>CEQG01042459.1_pt1 | contig 36493 bp, 37 predicted proteins | sample 350301 | NCBI WGS metagenome assembly CEQG01 (sample SAMEA2621242, study PRJEB7988) | marine metagenome | isolation source: saline water (ENVO:00002010), including | reverse complement strand
CCGCCATATCAGTTCATTCAGGAAAGTTTCGTTTTTACTGTCGGAGGCTTTTTTTACAATTTCCCTTATGCTTACAGCTCCAAACCTGAGGTACGGGCTAAGCTTAGACGTACCTTTTATCGCAGGAAGATTGCGGGTGTCTTCATAGTTATCAATAATATCTTTATCCACATCAAATGGAGCAGGCTTTAGCTCTGATTCTTTAAAACCGATGTCGCTGAGGCTAAGGAAAGGGTAGGAGTGACTGGCAATTTCTGTCAGTTTGTTTTCAGGATGGTGCAGGCGTATGTTTATCTTTTTAAACTCCTGCTTCCATTTTTTCATGTAGGGTGTATATACTACATAAGGATCACCGTCATCCTTTACTACTTCATCTTTCTCAAAAATTACCTGGTCTTTAAATGTATAAAAGGCTACATCTTCTTTCTCAAGTAGCTCTTTTATATTTTCATCCCTTTTGCGTGCATAAGGTTCGTAATCATGGTTGGTATAAACCGCTTTTACATCATGCTCTTTTATCAGCTTCTTAAAAACATTTTCGGGAGTGTCATAAAAAACGGCTAAAGAACGTTTGTGCTTATGCATTTCGGTATTAATGTCCTGTATCAGTTTATGTATAAAAGTAACCCTGTGGTCATCTTCAGGGAGTTCGCCGAGTATGTTCTTATCAAATATAAAAATGGGGAGTACAGGTTCACCCGAAGTGAGTGCTTCATAAAGCCCTGTATTATCATCAATCCTTAAATCGCGCCTAAACCAGAATATATTCATATTTGTTTTTACATTTTACCAAAAAGCTCTTCAAGCTTTTTCTCGCGGTATTTAAAAATTTCCTCAAGTTTCGGCTTTACCATTACAGGATGCATTAGGTCGCCCAAAAAGCCCATAGGTAGCTTGTAGTGCACTATGTCTTCCATTTCTACACCACCGGGTATTTCTTTAACAAAATGCTTGTGGTGCCAAAACTTATAAGGGCCGTAACGCTGCTCATCCACAAAAAACTCCAGTACCCTTACATGTGTAATTTCTGTTACCCATTGTAATTTTATCCCCATAAGCGGCGTTACGTTATAGTGAATGATTTGTCCCGCAAACATTTTGCGGTCGTCACCCGATATTGTGTTAAAACCCATAGAGTCGGGTGTAATAACGGCAAGGTTCTTAGGGTCAGAAATAAAATCCCAGGCCTCCTGTAAAGATATAGGGAGGTTTTGTTTGCGATGCAGTGTGTACAGCTTCATATTTTTCTAATATTTTGTGAAGTTAGAAAACACACCATTATCTTAAAATTAAATTGTAAGTTTTTTTAATACATTTAACAATCGTGTAGCGGTAAATTCTTAATTTCGCACATTAACTTTGCAATACAAAAAATATAAATTTACTGATATGAAAAAAATACTGATTACAGGCGCTCTTTTACTGGCTTTAACAGTAGGAACAGCACAGGTTCGTACGCCTCAGGCCAGCCCGATGGCAAAAATTGAGCAGGTGGTGGGGCTTACAAATGTTAAAATTGAATATTCTCGCCCAAGCGCACGCGGCAGGGCTGTATATGGAGAGTTGGTACCTTTTGGCCGCCTTTGGAGAACCGGTGCAAACGCCAACACCATAATTACTTTTTCTGATGATGTAGTTATTGGTGGCAAACCACTTGCTGCAGGTAAATACGCACTTTTCACACAGCCTAAAGCTGACAGCTGGGATGTTATTTTCTATACTGACACGAATAACTGGGGCCTTCCTGAAAAGTGGGACGACAGCAAAGAAGCACTTCGGGTTAGCGTAAAGCCTGAGTTCTTAAACCGTAATGTTGAGACGTTGACAATAGGGATGAACAACCTTGATAATAACTTCGGTTTCTTAGAAATAGCATGGGAAAAAACAATGGTTGCCGTTAAGGTAGAAGTACCTACACAGGAAACAGCCATGAAGAGCATACAAATGGCTATGGCAGGGCCTTCAGCCAGCGATTATTTTGCAGCTGCGCAGTACTACTACCAGAGCAACTCACAACTGGAGCAGGCATTGGCATGGATGAACCAAGCGATTGAAAAGACACCCAAAGGACAGGATGTACCGTTTTACTATCTAAGGCAAAAAGCGCTTATTCAGGCTAAAATGGGCGATAAGAAAGGCGCTATAGAAACTGCAAAGCAATCTTTAGCTGCTGCTGAGAAAGCCAATAACCAGGACTATGTTAAAATGAACAAAGATTCTATACAGGAGTGGAGCAGGAAATAATCCTGTACAAGCTAATATAAATAAGGCTGCCCAAAGGCAGCCTTATTTTTTTATATTTTATTTTCTGTAAGTGATGGCGGAGTGCTGTTGTTCATAAACATTTGTATGACAGATGATAATACAATTGTAAGCACGGCCCCTATAATGTTGAGCCAAAGGAAACTAACCACATCAATATAGTAAATATAGAAGATAGCACACTGGCTTACTACCGCCCCCCAGAAAATTGCTTGTCCTTTTACATACTTTATGTAAAAAGCCACAAGGAAAATTCCTAATACCGTACCATAGAAGATAGAGCCGATAATATTTACAAGCTGTATAAGATTTTCGAACAATGTGCCAAGGCATGCAAAGAGTATGGCAATAACACCCCATATCAGCGTGAATAGTTTAGTAGCATCTACAAAGTGCTTATCTGACTTTACTGAGGTAACATTTCGTTTATAAAGGTCTATTGCTGTTGTAGAGGCAAGCGCATTAAGGCCGGATGCAGAAGACGACATTGCAGCCGAAAATATCACAGCCAGTAATAAGCCAATAAGCCCTTTTGGCAAAAAGTTCAGGATAAAGTAAAGGAAAACATAATCTTTATCATTAGTTTCGGCGTTGTTGTTTATTTTGCTGATTAGTTGCTTGGCATCATCCCGCAGGTCTTTCTCCTGGCTGTTCAATGCAATCAGCCTGTTATGCAATTCTTTATTATCATAATCCTGGTGCAGTTGCCCTGCATACAGCATACTGATTTCTTTTTTCTCTTCCGCTACGCTTTTTAATTTGCCTTCAAGATTTTTGTATTCATCTTTATAAGATGAATTTTGTACTAGCTCTACATTATTAGGATTAAAATGCAACGGTGCCTCATGAAACTGAAAGAAAATAAATACCATTACACCAATTAGCAGTATAAAGAATTGCATAGGTACCTTTAGCAGGCCGTTCATGATAAGGCCCATCTGGCTTTCTTTTACAGATTTACCGGAAAGGTAACGTTGCACCTGAGACTGGTCGGTACCAAAGTAGGAAAGCGCAAGGAAAAAGCCTCCTGCTATACCGCTCCATATTGTATAACGCTTTTCAGGGTCAAAAGAAAAATCAACAATATTCATTTTATCGTTTGCCCCGGCAATATGCAGTACATTGTTAAAGCTAAGCTCTTCGGGCAGGTAACTTAATATTATAAAAAAGGTAATGAACATACCCGTCATGATAACAAACATCTGTTGTTTGTGGGTAACATTTACCGCCCTTGTGCCACCCGAAACCGTATAGATAATTACTAACAGGCCTATCATAAAATTCATCAGGTTGAGATTCCAGCCCAGTAGTGATGACATGATAATGGCAGGTGCGTATATGGTAAGCCCAGTGCCAAGCCCACGTTGTATCAGGAACAGGAGCGATGCAAGCGTCCGGGTTTTTACATCAAAACGTTGTTCAAGATATTCATAAGCTGTAAAAACCTTTAACCTGTGGTAGATGGGAATAAAGGTAATACAGATAACTACCATGGCTAATGGAAGCCCAAAGTAAAACTGTACAAACCCCATACCGTCATGGTAAGCCTGCCCGGGTGTAGATAAAAATGTTATAGCGCTGGCCTGTGTTGCCATTACCGATAGCCCAACGGTCCACCAGGGGGTATTATTTCCGCCAAGGATAAATTCCTCTACGTTTTTACTGCCTCGGGTTTTAATAGCGCCATAGGCCACTATAAACAGCAGCGTTACGCAAAGGATAACCCAGTCGATTAACTGCATATCAGGAATAAATTTGCATTAAAAAGTAAAATACTATTATATAAACCACATTAAGCAGCAGTACAAGCGTATAGCTTTTTTTCCATGAAGCAGGATTTTCTTTCATACAAAATGTGTTTGTTTTATTGCTATAAGACTGTTGCAGCCCGTGTTTGTTACATTATTTGCCCAGTGCTATTATGTTTGCCATGAGCCTGTAAGCACCCGATACACCTTCTGGCAACTCACGGAAAAAACTCAGTCCGGTATAAATATAATAACCTTTACCGTACTTCGCTACAAGCAGCGCACCTTTTTTAGGTGTTTCACCCATGTCATGCGCCGATAGCACAGGGGTAAACTCTTTTGCCCACTCATCAGGATAATAAAGTCCCTGCTCCTGCACCCAGCCTTTAAAATCATTAGCCGTTATTTTATTAGGATAATTTAAAACCGGATGGGTTGCGTCAAGAAAGGTAACTTCTGCATCTTCTTCGGTTACCCTGTCGCGCGATATACGCAGGTGATAGGGTGCAAAATCCCTGATAGCGAGGTGGCCTGTTGTGTTGTATTGTACAACCATATTTCCGCCATTCTTCACAAAATTAAATAGCGCATCCTGCTTTAATGCAAGGCTTTCCAGTACGTTATATGCCCTTATACCCAGAACTACGGCATCAAACCCTTTCAGGCTTTCTTCAGAAATTGCCTCAGGCGTAAGCAATGCTACTTCATAACCCATTTGTTTAAGGCTTTCCGGTACGTTATCGCCTGCTCCCATAATGTAGGCGATTCTTTCACCTTTAATTTTCAGGTCGGCTTTGGTAAACCTTGCTACCGATGGCAGTAACACCTGCTGTGTCGCTATATGCGGATAATCTATAATAATCTGTTCGCAGTTATATTCTTTATTATCAATTACAGCTATGCTTTTAGCCGTTGCTTCAGTAGGGTAGGATGGGGGAGTAACCTCAAAAGATACAATTGTTTCGCTGCCTTTGGTTTGCAGCTCAAAAGGTATAAAAGCGGGTGAAACCTGCCAGCCTTCAGGCAGTATGAAATTTAGGACACCTTTGCAGTTATCTTTACCTGCTTTTATTTTAACCATAGCTGTCTGCCTGCGGTTGTCTTTAAATAACTGGACTTTGTTCAGTATTTGTGTTGTTACAGCCGGAACCACATCAAAAGGCTGGTACACCTCACCTTTAACCGGATCATTGAATTTATGTACTACCTGTCTTTCAAAAGGTATGGCCGTACCATCAATTTCTACTGTAAAAGTAGCTGTGAGTTCACGCAATATGTCGGGTTGCCCTATCTTTTGCAGGTCATTAACCTGATACATACCTGCTGTGCCTTTTTCTGCAAGCCAATATGGAGAGGCGTAAGTTGCATTTTCAGGTATCTGTACATCTGTAGTAGTTTCCTGGTTCATGTTGTTAGCAAGCTTAATTTCATTTGCTAACAAATCGGTGCTTTCGGGTTGCAGCTTAATATTTTTAAGTAAAATAGTATTGCTGCTCCTGTTAATAGCTTCCCAGTGTAGTTTTATGTTGTCTCCCGGTGTAGCCGACTGTGCCTCGGCATATGCCTCAAGATATAGACCTGAACAGGCAGCTATAATTTCTTTAAGTTCATTCAGCTTTACATTCTTCCAGTATTCATCATCCAGGCGGTTAACCATGCCATATACCTTAACCAGTGCGGGTACAGATGCCGCCGGGTTTTTAAAATCATAATTTTTTATGATGGCTGCTACTGCTTCGCCTATGGGCTTGCCACCATTAACACGGTTCCATGAAGTATCGATACCTTCAAAAAGGTTTTGCTTGTTTTTAGGCTCAGTGCCTTTTATAAGTTCAAGATATTCCATATCCTCACCGCGGGCACCTGTTGTGCCAAATCCCTGAGATTTGTGCTTGCTTCGGCTTAATGCTGCTATTTCCTGGTTAGATTTACCTAAGAGTGGATAATATATTCCTGTAGAGAGGTTTATGTATTTTGATTTATCAGCTTTTTCAAAGTTTTCCCTACCGCCAAAGAACCACCATGAGGTATTGAACAGCACCCTTTTGGGCTGCCATACTTTTGTGAATTTAAGCTGCCCCGGCTCATAATCAGGATTATTTGCCAGTGTATAGGCTTCCTGAGTAAGCATAGCCGATGAGGTATGATGCCCATGTGTTGTTCCGGGCGAGCGATGGTCAAACCTGTTGATAATAACATCAGGCCTGAACTTACGGATTACCCAAACCATATCCTGCAACACCTGCTCTTTATTCCATATCTGCAATGTTTCATCCGGTACTTTTGAGTAGCCGAAATCATTTGCCCTGCTGAAAAACTGTTCGCCGCCATCAACCTTACGTGCTTCTATAAGTTCCTGTGTGCGGATTACACCAAGCAACTCGCGCAATTCTAAACCGATTAGATTTTGACCGCCATCGCCACGCGTTAGCGAAAGGTAACCTGTTCTGGCTTTTACATTATTAGCAAGGAAAGAAATAAGCCTTGTATTCTCATCATCAGGGTGTGCCGCTATATAAAGCGCAGAACCCAAAAAGTTCAGCTTTTCTAATTTGGCATATATCTCCGCCGATGTTGGCTTATCGGGCAGATTGGGCTGAGCAAAGCTATATATTGCAATAAATAAAAACAGTAATGAATATTTTAAACGCATGATAATTCAGCTTTTCGCTTAATCGTAAAATTCTTTTTGTTCGTTTTCTTCCGCCACAACGGTAATTCCCTTTTGCAACAAAAGGTTATTAGGGTAGGTAATAAGTTCTCCTTCTTTTGTACGCAGCAACGTATGGAATGCTTTTATATCTTCAATCTGGGCTTCTATGGGGAAATCTTTATCGTGAATCTTGATAAAATCGCCTATACGGAACGGGAATGAAAAAAACAGTATTATCCCCGAAGTAATATTACTGAGTATAGACCATTGTGCAAAAAGCGCAACACCTATAACCGCAAATACAGATGACATAACCACAAACAGGTCTTTTGTATTTACGCCCCAAATGGCAAACATAATTACCGTAAGCAGGATAAACATGAAAATATCAATGTACTTGCTTACCAGGTGCGCGCGGTGCTCGCTTAAATGTGCTTTCTCGGCATATTTCTTTGTTATTTTATTGATAATGAAACGCAGCAGTAAAAATACAGCAAGCGTTACCAGGGTAATTATAAACCTGTCGAAATGGGTATAGTAAAAGAAGTCATTGTTTTGCATAATTATCTTTCAGTAAAGGTGAGCAGGTGCTGGTAAGCCTTATCTACCGGCATGCCCACCACATTGGCATAAGATCCTTTAATACCTGCAATGGCTATAAGCCCTATCCATTCCTGTATGCCATAAGCGCCTGCCTTGTCAAACGGCTTATAGTTATCTAAATAGTATCTTATTTCTTCGTCAGTAAGGCGGTTAAAAGTAACTTCGGTAGTTTCATTAAACGTAACTGACTTTTCAAAACTTTTAATGCTTACAGATGTTATTACTTTATGAGTATTGCCCGAAAGCGACTGCAGCATGGCAAAAGCATCATCATAATCTTTGGGTTTTCCTAACGCTTTGTCATTATGCCATACAATGGTATCACTTGTAATGAGTATTTCGTTTTCTGAAAGCGTTTCCTGTAGTGCCGCCGCTTTTAATTCGGCAAGGTAATCTGTAATAGCTTCGCCTTTAAGATGGTCAGGGTAAACCTCTTCAACCTCTTTAAGCCGTATTTCAAATTCAATATTCAGCTCACGCAAAAATTGCTGCCTTCGGGGTGAACCCGAGGCAAGCACTACTTTATATTGCGATAATTTTTCCTGTAGCATATTATACATCCTTTATTACCATACCTATATTATAGGAAATTACTATTATAGAAATTATGGTAAAGAAAATTACAATCTTTACCACCTGAATAAGATGATGGTATTCTTTCACTGATTTGGCACCCCACAGTTTTATCATGCAATAAATTAAAGGGCCTGCTATTAACAGTAATCCGTAAATCAATGTAATGGTAAGATTTAGCAGGTACTTATCGGCATAATAAAAAAGCATAGCCATTGGCACCAATACTAAAAAGAAGGTAATGCGGGTAGCCCTTTCTTTACCTAATGCTATCGGCAGTGTGCTGTTTCCAGCGTTATAATCTTTATCGGTGTCCCTTAAATTGTACAGCAGTGTTATGATAAAAACGAGCATAAAGAAAAACAGGCTGTAATCCAGCATCAGGCTCAGCATGGTTGCAAACGTCTCTTTTGTTTGAGGAACCAGTATCGGGTACATGTTATAAAGGGCAACAATAAATACAGGTATTACAGCCGTTATGGCTACCATTATATTGCTTACTACTATTACCTGTTTAAGGCTCGAGGCATATAAGTACATCAAGGCTGCCCCTATAATAAATACGGCTACCAATAATGGCTTATCAACAACGTTACCGAGATAATAAGCAATACCAAATCCGGCAAGGGTTAACCCGCCGTAAATGTTATATAACTTCCCTTCATTCATTCGCGGCTCTTCGCTAAGGGCATTATTTGCAAAAAAGCCACCTGCGGCAACCAACACTGTTGCCAGAACCAAAAGAGCAAACTGCCAGTCGTTAAGTGCAAGTATAGGAGCATTTTGCTCAAGCAGGCTATAGCGCAGTGTCAGCTGTAAGAAGGCTATAAGAAGCAGGTAATTGATACCAATCTGTTTTAAAAATTTCATCAGAGTTAAGTAAGGTTGTTAAATTAGCTTGTTTAGTCGTATCGGGCATTAAAATGTTCCATCCATTTGCCCTGCACTTTCATTACCTGTTCTATTACATCGCGCACACAGCCGGTTCCCCCGGTTCTATGCGACACATATTTGCTTATTTCTTTAATTTCGGGGGCGGCATCCTGCGGGCAGGTTGGCAGGCCAACCATCTGCATTACCCAGTAATCGGGTATATCGTCACCCATATATAACACCTGTTCCGGTTTAATATTATAAATATCGGTAAATTCGTTAAAGGTTTCTACCTTGTTAGGAACACCCAGGTATATATCTGTAATACCCAAGTTACGTAATCGTATGCGCACCCCCTCGTTTTTCCCTCCAGATATTATGCATACGGTATATCCGTTCTCTACGGCTGCCTTCATGGCATAACCGTCGCGTATATTCATATTGCGAAGCATTTCCCCGGTAGGGGTAACGTGTATGCTGCCGTCGGTAAGAACGCCATCCACATCAAAGATGAATGTGGTAATGTTATTCATCAGTTCTTTATAGCTTTTGCTCATTATAATGTTGTATCGATTGAGATAACAGTTTATAAATGTCTCTAAGATTATTATCCTGTAAAAAGTTTAGATGTTTTTGCATGGTTGTGTTGTCGCCCCTTTTTGCCGGGCCTGTTTGTGCCTGTACAGGCGGCAGTTGCTGCACCTTTTCGTCGGTTTCTTTAATTAGGGGCTTCAGTATATCAAAAGGCACATTATGCTCATTGCATATAGTACTGCCAATGGTGTACATATGATTTACAAAATTACTGACAAACACTGCTGCCACATGAAGCGATTGCCGCTGCCCTGAATTTATGGCATAAACATTATCTGAAACAGATGCTGCCAGCTTTTGCAGCAGCTCAAAATCTTTTGGGTCTTCACTTTCAATGCAAAGAGGCACTTCTTTAAAATTGACTTCCTTGTTTTTAGAAAATGTCTGTAACGGGTAAAACACCCCGCGTCTGTTGGCAGGGTTAAGCTCCTTCATAGCCACACTGCCCGATGTATGCACTACAAGCCTCCCCGCAAAGGGCAGGAGAGAGGACACCTGTGCAATGGCATCGTCTGAGACGGATATAATATATACATCAGCTTCCTGTAAATCAGTATAACTGTCGGTTATTTTACTTTCAGGGAGTAAATGTAAAAGGCTTTCTTTTTGCCTTGCAAATGCCTGCACAAGCAAAATATCGGGCGCGGCATCAAACACTTTTATCAGGTGTTGTGCCACATTGCCCGAGCCTATAACCGCTACTTTTATCATGGTGGCTAAATTAAAAAATAAACCCGGCTTAAAAAACAGTGCCGGGTTTCAATTGTTATTTTAGTTTTCCCTTATCCAGGAATTGTCTTTCATGTCAATATCCGGCAAAAATCTTTCAGGGTCTATGTCAATAGATTTTACCTTTTTAGGTGAGCTTAAAATATAATCCCACTCATTTTGCCTGTGCCATATCTCTACCGGCAGCATAATTGTTTCTGATGTATTGTCTTCAAAAACAACTTTAAAACGCACCGGCATAGGTATATCTCCCTTATCGGCAAAAGTAATGGTAGTGTAGCCTGCGTTATCGGCAACGTTGGTAATGCCAAGGTTGATGTTGCCTGTACCTTTAAACCAGCCTCTCCAGAACCAGTTCAGGTTTTCTCCTGCTACATTTTCCATACAATTAAAGAAATCTGTAGGTTGTGGGTGTTTGTATGCCCACGCTTTTATATAAGCTTTAAAAGCATTGTCAAAACGCTCATGCCCCAGTATGTATTCCCTTAGCAGTATCATACCTGTTGCGGGCTTATAGTAAGCTGTAAAGGCAAGGTTCATGCTTTTGGCAACATCAGGGTAGGTGTCAATTCCTTCGCGGTTTTTCCACTTAAACCACTGCACGCGGTTAAGGCTTTTAGCCACGTCAGATGTATATTCACCATTATTAAAGTTTACGGTGCTGTAATAATTGATAAACGTGTTAAAGCCTTCATCCATCCAGGCATATCGGCGTTCGTTAGAGCCTACTATCATCGGGAACCAGTTGTGCCCGAATTCATGGTCGGTAACATCCCAAAGGTCGGCGCCAAAACTTCTCACGCTGCAAAACGATACGCCCGGGTATTCCATACCGCCTACATTAGAGGCTACGTTTACCGCACTTGGGTAAGGATATTCAAACCATTTTTGTGAGTAATGTTCTATAGAGGCTTTGGTGTATTCTGTAGAGCGTCCCCATGCCGACTTGCTCGCAACTGATGCCGGGTAAACCGACTGGGCAACTGCTTTTTTACCGCTTGGCAGGTTAATTTTTGCTGCATCCCAAATAAAAGCCTTTGAGGTTGCAAAGGCAATATCACGGCTGTTATTCATTTTAAAATGCCAGGTCACCTTGCCGTTTTGCACCGGCCTTGTCAGTTTGGTGTTGCCTACTTCTTCAGGGGAAATCAAGTAAGTAGCTTTATCGCTGCCCGCTGCCTTTTCCCAACGGTTAAGCAGTTCTTTAGACAGCACTTCTTTTGCATTTACCAACTCACCCGAACCAACAACTATATGATCGTAAGGCACGGTTATCTTATAATCAAAATTTCCATATTCAAGATAAAATTCGCCTGCGCCAAGATAAGGTTCAGTATTCCAGCCGGTAACATCGTCAAATACTGCAACACGCGGATACCATTGTGCCATCGAGTAGATAATGCCGTCTTTAGTTTCAAGCTGCCCCATCCTGTCCATACCTTCTTCAGGTATCTTAAATTCAAAATTCATAGATATGGTAGCCTTACCGCCTTTTGCCTTTAGCGGCTCATTAAAAAATACCTGCATACGCGTATCTGAAATAAGGTATTTAGCAGAAGGATTGCCTGTGGTTTTAGCGCTTAATCCTGTAATAGCCATACCGCCATCGGTATCGCCGGCATAGCGGCTATATTGCATGGGTGTAGTAAGTGTACCGCGCGAATCGCTCTTAAAGCGGTTCTGCTCTACATACATCCAGATAAAGCTCAAATCTTCCGGACTGTTGTTCTGGTAGGTCATGGTTAGCCTGCCCTTCAGTATGTTGGTCTTATCATCCAGTTCGGCCTCAATTACATAATCTGCGCTGTTTTGCCAGTATTGAGGTCCCGGTACGCCCGATGCCGAGCGGTACACATTGCCGCGGCGGTACATTATATCATCAAATTTAGGCTGGTTGTTAGGCTCTGCCTGCTGTGCAAAAGCCGTGTGCCCGATAAGGACAAAAGCAAATAATAATTTAATAGTTTTCAGTTTCATATTATGGTTTTTGTTGAGAGAGGCACTCCATAATGGTTTTAATACGGAAAGCCTCGCCTTTGGTTAAAAGGGTTTCTACAGTATTGGTTTCAGTGGTTTCACTGTTGTTAATGGCATATGATATGGTAATCGTTTTAATGCTTTTCCCGATTAGTCTTTCAAGTTCTTTTTTGTTACCCATTACCGGGCTTAAAAAACATGAAAAAAGTCCTTTGCAGTTTTTGCCGCCCATGTTGGCAAGTTCAATTTTTTTACCATCGGTAAAAACGATTATGGCCTTGGTGTTCTCATCAGTACACCATATTTCAGGAGACACAATGGCAATATTAACAACAACAGATTGTGATGTTTTAAGCAACGTAACCTCAAGCCCGGATTTACCCTGTTCACCATTAATCTTTATTGAATTATTGGCATAGGTAACACTTTTGCCGTCGGCATAGGTTTTGGTGTGGGTAAAATAATTGCACAGGCTGTCGGCATAAATCCAGGTGCCGTTATTATTTAATATAACCTGCCGCCCGTCTTTAGTCTCGGCTACCGTTTGTGCCTGCGCAGAAGGCACATATAAGAACAGGACAAACAGTTTAAGTGAAAACCTCATTTACATAGCAAATTGAAACCCAAATATACACTACAATTAAACAGAACAAAAAATACAATGGTTAAAAGCGTTACTTTTTTTAAGCTTTGTTAAACATAAGGTCGCCACGCTGCATTTTTATCAATTTTTAATTCTTAAAATAGCCTTAAAAAGTGAAGTTTTGAGTAATTTTGCAGGAATTTATAATCATCGATTTTTAACTCATGCCTAAGATAATTTCATTTTTTTCCTCTACACGGTTAATGGCTTTCCTTTTTATAATTTTTGCCGCTGCAATGGCCATCGGTACATTTATAGAAGATGCCTATAATACCGATACCGCCCGTAAAATTATATACAATGCCAAATGGTTCGAGCTGATAATGCTGCTTTTCATGCTTAATTTTTTTGGCAATATAAAACGCTACCAGCTTCATAAACGTGAGAAGTGGGCTACACTGCTGTTACACCTTTCTTTTATACTTATCATATTCGGGGCAGCCGTAACACGCTATATAAGCTTTGAGGGCATGATGCCCATTAGGGAAGGTGCTGCCGAAAGCCAGTTTTACAGCGACAAGGCTTACCTTACCGTTTTTGTAGATGGGGAGTATGAGGGCGAAATGCGCCGCCGTACTTATGAAGAGCCGCTTATAATGACCTCTAAAGAAATACCGCTGCTTGCGAGCAATGAATTTTCTGTTTCAGATCAGTTTAAAAACATACCGTTTGAGATAGAATACAAAGATTACATGACAGGCGCCAAAGAAGTGATAAAGGAAGACCCCAATGGTATATTTTATATTAAAATGGTAGAAGCCGGAGATGGCGGCAGGCACGAGCATTACATTAAGGAAGGCGAAGTGCAGAACATACACAACCTGCTGTATGCTTTAAATAAACCTACTCCGGGAGCTATCAATATTACTACCGATGGCGAAAACTACACCATAAGCACCCCTTTTGAAGGCAGCTTTATGCGCATGGCCGACCAGTTTCAGGGCATGGTGACAAAAGACTCTGTGCAGCCTTTAATGCTGCGTTCGCTGTATAATGTAGGTGGCGCGCAGTTTGTATTCCCTGAGCCTGCCGTTAAAGGTGCTATAACGTATGAATCGGATAACGATTTTAAATCGAAAGAAAACGCAGCGCTTACGGTAGTGGTGCGCACACAGGGGCAGGAGAAAGAGCTTACACTTTTAGGTGGAAGCAAAAAAATGGGCATACCACAGGCTTTTAAGATTGGCGACCTCGAGTTTACATTGCTTTTTGGCAGTAAAGTGCACGAGCTTCCGTTTGCCGTAAAGCTGAACGACTTTATCGCCACTAAATATCCGGGAACTGAATCGAGCTACGAATCGTTTGAAAGCAAGGTTACTGTACTGGATACTGAACAAAATAATAATTTTGATGCCCGTATTTACATGAACCATGTGCTTGACTACAGAGGGTACCGTTTTTTTCAGGCATCATACGACCAGGACGAAAAAGGTACAATCCTTTCTGTAAACCATGATTTTTGGGGTACATGGATTTCCTATATAGGTTATTTTTTACTTTACATCGGGCTTATGGCAATACTGTTTGACAAGAACACGCGTTTTGGCGACCTGAAGCGTAAACTTGAAAAAGTAAAAGAGAAAAAAGCAGCTTACATATCTGCATTATTAGTATTTTTTACTCTGGGTGTTTCTGCTCAGGATCATATACATGAGGAGTTCTCACAACAACAGCTTGACTCACTTATCCAGAAATATAAAGTAAGCGAAGAGCACGCCGCCAAATTTGGGCGTGTCATTATTCAGGATGCAGGCGGTAGGATGAAGCCTGTAAACACCTTTTCATCAGAGTTATTAAGAAAAGTAAGTAAAAGCGATACTTACAAGGGCATGAATGCCGACCAGGTGCTGCTCTCTATGGCTATGCTTGACCAGGCGTGGTACAACATGCCTGTTATCTACCTTAGTCGCGGTAATGACAGCCTGCGAAGTGTTGCAGGTATAAAAAAAGATGCCAAATATGCCGCTCTTGCCGACTTTTTTGATGCAAAAGGTAACTATAAACTTTCTTCTTTGCTGGATGAAGCGTATAGAGAACCTGTTCCTAACAAGTTCCAGAAAGATTTTATGGAAATTGATAAGCGCATCAATCTTTTATATTCAGCGCTTAGCGGTCAGATATTAAAAGTTTTCCCTGTACCCGGAGATAAAAATAATAAATGGGTTTCTTACCTTGAAATCAGTGAGCCTACAGGCACTGCACTTGATACGGTTAAAAATGTGTTGCCGTATTATTTAACCTCACTTGCCAATGCCACTGCAACAAACGATTACAAATTATCAGAAAGCCTTTTGGAAGGGCTGAAAAAGTACCAGCATAAATATGGCGCTGAGGTAATGCCCGAAGACGACAAAGTAGAAGCAGAGATATTGTATAACAAATATGACATCTTTAAAAAGCTATTCTCTTGGTATATGTACGCCGGGCTGTTGATGTTGTTCTTTGTTATTGTAAATATTTTTAATAACAGTAAATGGGTGAAAATCGGCATTAAATCATTCCACATAATTGTAGGGTTACTTTTTGCCTTACATACCGCAGGCTTAATTGTACGTTGGTACATATCAGGCCACGCCCCGTGGAGTAACGCTTATGAGTCCGTTATTTACGTAGGCTGGGCTACTATGTTTTTTGGCCTTGCCTTTGGCAACAGGTCTAAGTTAACGGTTGCTGCGGCTGCCTTTGTAACCTCTATCGTGCTTATGGTTGCCCACTGGAACTGGACAGACCCTGAAATTGGTAACCTTGTGCCGGTACTTAACTCTTACTGGCTAATGATACACGTGGCGGTAATAGTGGCAAGCTACGGGCCATTTACACTCGGTATGATACTCGGTCTTGTATCAATGTTGCTCATGCTTTCTGTTAACGACAAGAACAAGGCTAAGGTAGATTTGAACATAAAAGAAATAACATATATCAATGAAATGGCGCTGACCGTAGGGCTTGTTATGCTTACCATAGGTAACTTCCTCGGTGGGCAGTGGGCCAATGAAAGCTGGGGCCGCTACTGGGGCTGGGACCCTAAAGAAACCTGGGCGCTGGTAAGTATTATGGTATATGCCTTTGTTATACACATGCGTTTTGTACCTGCATTACGTGGCTCATGGATATTCAATTTCTTTAGTGTATTGGCGTTTGCCTCAATATTAATGACCTACTTTGGCGTAAACTTCTATCTTACAGGGTTGCACAGTTATGCAAGCGGAGAGGTTCGCACGCCAATGTATTTTTTCTGGATGGCACTCGGAGTGATAATATTAGGAATATTTTCTTTCTTTAAGTACAGAAAATATCTAAAGAAATAAATAAAGCGAAGGCTGTCAGATTTGGCAGCCTTATTTTTTGCGCTTGTCCTGCTGCGATTCTTTATAATGGTTTTGCAGGGTGTTTATAAAATGGAGTATCACGCCTATACCCATAATGATATAAGCAATAGTAAAGAGCTTGCCGGCATCTGTTTTTGGGGAAAGGTCGCCAAAACCTATTGTGGTAAGTGTAACTACCGAGAAGTAAAGTGAATCTATAATGCCCCAGCCTTCTATAAAATGGTAGGCAACAGTGCCTATAGCCAGTATAACCGCTGTGGTATAAAGCAGTTCCCTGTATTCGGGATTTTTTAAAAATGTAAAAATCGTCCTGAAAAAATACATGGCCGGGCTGTAGGTTAACAATGGTTAAATATATCGGTTTTATTGAAATTATATGTAAATTTATCCAAAAATAAAAAGATGAAAAACATACTATTACTCGCTTGCAGCGTAATACTTTTAGCAGGCTGCAAGGACACAGCTAAAGACACTACGCAACATACATTAGCATCATCTGAAACATCACAACCAATGGCAAAAGCAACCATATACCAGTTTAAGGTAAAAGACCTGTACGGCAAAGAATTTGATTTTGCATCGCTTAAAGGCAAAAAGGTTATTATAGTTAACACAGCCTCTAAATGCGGACTTACCCCACAATATAAAGACCTTGAAGCACTTTATAAAGAATATAAAGACAAAGGGCTTGTTATTGTAGGTTTTCCTGCCAATAATTTTGCAGGGCAGGAGCCTGGAACCAATGAGGAAATTGCTGCTTTTTGCGAGCAGAACTATGGTGTAACCTTCCCTATGATGGATAAGATATCGGTAAAGGGTAATGATATGGCACCGATATATAAATTCCTTACCCAGAAAAGCCAGAACGGGCTTCAGGACAGCGAAGTGGAATGGAACTTCCAGAAGTACCTTATAAACAAAAACGGCGAGCTTGAAAAAGTGGTTAGCCCACGCACCCTGCCAACCGATCCTGAAATTGTAAACTGGGTAAAGGCTTAATTGTCTTTACCATTATGTACCTGAAATGATTTATCCTAAAATACCCCTGGCGCAAAGCATTATACAAATATGCCTTGCACAGGGGGTTAAGCATATTGTAATATCGCCCGGCTCACGCAATGCACCGCTTACTATTGGTTTTGCAAATAACCCAAGTTTTAAGTGTTACAGCATTGCCGACGAGCGCTGTGCAGGGTTTTTTGCACTGGGTATGGCGCAACAGCTAAAGGAACCCGTGGCATTGGTATGCACTTCAGGTTCAGCTCTGCTGAATTATTATCCGGCTGTTGCCGAGGCTTTTTACAGCCAGATACCGCTTGTAGTAATTTCTGCCGACAGGCCACATGATAAAATAGATATTGGCGACGGGCAAACCATAAGGCAGGAAAACGTGTATGCCAACCATATACTGTATAGTGCGAACCTTACGGAAGAAGCAGGCGGAGAAAATGATAAAAAGATAAATAAAGCGCTGATTAAAGCGATAACCCATAAGGGCCCTGTACATATTAATGTACCTTTTGAGGAGCCGCTGTATGAAACGGTAGAAGTAGTACCAGTTAGCCCGGTAGTGCAGAAAACTCCGGTTGTTGAAGATGCTTTAACTGCTGATATAACCCCATTTGCTGCAAAATGGAACGCGGCACAAAAAAAGCTGGTTTTAGTTGGTGTAGATGACCCTGACACGCTGCCTGCTTCTGTAATTGAAAAGCTGGCGGCAGACCCTTCTGTAGTGGTTATGACCGAAACTACAAGTAACCTGCACCACGAAAGTTTTATTGATAATATCGATACTATAATTACCCCGTTCACCCAAAGCGATTTTGATGAGCTGAAGCCTGAAATACTGCTTACTTTCGGCGGGATGGTAGTATCTAAAAGAATTAAGGCATGGCTGCGCAGTTATGCACCTGCAGAGCATTGGCATGCCGACCCGCTTAGGGCTTATGACACTTATGGCGCTTTAACACAGCACATAGAAGCTGAGCCTGCGGTATTTTTATCGGAACTACTTCAAAATGCACAGCCTGTTGAGAGTGAATATAGCAATGCTTTTCAGCATATTAGAACTTCAAGGCAGCATAAACATGATGAATACCTTGCAAAAATACCTTTTTCAGATTTCAAGGCTTTCGAAATAATTATATCACAACTGCCCGAAAATTCGCATCTCCAAATAAGCAATAGTGCCGCCATACGCTATGCACAACTATTCAGTATTAAGCCTTCGGTAGCAGTATTTTGTAACCGTGGCACCAGCGGTATAGATGGCAGTACCTCTACAGCCGTTGGCGCGGCTGTGGCAAGCGGAATCCCTACCACGCTGATAACAGGAGATATCAGCTTTTTTTATGACAGCAATGCTTTATGGAATAACTATATCCCTAAGAATTTCAGGATTATACTTATAAACAATGGGGGCGGGGGTATCTTCAGGATATTGCCGGGCCATTCAGAAAATGCTGTCTTTAATACCTATTTTGAAACCGAGCACACTCTTTCGGCAGAACACCTTGCCAGGATGTATGGCTTTGGTTATGCTTCTGCAAAAGGCGAAGAGGAACTTGCATCGGCTATGCAGAATTTCTTTCAGGAATCTGCACAGCCACAGTTGCTGGAGGTATTTACTCCTATAAAAGATAACGATAAAATACTGAAAGCCTATTTTAAAGAGTTGGTGTAGCGTTTCTTTGTTACCTTTGCAAAATGATAGAAACAGGAAAATATAATGCCCTTACCATTGCAAGGGAAACTTCGGTTGGGTTATTTTTAACAGATGGCAGTACTGATATACTGCTGCCTAAAAAATATGTGCCAAAAAACTACAAAATAGGAGATATGCTTACTGTTTTTGTATATCTTGACCAAGAAGAAAGGCCTGTGGCAACCACTTTGGAGCCGTATATCTTACTCAACGACTTTGCTTTTTTAAGGGTTAACCACACCAATAAATTCGGTGCCTTTTTAGACATGGGTTTAGAAAAAGATTTGTTCGTCCCTTTCAGGGAACAGGCAAAACCAATGGAGCAGGGCAAGCGCTATATGGTACATATGTATTATGATGAGCAAAGCGGCAGGCTTGCCGGCAGCAGCAAAATAGGGCGTTTTCTTGATAACGAAGAACTGACAGTAGCCGAAGGCGAAGAGGTAAACCTTACCATTTCACATATTACCGATATGGGTATTAATGTAATTATAAACGGCAGGCACAAAGGGCTGGTTTATAAAGATGAGGTATATAGCGATATAAAGCCCGGCGAAAAAATGAGAGGCTTTATTAAAACAATAAGGCCTGATAATAAGATAGATGTAAGCCTGCAAAAATCTGGTGTAGAAGGGATTGAACCTAATGCCGAAAGAATACTTGCCGAACTTAATGCCAGCCGTGGCTTTTTAAGGCTTAATGATGACAGCCACCCGGAAGATATTAAGACCGTACTGCAAATGAGCAAAAAAGCTTTTAAAAAAGCAATCGGTAGCTTATATAAGCAAAGGCTTATTGATATTAAGGAAGATGGTATTTATTTGATAGATTAACATTTAAGCAAGGTGGAAAAGTTCAGGATGCTGTATAAAAACAAGTTTTTCCGTGGTATATTTTCCAGTATATGTTTTTTTGTAGCTTATTTTTTGGAAGAAACATTTGATGTAATACCTCGCAGTGAAAAGAAATTACCCCTATTTACTTTTTTAGCACTATTGGTTTTTATTTATGTTGCTTCCGATATTATCAAAATGCTGAAAGCAGATAGTAAAAAAGAAAAAAAATAACAATTATTCTGATTCCTCTTTATCTCCTTTAATGGGGTAATTACCAAACTCCGTAGCCAGTTTATAAATACGGTAAGGCTTGTATGAAAATTTGTTGCTAAGCGCAATAAGTGCTACCGTATCCTTCTTCAGCGTTACATAAGATGATGTATTACCGTGCCACCACCCGTTGTGGTAAAACATTTTTTCCCCAGTCTTCCATTCATTAAGCCGTATGCCGAGTCCGTAGTTTTTTATGCCTTTGCTTTCATAGCTGTAGCCTTTAAATACCTGTTTTACCAGATCAGGATTCAAAAAAGTATCAGAATAGGTGGCAAGGTCAAACTTAAGCAGGTCGCGCGGGGTAGAGTATATGTTTTTATCCCCATATACATTATCAAGAAAATCAAACCCATACAGTACATTATTGCCTTTATAAGAAAGGCTTGCGGTGTCTTTATGCTTTTTATAGTCAAACACATAGGTGTCTTTCATGCCAAGCGGTTCGAACAATATTTTTTGCATGGCATTAGCATAGCTCATGTGCGTAAGCTTTTCTATTACAAGCGCCAACATGGCATAGTTGGTATTGCAGTAGCCGAACTTTTTATCCGGTTTAAAATACAGCCCCAGTTTGTGCTGAGCAAGTAAATCGAGTATATCCTGATTGGTTAGCATACTACGGTCCCATATAGCTCTGTCATCGCAAAAATAGGCGTAGTTGGGTAAGCCGCTTCGATGGTTAAGCAGCATTTTTATCGTAATATCTTCATACGGAAATTCAGGCAGTACAGTATTAACCTTCTGGTCGAGTTCCAGCTTGCCGAAATCGACAAGTTTAAGTACAACCGCAGCCGTTAATACTTTGCTTACAGAGGCAATATGCAGCGGTGTGTGTGCTGTTATCTTTTCTTTATTTGCCCTGTTGGAGAGCCCTCCGTATTTTTCATAAATAACCTGCCCGTTTTTTGCTACTAAAAAACCACCGCTAAGGTCGTTTTTTGTCCAGTTCTTTTTATAAAAGTCATCAATGTGCAGTGCTTTAAGGCTTTTATAGCCGGGCGTCAGTTTGTTGAGCTTAATGTCAAGCGGGTGTATAACCAGTGCGGTATCTTTAACCTTTACTTCAGGTTTATGCTCTGCAAGCAGATTCTTGTCATGCTTGCAGGAAGCAATGAATAAAAGTAGGAATATATATATAGGGAGTTTCAGAAACTTCATCTTTCAAATATGCATAAAAAGCAAATATAAACATCCGAAAATATTTTTTGTATAAAAAAATAAGAGTTAACATTTAAATACTCCCGCATTTTGTAACTTAAAGCGCTTAAGTTTTTGACTAAAAGCGTTTTATTACCATAGCTGCCACACTGCATTTATTTTGATTGGGCAAATGCGAAAAATGGCTTATTTTTACAGTAAAATAATACATACCGATGAGCGAAATAAACTGGAAGACCGTAAAGGAATTTGAAGATATTACCTATAAAAAATGTGATGGTGTTGCCCGTATAGCCTTTAACAGGCCGGATGTGCGCAATGCCTTCAGGCCGAAAACCACAAGTGAACTTTTTGAAGCATTTTTAGATGCACGCGAAGATACCTCTATAGGTGTAGTGCTGTTATCTGCTGAAGGGCCTTCTTCTAAAGACGGTGTTTATTCGTTTTGCAGTGGCGGCGACCAGAAAGCCCGCGGGCATCAGGGGTATGTGGGCGATGACGGTATGCACAGGCTCAACATACTTGAGGTGCAGCGCCTTATACGTTTCATGCCGAAGGTAGTTATTGCAGTTGTTCCGGGCTGGGCTGTAGGTGGGGGGCACAGCCTTCACGTGGTGTGTGACCTTACCCTTGCCAGTAAAGAGCATGCTATATTTAAGCAGACGGACGCAGATGTAACCAGTTTTGATGGTGGCTACGGCTCTGCATACCTTGCTAAGATGGTAGGGCAGAAGCGCGCCCGTGAAATATTCTTTTTAGGAAGGAACTATTCGGCGCAGGAAGCTTATGAAATGGGTATGGTTAATGCTGTAATACCACACGCCGAACTCGAAAGTACTGCTTATGAATGGGCACAGGAAATATTAGGTAAATCGCCAACGGCTATAAAGATGCTTAAGTTTGCCTTTAACCTTACTGACGACGGTATGGTGGGGCAACAGGTTTTTGCCGGCGAAGCCACGAGGCTTACGTATATGACAGAAGAGGCTAAGGAAGGGCGTGATGCTTTTCTTGAAAAAAGGAAGCCTAACTTCAGGGATATCAAATGGATACCATAACCATTTGTAACAGCACTATATGGATAACTTTATAAATGAACCTATAGATACTTCATCCTTACCCCGTTTTGAGGAGGTAAAGCTCAATCCGCTTAAGCCTGCTTATTACAAGGTAATGCTGTTTAATATTGCAGTGCGTTACCTTATTATCGGCATTGCGGGAGGCTGTGCGTTCTATTTTATTGAAGATATTACAAGGTATTGGTATATTGCTTTACTACTATTTGTAATTGCATTAGTGTTTACTCTATTTATATCGCGCATCAGCTTTAAGAACAAGGGTTATGCATTCCGCACACATGATGTGATATACAGGAGCGGTGCCATAGCCATAAGCACTGTTATTGTGCCATACAACCGCGTTCAGCACGTGGCGTTGCATGAAGGCTGGCTGTCACGCAGGCTTGGCCTTGCACGTGTAGAAATATTTACTGCAGGCGGAGACAGCAGCGATGTTAAGATACCCGGCCTTGATAAAGAGCATGCAGAGAGTATCAAGCAGCTTTTAATGGGTAAAGTTTTAAACATACAAGAGCAGCATGAAGAGTGATTTCAGCAGCCCGCAGCGGCAGTCGCTTGTAGGGGTTGTTGTAATGTTTGGCGACACCCTGCAAAGTACCTTAAGGTCACTATGGCCGTTTTTGCTGGTATGGGCTTTTCGCATTAACCAGATGAACCGCCTGTATGTAGTAACTGTTATAGGGGCTGCCCTTATTTTAACGGCTGTGATTGCTTATTTAAAATTTTACAATTTTACTTTTTTTCTTGATGAGGATAATGAGGAGTTTGTTATCCGAAAAGGGATTTTAAACAAAAGCCGCATTGCCATACCGCTGGATAAGATACAGCAGGTAAACATCAACCAGTCATTAATACAAAAATTTATAGGCGTTCATTCGCTTGAGGTAGATACGGCAGGGAGCAGCAAAAAGGAAGTAACTATTAAAGCCATAACACATGATTTGGCACTTTCTTTAAAAGAACGGCTGCTGGAATCGGAAAAGAATTATACAGGCGAAACAGAAGCAACAGATAATTCAAGGCGAGATGCCGCACATCCTTATATCAGTATAAGTTTTGCAAGCCTGCTTAAAACAGGTATAACATCAAACTATGCCCGCAGCTTTGCGCTGTTGTTTGCATTTGTAATTACGATTTACCAGAACATAGAAGATTATTTTGAAGGCGAAGGTTATGAAAACGATCCGCTTGATGAATATGTAAACGGAGAAGTACTTATTAAGTTTGCCGCATTTATTGCACTTGCCATCATAGTGCTTACACTTTTAGTAAATCTTTCGAGGACAATTTTAAAGTATTTTGGCTATACCATTACGCTGCAAAACAAATCGCTTCTGTTGTCATACGGATTGCTGAACACAAAGAACACGATAATAAGGCCCGAGAAAGTGCAGATAGTGGCTGTGGGGCGTAATTATTTCCAGAAAAAGATGGACATACAAGATGTCAGGATAAGCCAGGCATCCAATAATGATGATGCGAAAGAACAGCAAAAGGAAGCAATTGAAATACCGGGATGCAGTGAAGTTGAGAAAGATGAGCTGCTGACGTTTTTACTGGGGCAGGTTCCCCAAAAGGGAGAGGGGCTAAAACCGAATATCCGTAAAATTATATTAAACACTGTCAGATTTATTATTATACCGTTGGCACTATATTTTGTTTTTGCAATATGGTTTTACAACGAATTATTTGAATATATGATATTCCTGCCGTTGTACCTTGCTTTTATTATCAGCATGATATATTTCGGGTACAGGAACAGCAGGCTTTACAGTACTAAAGATTTTATCATTAAGCAGAGCGGAGCGTGGGATGTGGATAATGAATTTCTTGCCCCGCACAAAATACAGGCAGTACGGTTAACACAATACTTTTGGCAAAAAAAGGCCAATCTTGGAGCCATAAAATTATATACCGCCGGGGGCAACCTAACTTTTAGTGTAGCTGATTACAGCAGGCTGAAAGAACTTGCCAACTATTGGCTGTATAATGTAGAGACAACAGATAAGAACTGGATGTAACGGGTATTAAATTTAATAATATATAAGAATGAATATAAAAGCATGGCTTGAAGCCGCGCGTTTAAGGACACTGCCTTTATCGGTTTCAGGAATACTGGTAGGCAGTTTCTATGCTTTTTCTCAGGGATTTATTAACTGGTGGATATTGTCATTTGCCCTTATTACCACACTGGGACTACAGGTACTCTCTAACTTTGCAAATGATTATGGCGATGGCATTAAAGGCACAGACAACGAGCACCGCATAGGCCCGCAGCGTGCCATACAAAGTGGTGCCATAACGGTAGCAGCCATGAAAAAAGGTATTATTATAACCTCGTTGCTCACACTTGCTTCGGCAGTAACACTTATATATTTAGCTTTTGGTAAAGATGACTTTGCAAGTTCACTCTTCTTTTTCTTTTTAGGGCTTGCGGCAATAGCTTCGGCTATCAAATATACAGTGGGCAGCAGCGCTTATGGTTACAGGGGCTTGGGAGATATATTTGTGTTTATTTTTTTCGGGCTTGTAAGTGTACTGGGCTGCTACTTTTTGTTTGCCAAACAAATAGATACCTTAATTGTGCTGCCTGCCATTGCCATCGGGCTGCTGAGTGTGGCAGTACTAAACCTAAATAACATGCGCGACCAAGTCTCAGATGCCATGTCAGGTAAAAATACATTGGTAGTAAAAATGGGGCCTGTAAAGGCAAAATTTTATCATTATTTTATCATTGTTACTGCATTAATATTAACGCTAATATTTGCTATATTGTGTAGCTTTAAGCCGGTACAGTACCTCTTTTTGGCGGCATATGTGCCATTTTTGCTGCACATAAAAACTGTCGCTGACAATAGTGTACCCAAAGCACTTGACCCCGAACTTAAAAAAGTAGCATTAAGCACCTTTTTACTTTCGGTATTATTATGTATTGCATTACAACTGTAAAAACCAAAACCCAAAATAATATTATGAAAATAACATACTACGGACACGCCAGCCTCGGGATTGAAGTGGGAGGCAAAAAAATTATTGTTGATCCTTATATTACTGCAAATGAACTTGCCAAGGACATTGATATAAATGAGCTTGAGGCAGATTACATCCTGATTACCCATGCGCACGGCGATCATATACTTGACGTGGATACCATTGCTAAAAATACAGGTGCCGTAATTGTTTCTAATGCCGAGATTGCAGGCTATTATGAAAAGAAAGGCTTTAAGGCTCACCCTATGAACCACGGCGGAAGCTGGAACTTTGACTTTGGTAAAGTAAAGTATGTAAATGCCATCCACTCAAGCTCGTTTCCTGATGGTACCTATGGCGGTAACCAGGGAGGTTTTGTGATTGAGGGAGAGCACAAAAACATATACATTGCAGGAGATACCGCACTTACCTATGATATGAAGCTTATACCGATCAGGACCAAGCTGGATCTTGCCATTTTGCCGATAGGCAGCAACTTTACTATGGATGTGGAGGATGCCATTATAGCTTCCGACTTTTTAGAGTGCGACAAAATACTTGGCTACCACTACGATACCTTTGGTTATATTAAGATAAACCATGAGGAAGCCAAACGAAAATTCTATGATAAGAATAAAGACCTTATGCTTTTAGAGATAGGCTCATCTTTAGAATTATAATATTTTGAAAGCTTCCTATAAAAAATATATACTTAACTTTAAACGCCCCAGCGGAACTTCGCGGGGCGTTCTTACCCAAAAAGAAACCTGGTTTATTATCCTTGAAGAAGATGGTAAACTGGGCATAGGCGAATGTGGCATTTTAAGAGGGCTCAGCATAGATGACCGTACTGATTATGAAGATAAGCTAAAATGGATTTGTGAGAATATCCATTTAGGAGAAGAAACCCTGTTGAATGAATTAGCCGAATTCCCCTCAATACAATTTGGCCTGGAAACGGCTTTTCTGTCAGTAAAAAGCACATCGCCTTTTGTTTTATTTCCATCGTTATTTACACAAGGAAAAGATACTATTGGCATAAACGGGCTTGTATGGATGGGAGAGGAGCAGTTTATGAAAGAACAGATACAGGAGAAGCTCGCTCAGGGTTTTAACTGTATAAAACTTAAGATAGGTGCAATTGACTTTGAGAAGGAACTTGCGTTATTAAGCTTTATAAGGCAGCATTTTGTCCCTGAAACGATAGAAATAAGGGTTGATGCCAACGGGGCATTTACTCCCAAAGAAGCCCCTGAAAAGCTACAACGATTATCTGATTACACTCTGCACAGTATAGAACAGCCCATAAAACAGGGGCAGTTCGCAGAAATGGAAAAGCTTTGCAAAGAAAGCCCTATACCTATAGCTTTGGATGAAGAGCTTATAGGTGTTTTTAATATGCAGGATAAAAAAGAGCTGCTTAAAAAAATCAATCCCCAATACATTATTTTAAAACCAAGCCTTGTGGGTGGTATTCACGGTTCTGAAGAATGGATAAGTATAGCTGAAGAACTTGGCATTGGCTGGTGGATAACATCGGCGCTCGAAAGTAATATCGGCCTTAATGCCATTGCACAATGGACATATACCAAAGCTAACCCGATGCCACAGGGGTTGGGCACAGGCGCGCTCTATACCAATAATTTCGATTCACCACTTGCCGTAAAGCAAGGTAGGCTGCATTATTTACCTGAAAACGAGTGGGATATAAAGGAGCTTTTTTAGCTCTTTTTTTGTTTATTTTCCTGATAATGCTACTTGACCTGAAAGCTGAAATTCACTACATTTAATGGTGTAAAAACATCCGGCTGACTTTACGGATGCAACCAACTTTCCAAACCATATTTTTATTTGGCTATTATTTAATAATCTGTTATAGAATAATTAGCATTGTAAACCATTTTGAGTTTGTAATTTAGAAGTGCATAAAAACAGTAACTAAACCACTCATTGCTATGGAACGACTAGTAAACCACGAAAGCAGCACCAATGCGGTAAATGCAGTATCTTATGAAAGCGCTGCTGCACAGTTGGAGAAAGAAGCTGAAAAGCCGGAAGTACTTAGCTGCAACCAGTTAATTAAAAACCTTTTAAAAACAAACGTGAAACTGCTTAAGCTTAACGAGATAAGCAGTATCCTGCTATTCTAAAAAAAATTGCTATGGAAAACGAACCAAAAAATAATACGGAAAACGAAAACCTGCGCGACCAAAGCAAAGGTAATGGCGATACTACCGGGCGAAATAAATTTCACCGTAACGATAACAGCGGCAGCGATAACCTGAATGATGACAGGCGTGCAACAGGTAATGACCGTGCACCTGAAGACATAGATGATACAGATAAGTATCTTGCAATGGAACAGCCCGGAGTGCAGTATACTAAGGAAAGCGGATCTGTACATTTATCTGATGAAGATGGTTACAGTAACCAGAATGCATCTGATAAATGGAACGAGGAAGGCGGCAACAGCGAATATTCTGACGCCTTTAACCAGGATGATTACATATTGCAGGACAATGTTGACCTTGATGAAGACCAAAATCAGTCAATATCAAGTGAAGATGATGATTTTGAAGAAACGAATGAAAGATATTAAAGTTATAATATCCTGATAAAAAACCTTCCCCGGTACAAATAGTATTGGGGATTTTTATTAATAATAGATATGACAGGAAACTCGAAATTTGCAATATATGGTGCACTCGCTGCCAATTTATGTATAGCAGCCGTAAAGTTTGTTGCGGCTTCTATAACAGGCAGTAGCGCAATGATATCGGAAGGGATACACAGCACGGTTGACAGCGGTAATTCTTTACTGCTCTTGCTGGGTATGAAAAGAAGCCGCAGGCCTGCTGATGCAGGGCACCCTTTTGGGCACGGCAAAGAAATTTACTTTTGGTCGCTTATAGTGGCAATACTTGTTTTTTCGCTTGGCGGGGGTATGTCTGTTTATGAGGGGATAAGCCATTTGCAGCATCCGGTTGAACTGTCTGACCCCATGTGGAATTATATCGTACTGCTTTCGGCAATGGTGTTTGAAGGAGCATCATTGGTATATACTATCAGGCAGTTTAATAAGAGCAGGGGCAAGCTTGGTTTCTGGAAAGAATTAAGCATGAGCAAAGACCCGGGGCTGTTTGCCGTTATTTATGAAGAGAGCGCTGCCATTGCAGGTCTTATTATAGCACTTGTGGGAGTTTGGCTGGGCCATTATTTCCAGAATCCCGTGTTTGATGCTGCTGCATCTATACTTATAGGTTTGGTACTGGTATTTGTAGCTATTACTATGGTGAGGGAAAGTAAAGGGCTGTTAGTAGGGGAGAGTGCAGGCAAGCCAATAGTAAAAGGTATCTATAATCTTGTAAACAGCGAGCCCAGGGTGCATACTTTATACTATCCGCTAACCATGCATTTGGCACCTAATGAAATATTACTTGCACTTGATGTGGAATTTAAAGGTGACATGACTGTTAAGGAACTTTTCGGCACTATAAAACATCTTGAAGACCAGATAAAAAAAGAATACCCTTCGGTAAAGAAAATTTATATTGAAGCAAAAAACTTTGAAGGTAAAGAAAAGCCTTGGGAAGATCTATAATATTTTTACAAACAAAAAAAGAACCCGTAAAGGGTTCTTTTTAGTATAAATTAAAGTCTTCTCAGGCCTATTCGTCTTCCTCTTCTTCTTCGCCGCTTTCATCGGCTATTTCAAGGTCTTTAAGTGCATCCATGTCATCAGATGGCTCATCTACCATATCGTCATCTTCAAAGTTTTCTATCCTGTCGGCAAGTTTAGTACTTACTTTAACAAGGTATATGGTATCTTCTGTGCGAACCTCTACAGCCTCTATTGTTTCATTTTTGGCATTTTTAAAGCGTATAATGTTAGAATCATCATAGCCTTCCGGAAATTTTTCGACCAATAAGGTCAAAATCTCGTTTGTCAGTTTAGCGTAGTCAACAATTACTCGTTTCATCAGTATTATAAATCTAATATATAGGCAAATATAAGAGGTGCAACGATAGTTGCATCAGATTCAATGATAAATTTTGGTGTTTTTATATCAAGTTTTCCCCAGGTAATTTTTTCATTAGGCACAGCCCCTGAATAAGAACCGTAACTGGTTGTAGAATCTGATATCTGGCAGAAATAGCTCCAGAAAGGAACATCATGCATTTCCATATCCTGGTAAAGCATAGGCACTACACATATAGGGAAATCTCCTGCTATACCACCGCCAATTTGGAAGAAACCAATACCGCTGCTGCAGTTTTTAGTGTACCAGTCGGCAAGGAAAGCCATATACTCAATACCCGATTTCATGGTAGAAGCTTTCAGTTCACCTTTAATAACATAAGACGCAAATATGTTACCCATAGTACTGTCTTCCCATCCCGGTACTACAATTGGCAGGTTCTTTTCGGCAGCGGCATACATCCAGCTATCCTTAAGGTCTATTTCATAATATTCTTCCAGCACACCGCTTAAAAGCATTTTGTACATAAACTCATGCGGAAAGTAGCGTTCGCCTTTATCCTCTGCATCCTTCCATATTTTGTGGATGTGCTTTTGCAGGCGGCGGAAAGCCTCATGCTCCGGAATACATGTATCGGTAACACGGTTAAGGCCTCTTTCTAAAAGATCCCATTCCTGCTCAGGTGTAAGGTCTCTGTAATTAGGTACGCGCTCGTAGTGGCTGTGCGCCACAAGGTTCATAATATCTTCTTCAAGGTTTGCCCCTGTGCACGAAATAATCTGTACTTTATCGCGGCGAATCATTTCGGCAAAGCTTTTGCCAAGTTCTGCGGTACTCATGGCACCGGCAAGCGTTACCATCATTTTAGCGCCGTCGGCAAGCTGTTTTTCGTAGCCTTTTGCAGCATCTACAAGTGCCGCGGCATTAAAATGCAGATAGTGCTTTTCTATAAACTGGCTTATAGGTCCTTTACTCATTTCGGGTGTTTTTTATATTCAGTTTTATTCTTTATTGTAACCAAGAATTTTTAATACTTCTTCGGCTTTCTGCATTTCAGAGAATACTTCGGTGGCTAAAATACCATTTTCATCCCTGTCAATCAGTATATGTTTTGGCTGCGGTATCAGGCAGTGGTGTAATCCACCATATCCGCCAATAGTCTCCTGATAGGCGCCTGTGTTAAAGAAGCCAATATACAGTGGTTTTTCTTTATTATACTTTGGCAGGTATATGGCGTTCATATTCTGTTCTGAGTTATAATAATCGTCACTGTCGCAGGTTAAGCCCCCTAAAAGTACGCGCTCATAACTTTCGTTCCAACGGTTAACAGCAAGCATAATAAAACGCTTGTTGATAGCCCATGTGTCAGGCAGGGTGGTTATGAAAGATGAGTCTATCATATTCCATTTTTCCCTGTCGTTTTGTTGTTTTTGGTACAATACCTGGTATATGGCACCACCGCTTTCACCTACAGTAAACGAACCGAACTCAGTAAAAATGTTTGGTACATCTACCTCAGCTTCTTCGCAGGCAATTTTAATCTGGTTAACAATTTCATCAATCATGTACTGGTAGTCATATTCAAACGCCAGTGAATTCTTGATTGGAAAACCGCCACCAATATTAAGGCTGTCTAACGACGGGCATTCTTTTTTAAGGTTAATGTATACCTTAAGGCACTTAAGTAACTCATTCCAGTAATAAGCAGTATCGCGGATACCGGTGTTGATAAAGAAATGCAGCATTTTAAGTTCTACATTCTTGTTTTCGTGTATTTGCTTCCTGTAAAACGGAACGATGTTGCGGTAACCTATACCAAGCCTTGAAGTATAAAACTCAAATTTAGGCTCTTCTTCGGCTGCAATACGAATGCCTATTTTAAACTTGCCTTTTATCTGCTCCTGCAAAAGGTCAAGCTCTTCATAGTTGTCTATTATAGGTATTGTTTTGTTATGGCCGTTGTTTATAAGCCTCGCAATATTGCTTACATATTCATCTCTTTTAAAGCCATTACAAATAATATAAGTGTTTTTGTTGATTTTGCCGTTTTCAAGCAGTTTCTCAACAATATTTATATCATAAGCGGCAGAAGTTTCTATATGTATATTATTTTTAAAGGCCTCATTCATTACATATTCGAAATGAGAACTTTTAGTACAGTAGCAATAATAATATTTGCCCTCATATTTGTTTTTTTCCATAGCAACCCTGAACCATTCTTTGGCTTTACGGATGTTATTTGAAATCTGGGGCAGGTATGTAAATTTTAAAGGCGTACCATATTTCTCCACAAGTTTCATCAGGTCGATGTTGTGGAAAAGCAGGTTGTCTTTGTTTAATGTAAACTCCTCTTGTGGAAAATAGTAAGTTTGGTTTATAAGGTCTGAATACTTTGTGTTCATTTTACAGCTAAAAATTTGAAGTGTTTATATTTTAAAAATTCCAAAATATAAACCATTTCAAACTCTCAGGTTAGCATACACAATCTGCAGTTTTTCGTGCTGGTTTGCCTTTACGCAAAAAACATCGGCTGCCACAATGTTGACAATCAGTTTAACCAGCGGCTTTACATCTGCTAATGCCCTGTATTTACTGATAGTCCCGCAATGGGAAAAGATGCTGTTTACTTTTTTCATTGCGACAAATGTAAAAAAATATACAACGTATTTAAAAACTATTCTCTTAAAAAATTGTTAGTTTTGGTAGTCACGAAAGGCATTGTTAATTAAGGAGTTATCTGCTTCCTGATTGATAATGGCTTTTCCTGTTTCATGCAACAGTACAAACTTTACCGTACCAAATTCATTTTTTTTGTCGTGCAGCAGCAATTTTATAATCTCTGCTTCGTCATTTTCGTTAATTTCAAGTTTCCCAAATACGCCTCTAAGCACCTCTTTAATGTAATCATATTCATTTTCAGAGAGCATTTTTTTTTGCATGGATAAATGAGCTTCCAGTATCATTCCGGCAGCTATCGCTTCTCCGTGCAACAGCGTTTTTTTATCCTTACTATCAAGAAAATAAGATTCAATAGCATGCCCCAGTGTGTGCCCGAAATTCAGGATTTTGCGAAGATCTTTTTCATGAGGGTCCTGCTCAACAACAGCCATCTTTATTTCAACCGAGCGTTTAATTGCTGCATCTAAATCGTCATTGGTTAGGTTAGTGAGGCTTACTACGCTTTCCCAGTAGCTTTTATCATATATAAGCCCGTGCTTAAGCATTTCTGCAAAGCCGGAACGTATTTCTTCTGCAGGCAGGGTTGCCAGGTAGGAAGTGTCAGCCAAAACAGCAACAGGGTTTTTGATAACACCCACCTGATTTTTAAGGCTGCCTAAATCTACCCCGGTTTTACCGCCAATGGCTGCATCTACCATACCAAGCAGGGTCGTCGGGATATTTATAAAGTCAATCCCCCGCTTAAATGTAGCTGCTACAAATCCGCCCAGGTCTGTCACTACGCCACCACCCAAATTTATGATAATGCTTTTACGGTCGGCACCTATATCTGCCAATGCCTGCCAAACCTGTGTGCACGTTTCGATGGTTTTGTTTTCTTCTCCCGGTTCCAGCTCAATAATCTCTATGAGCAAATCAGTTTCGAAACGTTGTAAAAATAAAGGAAGGCAGTACTGCTGTGTATTACTGTCGGTAATTATAACTGCCATAGAGTAGCGGTTAAGCCTTACATTTTCGTACAGCCACAGATAGCAGTCATCGTTAAAGAAAATTGTATAATCTGCTGTTTTTACAGCTTCCATGTTTAATGAATTTAAATATCCGCAAAATAAGGCAAATTATATTATTAATTCTTGTGCAGTATTTATATTTGCACAAATTTCTTTAAAAGCAATGGAAAAAATATTTAATAATACCGAAGTTGCATTTTCCCTTAAAAGCGATACCGAACTGGACAGGGCCTATTTTTTATTTAAAATGATTGCCTCGCAGCCGCTTGTTCGTATAGGTACTGCAGTTACCAATTTTGCATTAAAGGCACACCTTCCGGTAGAAGGGCTTATCAGGGCTACAGTATTTGATCATTTTTGTGGTGGTACAACAGAAGAAGACTGCCTGCCGGTAGTTGATAAAATGTATACAAAAGGCGTATCATCTGTACTGGATTATTCTGTAGAAGCCAAAGAAGACGAGGTGGAATTTGATATGGCATTGCAGAAAACGCTTAAAACCATTGTTTTTGCAAAAGAAAAGAATGCTATACCTTTTGCAGTATTTAAGCCAACCGGCTTTGGAAGGTTTGAGCTTTATGAAAAACTAGGTGAGGGTAAGCAACTTAATGAAGCCGAACAGGCAGAGTGGGGCAGGGTAGTGGCACGTTTTGAGAAGGTGTGCAAATCGGCTCATGATAATGATGTAGCCTTACTTATTGATGCCGAGGAAAGCTGGATGCAGGATGCTGCCGATGACCTTGTAACCCAAATGATGCAGAAGTATAATAAAGAAAAAGCTATAGTTTTTAATACACTACAGATGTACCGTTGGGACAGGCTTGACTATCTTAAAAAACTCCATGAGCAGGCGAAGCAGGAAGGGTTTTACATTGGAATGAAAGTTGTTCGTGGTGCTTATATGGAAAAAGAAAACAAGCGTGCCGAAGAAAAAGGATATAAATCGCCTATCTGTGCCTCTAAACAGGCTACAGATGAGAATTATGATGCATGCATAGCCTACATGATTAAGCATATAGATACAATGGCTATTTTTGCCGGGACACATAATGAAGAAAGCTCTTATAAGCTGATGCAGTTGATGAAAGAGAATGACATGGCAGAAGCAGACAGCCGCATCTGGTTTGGGCAGTTGTACGGAATGAGCGACAATATTAGCTTTAACCTTGCAGCTAACGCCTATAATGTTGCAAAATACCTGCCCTTTGGCCCTGTAAGGGATGTAATGCCTTATCTCATAAGGCGTGCGGAAGAGAACACATCTGTAGCGGGGCAAACCAGCAGGGAACTTAACCTTATAAGCGCTGAGAGAAAGCGTAGGAAACTTAATTAGATAATACGATGAAATTTAAATTCAGACTTGCATATTACCTTTTCGGATTGCTGATAGGAGTGATGTTCCTTATGTTTTTTTTAGCTAACAAAAAAGCTGAATTTTGCTACCTGCCCAATTGCCGCGTGCTTAAAAACATACGCAGTAAGAATATGACAATTTCTCCTGAGGCGCAAAAAGCGCTTGATGAAAAATGGGTGACGCTTGACGATATTAGGAACTCTGTTCAGGATGGAGATGTGGATTTTTCTAAAAGTAAAGAAAAATACAAAGGCGGAACTATTTATGTAATAGAAAGCGAAACCACTAAAGGAGAGCCCATTGAAGTTGTAATGGTTAATTATGAAAACAAAGTGCTACTCAAAGAAGTAAAAAAGCAATAAAATTTTACCTCTAAAACTTGTAAATACTAAAAACCGGGTTATATTTGCACTCGCAATACGGAACTGGTCACGGTAAAGGTATTGCAAACATTTAGGGCGATTAGCTCAGCTGGTTCAGAGCACCTCGTTTACACCGAGGGGGTCGGGGGTTCGAACCCCTCATCGCCCACCACTAAAACCCAAGCCTGCAAGGAATTAACTTGCGGGCTTTTTCGTTGGTACAACATAGGTACAACAAAAAACTGCTCTGGTTAAAGAGCAGGTTCACAGATGGAAAATCCCTGATGTGGCTTTTACTGCATCAGTGTGATCAATTCCTGTTCAATCGCTGCCTTTGCGGGTCTCCTGCGTATTTTGCGGCTCTGTCGCAAACAGTTTTATCAGGTTGGTATTCGTTGTTTTGAATTCCAGGCCTGAATTGTCCTGAAGCACAAAGGTGCAGGAATCCCCGCTGTTGTAATTGAACTCGGATAACTCGGTAAGGGCCTCTGCCAGCCGTTCGTCCAGCGGAGGTTTTGTCACAGGTGCTTTTGGTGCCGTGACAGGAGCCGTAGTGACGGCTTCCTGTGCCAGCTTCTGTTGCACCTCTTTGGTCGGGGTTGCGGTTTCTTTTTTGTTTTGTCCGTTTGTTTTAGCATTTGCTGTCATAATACAATAAAATAAAGATTAAACATATGTTATTGCCTATCCCCCTGTTGGCATTCAGAGCCCTAAGCAGGCATTTATTGCAGCAGTAGGGGGAATGGCAAACCATTGTCGGTTATTTTTTCACGGAAAAAATGCCGACCACTTACCCGTGATGGTAACCCGGCAAAACGGCGCGCCTGCCATTGTGATGTCGGTACAGGGTTATAATTCCTACGCCGAAACCGCCTATCTGATGGGCAGTGCCAAAAACGCGATTCGCCTGAACAAAGCGATTGCGGATATTGAAGCGGGCAAAGCAAAAGCACACAGGCTTGCCGAATAATGCTGCTCTTATGGGCGGAGCAGGCTTGGCAGGATTATTTGTACTGGCAGAACATGGATGCCAAAACCGTCAAGTGCATCAATGCCCTCATCAAAGACATTACCTGCAGCCCTTATGAGGGTGTGGGGAATCCCGAACCGCTTAAATATAACTGGACGGGCTACTGGTCACGGCGTATCGACAGGGAACACCGCCAGTACCGCCATGAACGCGATACGGTAATGATTGCGCAATGTCGCTATCATTATTAAGGTTTGATATTAAAAATACCTATAAACTATTATTGCGTTAGCTGCTGATAATCAAGATTTTTCTATATTAGCACAAAACCAACACAATGAAAAGATTACTTCTTATTATTTTTGCGACCTTGCTTTATACCGGTTGCTCTAACGACGACGATAGCGGTGCTGCACTTCCACCCACCACCACCACAGGTGCCGGGACTTTTGCTTGTAAGATAAACGGTAAAAGTTTTATAGACCCCGGCAGTACCTTTAACTGCTTTTATCAATATACTAACGGAGGCTACTACTTTGGCATTAGTGGAGCAGATGAAGATTACAAACGCACTAATACTCCTTGGGCTTTAAATTTATATGCTCAAAATGTTGTATTCCAACAGGGAGAAATTTATCAATTAGTAAATGAAGCTGATGGAAATGTTACAGCAAATGCAAATTTCAGTTTTTCTACAAATGACTTTTTTTCGCAAGAAACCAGTTCTGAATACACGGGTGAACTGACCCTCACTAAATTCGGCACCTTTAATGGTACCAATATCATATCGGGCACTTTTTGGTTTAATGTCCAGCACCCATTAACTGGAGAGACCATCCGTGTCACCGACGGTCGGTTTGATACCACATATCTTGATTAACCAATAAATCATATTATTCAATGAAAAGAATTGCCTTACTATGCTGTCTGGCGTGGGGTGCTATTGCATTCAGCCGAGCGACATATCAATTTTGAAGCGGATAACTAAACCGTTGAAATCCAGATTAAATTTGTGCCTAAAATAATAATTATTTAATGTTCAATTAATTATTTATTTTTCTATATTAGCACAAAACCAACACAATGAAAAAATTACTTCTTATTATTTTTGCGACCTTGCTTTATACCGGTTGC
>CEQG01064835.1_pt1 | contig 37305 bp, 31 predicted proteins | sample 350301 | NCBI WGS metagenome assembly CEQG01 (sample SAMEA2621242, study PRJEB7988) | marine metagenome | isolation source: saline water (ENVO:00002010), including | reverse complement strand
CCGGCGAGCTGGTTAAGATACAGATGAAAAAGAAGGGGGTAAACCCTGAAGGCGAAGTGCCCAAGCTGTACCGCAAAGCAAGCCAGAAAGACATTGATGTGTGGCGCGAGGCACGCGAGCGCGAAGAGCCGATGAAGGTTACAGCCCGTGAGCTTGCCATACGCCTTAACCTTGAAATGAAAATATCGGATATTGAATTTCAGGGCGATGGCAGCAAGGCTACTTTCTACTATACTGCAAATGACAGGGTAGATTTCCGCCAGCTTATTAAAGATTATGCACGCGAGTTTGGCATCAGGATAGAAATGAAGCAGGTGGGCTTTCGCCAGGAGGCTTCACGCCTTGGTGGTGTGGGCTCTTGCGGGCGCGAGTTATGCTGCTCTACCTGGCTGACAGATTTCCGTAGTGTAAATACTTCTGCAGCGCGCTACCAGCAACTTTCGCTAAATCCGCAAAAACTGGCAGGGCAGTGCGGTAAGCTTAAATGCTGCCTTAATTATGAGTTAGATACTTATCTTGATGCTATTAAGGGCCTTCCGGATCTTGATACCAAATTATATACTGAGAAAGGCGATGCCTACTGCCAGAAGGTAGATATCTTTAAGGGGCACATGTGGTTTGCCTATGCTAATGATACTGCGCACTGGCACATGATCTCTGCCGAGCAGGTTAAGGAAATTGTAGAGCTTAACAAGAACAGGCAAAAAGTAGCTTCGTTAGAAGATTTTGTGCTTGAGGTGGCCTCATCTGAAGAAGAGGTTGAAAAGAACTTCCAGAATGCCGTGGGGCAGGATAGCCTTACCCGCTTTGATAAGCCCAAGCGCCGCAAAAAGCCGGGCAATAAAAACAAGAAACATTCCGTTACTGCAGAGCCGGGTAATAAAGAAGACAGGCCTGCAAGAGAAAAACAGAACAGGGATAATAACAACAATAACAGTAATGTTATAAAGCCGGCAAGAGAAGGCGGCAGGCCACAGGGCGGCGGTAAAAATAAAAAGTTCAGGAACAAGAATAATAACAACCCAAAAAAGCAAAATCCGGGGAATGAAAATAAGGCATAGCATTTTTTTATTTGCGGCTTTACTGCTGTTTTGCTCGTGCGATAAAAAGCGCGTATTTGATGAGTATAAGGAGTTTGACGGAACCTGGAATAAAGACAGCATAGTATCTTTTGAGTTTGAGCAGCAGGATACCGTAAAGCTGTATAACATGTTTATCAACATCAGGAATAATAACGATTACCCGTTCAGTAACCTGTACCTTATTGTAGAAATGCAGGAGCCGGGAACGGACGTTACCCAGGTTGACACACTGGAATACCAGATGGCTGAAGCAGATGGCACACTTTTGGGAGAGGGTATGACGGATATTAAAGAAAGCAAGCTCTGGTATAAAGAAAAGCAGCGTTTCCCTACGCCGGGCAAATATAAAGTAAACATACAGCAGGCGGTAAGGGAAGCAGGCCAGGTACCGGGCGTACAGGAGCTTGAAGGAGTTATGGAAGTTGGATTTCGTATAGAGACTACAGAATAATACAATGGCAACAAATAAATCAAATAATACTGCCGGCAATACATTTTTTAAATACATAAAAATGTTCTGGACAATATTCATTGTCGGCTTTTTATCGGTAATACTTTTTTTCCTTCTGGCGTCATGGGGTGCCCTGGGGCACATGCCAACGTTTGACCAGTTGGAGAACCCTGACAGCAATGTGGCAACAGAGATTATTTCTTCTGACGGGGTTACCATCGGTAAATTTTACCTTGAAAACCGTACTCCGGTTAAGTATGCCGATTTGCCACAGCACCTTGTGCAGGCACTGGTAGCTACCGAAGACGAACGTTTTTATGACCACAGCGGTATTGATGCCCGAGGTACACTTAGGGCGGTGTTTACGCTTGGTGGCAGCGGTGGTGCCAGTACCATTACACAGCAGCTTGCTAAAAACCTTTTTCACGGCGAGGGTTCTAGGAATATTTTAGAGCGTGTTATACAAAAAGGCAAGGAATGGGTTATAGCGGTAAGGCTGGAAAGGCAATATACCAAGCAGGAAATCATTGCCATGTATCTTAACACGGTAGATTTTGTAAACAATGCAGTAGGTATCCGCTCTGCGGCTAAAACCTATTTCGGAAAAGAACCTAAAGACCTTACGGTAGAGGAGTCGGCTATCATAGTGGGGATGCTTAAAAATCCTTCACTCTATAACCCTGCAAGGGAATCAAGACGTAAAATTGTTACCGACAGGCGTAACACCGTGCTTGGGCAAATGGTGAAAAACGGCTTTATAAAACCCGAGGTTAAAGATAAATTAAAAGACAAGGCTTATAAGCTTGATTTTAACCCTGAAAACCATAACGAAGGCATAGCTACTTATTTTAGGGAATACCTGCGCGACTTCATGAAAAAATGGGTTAAGGAACATCCTAAAGAAGACGGAAGCGAATATGATATATATCGTGACGGCCTTAAAATATATGTTACGTTAGATTCGCGCATGCAAAAATATGCCGAAGAAGCGGTGCACGACCACCTGGCTAACCTTCAGGAGGAGTTTTTTATAGGGCAGAAGAAAAATGAAAACGCACCATTTGTAAGGATATCTGAAGATGAAACCAAGCGCATACTCGACCGTGCCATGAAGAACAGCGAACGCTGGAGGATAATGAGCGAAGCCGGAAAAAGTGAAGATGAAATACGCGCGTCATTCAACAAAAAGACAGAAATGCGTGTGTTTAGCTGGAAGGGCGAACGCGATACTATAATGACACCATTAGACTCTATACGCTATTACAAGCACTTCCTTCAGGCAGGGCTTATGAGTATGGATCCTGAAACTGGACAGGTTAAAGCATGGGTGGGCGGTATAGACCACAAGCACTTTAAGTACGACCACGTAGAGCAGGGTGCAAGGCAGGTAGGCTCTACCTTTAAGCCTTTTGTATATGCCACCGCCATAGAGCAGTTGCACTATACACCTTGTGATACTATTATAGATTCACCATTTAGTATGCCTAAAGGTAAATATGGTATTGATGCCGACTGGCACCCGCAAAACTCAAACGGTAAGTTTGAAGGCCCGGTTACGCTAAAATATGCACTGGCACATTCTATAAATACCGTTTCTGCCAAACTGATAGATCAGGTTGGGCCTAAAGCGGTGGTTGACCTTACCAAGAAACTGGGTATAACATCTAATATACCGGAGCAGCCTGCAATTGCGCTTGGCGCTGCCGAGATAACCGTAAGGGAAATGGTGGCGGCTTACAGTACCTTTGCCAATAAGGGTATGTACATTAAGCCAATGGTTATTACCCGCATAGAAGATAAGAACGGAGTAGAGCTCTTCCGTAATGCTCCTGTTACACGTGAGGTAATGAGCAAAGACGTGGCTTATGCTGTGATTAAACTACTGGAAGGCGTAACCGAGACAGGTTCCGGCGGAAGGCTGAGATGGGGCGGTGCCGGTGGTACAGGTTATCACCGAATGACGGGTTATCCGTATGCACTTACTAACCCTATAGCCGGTAAAACAGGAACAACACAAAACCAGAGCGACGGCTGGTTTATGGGTATGGTGCCTAACCTGGCAACAGGTGTGTGGGTAGGTAACGAAGACCGTTCGGCACACTTTAAGAGCCTTACCTATGGGCAGGGCGCTACCATGGCATTGCCGATATGGGGTATCTTCATGAAAAAGTGCTATGCGGACGATAACCTCAACGTTTCCCAAAAACCGTTTGAGCGGCCTGATAATCTTTCTATTAAAGTAGATTGCTGGAAGCCTGCCGTGAAAGATACCACCGATGTGGAACTCGAAATAGATGAATTTAACTTTTAATAGTAAGCGCCTTCAAAAGAAGGCGTTTTTTTATATATTTATACGCTAAAATTAAAATTAATTGTATGATTAATAAAAAAATACAAAACGTTGAAGATGCGCTTAAAGGTATAGAAGATGGTATGACCATTATGCTTGGCGGTTTCGGGCTTTGCGGTATTCCAGAAAACAGCATAGCCGAACTGGTTAGGAAGAATGTTACTAACCTTACCTGTATATCTAACAATGCAGGAGTTGACGATTTTGGGCTTGGGCTGCTTTTGCAAAAAAAGCAAATCAAAAAAATGATATCATCATACGTAGGCGAGAATGCTGAATTTGAAAGGCAGATGCTTAGCGGCGAGCTGGAGGTAGAGCTTACCCCGCAGGGAACACTTGCCGAGAAATGCCGTGCGGCGCAGGCAGGTATCCCCGCATTTTATACGCCTGCAGGTTATGGTACTGAAGTAGCCGAAGGAAAAGAATCACGCGAATGGAACGGCAAGATGCACATACTTGAAGAAGCTTATAAAGCCGATTTTGCCATAGTTAAGGCATGGAAGGGTGACGAGGCAGGAAACCTTATATTTAAGGGTACTGCGCGTAACTTTAATGCATGTATGGCGGGTGCTGCAAAAATTACCATTGCCGAAGTGGAAGAATTGGTCCCGGCAGGTGAGCTTGACCCGAACCAGATACACATACCCGGCATTTTTGTGCAGTGTATTTTTAAAGGCGAAAAGTATGAAAAAAGGATAGAACAACGCACCGTGCGTAAAAAATAGTTATTTGAAAATTCGCTGATTTGAAAATTTGAAGATGAGAAATGACAGGCAAAATTTAATCGTAGATCTTACATTTCAGTTTGCTCTTAAAATTATTGCATTTGCCTAAAAACTCAAAGAAGCGAAGAAATATGAAATGGCCTCACAGGTATTCAGAAGCGGCACATCTATCGGAGCCAATACAAAGGAAGCTCAGAATGCCGAAAGTAAGGCTGATTTTATCCATAAGTTTAAGATAGCGGCGAAAGAAGCTGATGAAGTATATTACTGGCTGGAGTTGTGTAAATCATCAGAACACTTTCCGGATCCGGATGAACAAATTTTTAAAGATTTAAATTCCATTATTTTGGTAATTACAAAGATTATAGCTTCCAGTAAAGCAAAGTAATTTTCAAATTATCAAATCATCAAATTATCAAATTGTATGTTAGGAAAAGAGCAAATAGCAAAACGTATAGCAAAAGAAGTAAAAGACGGTTACTATGTAAATTTAGGTATTGGCATACCAACGCTTGTGGCAAATTATGTACGCGAAGATATTTCAGTTGAATTCCAGAGTGAGAATGGTGTTCTGGGTATGGGTCCGTTTCCTTATGAAGGCGAGGAGGATGCCGACATAATCAACGCAGGTAAGCAGACCATTACAACCCTTCCCGGCGCGTCATTTTTTGATTCGGCGCTTAGTTTTGGTATGATACGTGCCCAAAAGGTTGACCTTACCATACTTGGCGCTATGGAAGTAGCCGAAAACGGTGATATTGCTAACTGGAAAATACCGGGAAAAATGGTAAAAGGTATGGGCGGCGCTATGGATTTAGTGGCTTCTGCCGAAAATATCATTGTGGCAATGATGCACGTTAACAAAGCAGGCGAAAGCAAGCTGCTGAAGCGCTGCACACTGCCGCTTACAGGTGTTGGCTGTGTAAAGAAAGTGGTGACAGAGCTTGCGGTACTTGAAATTGTACCGGAAGGATTTAAACTGTTGGAGCGTGCGCCGGGTGTAACTGTAGAAGATATAAAAAAGGCTACCGAAGGTAACCTTATTATAGAAGGCGATATCCCTGAAATGGTTATCGATTAGTACACTACTATATATACACAAAAGCCTGCTAATCATTAGCAGGCTTTTGTGTTATTCTACGGTAATTTCATCAATAAAGATAAAGGCTTCGCCGCCATGGCCTTGGTGCCAGTCAGGAAGCGTGCCATAATTATAGGCTTTAACCTTTATGTAGCGGGCTTTTATACCATCGGCAGTAATGCTGAAGTTTTCTATTTGTGTATTATAATCTTCTGCGGGGATGGTATTATCAACACTGCCAATAAGCTTAAAATCTTTGTTGTTATCACTTGCATAATACTCCACTTTTACGGGCATAAGTATCCAGGAACGGCTGTCCTGTAAAAAGTTGGCAGCTATATTGTTTACAGGCATTTGTTTTTGCAGGTCTATTACCGCTTCAAAGTCCTGCCCCTGGTAGCCCTGCCAGTCGCCTTTGCGCCAGTTACCGTCGCCATAAATACCGTCTGTAAGCCCATCAGCCCCGCCTGCATGGTATTGACGGTTGTATTCAGACAGTAGCCTCACGGTGTAGTCATTTGGCTTCTTAACAAAGTTTGCCGTTACCACATGGCTTATAGTCCTGCCTTTCTCTGCATATGCGCGAATCTGGCAGCTTTCGGTTACCTCAAATGGCCCGGTATATTCTTCGAAGGTACGGCTTTCATGTTCGTTGCTTTCTGTATTGATGATGTAATACATTTTGTCAGCACCAAAAGGAGCTTTCATTTCAACCTGCATACTGCCTTTAAAAGCCTTGCCACCTGCAAGCACTACAGGCACAGGGACAATATCTGTTGTTGATGAATCTATTACCGATGTCGGCCTGCTTCGGTACTCTTCTTCTGTATAGTTTAAAAAACGTAAATTGTCAACAGGCATTACTTTTCCTGTAGTTTTGGTGGTACCATCTTCTAAATGGATAACTGTATTTTCAAAATAGGGTTGTACAGGCGTCCAGATCTTCTTACCGGGCGTAACGGGATAAATCCCCATACTGCTCAACACATACCACGCGCTCATCTGTCCGCAGTCCTCATTACCAATCAGCCCGTCGGGCGAGTTTTTATAAAAGTTATCAAGTATGTAATGTACTTTCTGTTTTGTTTTGTCAGGTTTATCTACATAGTAGTACAGGTATGCCATGTGGTGGCTTGGCTCGTTGCCGTGCGCATACTGCCCGATAAGGCCTGTAACATCAGCCTGTTCACGCCCTGTAGTTCGGCTTGGTGCATTAAACATTTCGTCAAGCTTGGCTTCAAAGGCGTCAGCACCGCCATAGGCTTCAATCATTCCTTCTATATCCTGCGGCACAAAAAAACTGTATTGCCAGCTATTTCCTTCAGTAAAGTTATTGTTTACCTCACGTGGATCGAAAGGCGTGTCCCATCCGCCATTCTTCTTAGGGCGCATGTGCTTAACTTCAGGGTCAAATACATTTTTCCAGTATTGCGAGCGTTTCATAAAGAATAGGTAATCATCATTTTCTCCCAACATCTGCGCCATTTGCGCAATACACCAGTCGTCATAGGCATATTCAAGGGTTTTAGATACGCTCTCGTGCTCGTCGTCAATACTGATGAAACCCTGGTATTTATAGGCATTAAGCCCGAAATGCTCCTGCATGGCGCTGTGCCTTGCCGCCTCATACGCTTTTTGGTAGTCAAACCCTTTGATGCCTTTTGCCATAGCATCGGCTATTACAGAAACAGAGTGATAGCCAATCATGCAGTCGGTTTCATTACTTGCCAGTTCCCAAACCGGCAGCCTGCCACCTTGCTCATATTGCTTAATAAAAGTATTAATATAATCGGCTGTCCGTTTTTTATCTATAAGCGTGTAAAGCGGATGCGCGGCACGAAAAGTATCCCAAAGCGAGAATACGGTATAATAATCAAAACCTTCGGCTTTGTGTATTTCATTATCGCGCCCGCGGTACATACCATCAACGTCCATAGCAATGTTAGGCTGCATCATGGTGTGGTACAGCGCGGTATAAAAGATGGCAAGTTTATCTTTATCCGATGAGGTCACTTCTATTTTAGAAAGCTCTTCATTCCAAAGTTTCTCGGCAGCTTTTCTGGTTTTTTTAAAGTTCCACTTTGGCAATTCGGCTTTCATATTTTTTGCCGCGCCTTTATAGCCAGTGGGCGATAGCGCTACTTTTACAAGCAGCTTTTCACCTTTCTTAACCTCGGTGCTAAAACTAAGCGCAAGCAACGAACCGGCGAAAAAAGTATCGGTGGTTTTAGCAGGAGCAAAAGCATTGTTGTTTACGGCAGTAACCTTCATAGGCTTGCTGAACTCTATGCGTGCATATACATACTGGTTTCGCGCCCATGCCTCGCTTTGGCGAAGCACTTCAATGGTTTTAGAATCAATGATGCGTACTTCACCCATCAGCAGGTGGTCGCGGTGGTTAAGGTCGAGTACTATATTGGCTTGCCCTTTTTTGCTAAAGGTATATTGGTGAAGCCCAACGCGCGGTGTTGCGGTAAACGCTGCTTTTATAGCATCATCATCAAGCAGTACGCTATAATAACCCGCACTCGCGGTTTCATTGTCATGAGAAAACGTTGAGGAATACTCCTTTTTGTCAAGGCTTGGTTCGCCCATGGTAGGCATCAGCATAATATCGCCGTAGTCTGATACGCCGGTGCCGTTAAGGTGCGTATGCGAAAATCCGTAAATAACAGAATCGGAATAATGATAGCCGCTGCAACCGTCCCAACTGCCATCTATACGTGTGTCGGGGCTTAGCTGCACCATACCATGTGGCACTGTAGCTCCTGGAAATGTATGCCCGTGCCCGCCTGTACCTATGAACGGGTTAACGTATTTGTGGTATTCCTGTGCGGGTGCAGTTATGGCGGTAAGCAGCACAATAGCCAACAGCAGTTTTTTCATTGTGTGTATTGTTATGTTCAGCATGTTGTTTGTAGTGTACTAAGATAACGAATTTAGATGCTGTTTCTTGTTTAAGAAAGCACGCTTTGCCTGATTACAGACTCATATCTGAAACTACTGTGCCAGCACGCCGTCTTTGTAAATAACAGGGACTTCGGTAAGGTTATCTTTATTTATACTGCCCGCCGTAAAGCTGAAGTTTTTATCATATAGCGTGTTTCCTTTAAAAAAGGTTACCATAAAGTTGTTGTTAAGCTCCAGCACGCTTTCCTCTATCATTTCAATCTTTACCGCTGTGTTGGCAGGAACTTCGGTAAAGGCATGGCGCATGGTGCTGGTTTTGCGTTCTTCGCCGTTTATAAGCCCGCTGGCATTGCTTACAATTATAGCGGTTTCCAGTTTTTCATCGCTGTCATTAACCAGGTAGGCATACCAGGTGTTCTCCATAAAATCATCGTTCCACTCCTGCAGCGCAGCGACATATACATTTTCTACTTTCGGGATAACAATATCTTTTTTCATTTCTTTAATATACTTTTTACGGGTTAGGTTTTACCTTTACTATAAACACTTTACAGATGAAATATTTGCAATTAATATGCCTGTTTGCCTTATTGGGGCTGACGGCCTGCAAAGATGGCAAAAATGCTGCTGATGCGCAAAACAAGCTTGCACCTTCGGCAGAAGCGCCCGGACTGGAAAACGATAAAGCGCCTGATATGCATAACAGCGAAAACGCCCTCGACTGGCCCGGTAAATACAGCGGTGTACTACCGTGTTGGGAGGGATGCGACGGTTATAAACACGTGATTGAACTGCATAATGACAACAGCTATGTTTTATGGCTGCAACAACTGGGGCAGGAAAAAGAACCAAGAGAAATTAAAGGCAGCTTTACGTGGAATGAAGAAGGCACTATTATTACCCTTGATGCAGAGGGCGATCACCTTAAATTCAGGGTAATGGAGAACATGCTAAAAAAGCTGGATAAGTTTGGCAATGAAGAGCAGGGTGCGCCACAAGCGCGGTATTTTTTACACAAGGTACTGTAAGTTATCGACCTTCGGAACCACAATCCGACGCTCTATAATTTGACAAGCTTCTGCTGACGATGGAGGTGTGTTATATATTTGCCTTAAACTGTTCTAAGAAACGCACATCGTTTTCATAAAACATACGGATGTCGCTTATCTGGTACAGCAGCATGGCAATACGCTCTATACCCATACCAAAGGCAAAACCGTTATACTTAGTATCGTCTATGCCGCAGTTCTTCAAGACGTTAGGGTCAACCATACCGCAGCCCATAATTTCCAGCCAGCCTGTACCTTTTGTAATGCGGTAATCGGTTTCGGTTTTAAGCCCCCAGTAAATATCTACCTCGGCGCTTGGTTCTGTAAAGGGGAAATAACTCGGGCGCAGGCGTATCTTGCTCTTGCCGAACATTTCTTTGGTAAAATATAATAATGTCTGCTTCAGGTCGGCAAACGAAACGTCTTTATCTATATACAGTCCTTCAATCTGGTGGAAGATACAGTGTGAGCGTGACGAGATAGCCTCATTGCGGAACACCCTTCCCGGAGATATGGTACGGATGGGCGGCTTGTTATTTTCCATATAGCGAACCTGTACCGATGAGGTGTGCGTGCGCAGCAGCACATCAGGATTGGTTTGTATAAAAAACGTGTCCTGCATATCGCGTGCCGGATGGTATTCCGGTAGGTTAAGCGCAGTAAAGTTATGCCAGTCGTCTTCAATTTCAGGGCCTTCACTCACGTTAAAGCCTATGTTAGAGAAAATATCAATAATCTGGTTCTTAACGATAGAAATAGGGTGGCGGGAGCCGATAGTAAAAGGCTCGCCGGGGCGCGTAAGGTCGCCATAAATGCCTTTGGCCTCTTCCTTGCTTTCCATAGCTTCGGTAAGGTCTTTTACCTTGTCCTGAGCCGCATTTTTAAGGCCGTTGATTACCTGCCCGAATTCTTTCTTCTGCTCATTAGGAACGTTTTTAAATTCGGCAAGAAAATCATTTACAATCCCTTTTTTACCCAGAAATTTTATACGGAATGCTTCCAGTTCTTCTTTGCTCTGCGTGCTGAAAGCTTCGGCTTCGGCTATGTACCCTTTAATCTTATCTATCATTGTTATTCAGTAAAGCGAATGCAAATTTAGGCATTTTAAAAATGTTGTGCCATCTATTCTTTTCTATTATTCTTCACCTGTGGTTATGAAGTTTTACGATATAACCCCTTTCTCGATAAAATAATCCACTATAGCGCCCTTCATTAAAACTGACTGTTCGCCGGCTTTAAGTGCCGGCAGTTGCTCTTTTACAGTGTAATGGGGCCAGCCGTCTTCATCAAAATAGTCAAATTCATAATAGCCATAAGGCTCCAGCAGGCGGCAAATGGCAATGTGCATCAGGTTTACCTTTTCATCTTTTTTAAACTTGCGGTTAAACTTACCCAGTTCCTGCACCCCTATCAGGTAAATAATAGCATCAAGGTCAAGCGTTTCGCCATCGGCAAAGCGGTTAGATAATATTGTTACAAGCTGTTCCCAGCGTTCTTTCAGTTGTTCGTCGCGCGACATATATCATGTTTATAAGCGCAAAGATAGTGCGTTTGCATTTAATGCCGCCTGCTTTTTGGTTTGCATAATCGGCAGGGAAGGTTAACTTTGCCTTATGGCGGTTATAGACATACTTATCGGGCTTGCGCTGTTGTACGGACTCATCCGCGGTATGTGGAAAGGCCTCTTTGCTGAGCTTGCCGCATTACTCTCGCTGGCACTTGGGCTTTATGCGGCTATCAAGTTTTCGGGCTATATGGGCAACTGGCTAAACGGCGTTTTTGGTTGGGAAGACAAATACATTAAAATAGCTGCCTTTATCCTCACGTTTGCTATCGTTGTGGTTGTAGTAACTGTAATGGGGCGTGTGTTTACCAAAATGGCGGGGCTGGTTATGATGGGCTGGCTCAACAGGTTGCTGGGCGGATTGTTCGGGCTCATTAAATGGGCACTGATAGTAAGTGTGCTGCTTAATTTTTTTGTACAGATGAACAGCAGCAATGCACTTGCAGATGAGGCCACACTGCAAAAATCTGTTTTCTTTTATCCGGTGCTGAAAGTTTCGCAAACTTTGTACCCTGTATTGGAAGAATGGGTTGCCGACTTTAAAGATACCGCAGCAGAACCTGACACCGAAGAAGGGCCGGCAGACGAAAAACCCATTGAAGGACTTGACAGGTCAGTTTGATACAATTTGAGAATTGGTTAATCTGAAGATTTAAAAATGTCCTAACTGTTTTCCATTCCGAGCTTGCCGAGGAATCTTAATCTTCAAATCTTCAAATCGACTAATTATTTAATTTCTCGGATAGCATCTTTAATTATCCAGCCTTCGCTGTCGTCTTCAAGCTGAATTTTCTTGTAATTGCCTAACGTTTCTTCTACAAAAACCTTTGTGCCTTCGTGCAGTATAAAAGCATCGGTTGCGGTTTCATTTGGCTCGCTTTTTACAGATACCACCTCATCAAATACTATTGCCGGGCGCTCTTTATTGCTTTCCGATTTTACAAAAACTGCCGAGAGTACCGATACCACTATTGCAACTAATGCAACAAGCATTGCAACAAAGAAAACCCTCTTTAAAAGCGTAGTACCTGAAAAGTAATAACCTATAAAAAACAGCAGGAAAAATACCGAGCCGCCAATGGCTGCCCATGCCCATGTATCATAATGATAACTGCCGGTAAAATTATACAGCATTTTACTAAAGCCCACCTGCGGCACCGCCTCAATATTATCAATGGTCATTTTGCGGGCGTAGTCCAGGTTTATTTCAGTGTCTTTGTCATTCGGCTTTAACAGTAACGACTTTTCATAATTGTAAATAGCGGGTGCTACCTTATTCATTTTATAATAAGCATTGCCAAGGTTAAAATAGACCTCAGCCGACTCCTGCCCATTTTTTAGTATGCTTTCATAACTTTCGGCTGCTTCTTTATATTTACCTTGGCGGTACAGCTCGTTGCCTTTTTCAAATTCCTGCTGTGCCCAGCCCTGCAGGGTAAAGAATAGTGCAAGTATGTATATCAGATTTTTCATTTGTAGGTAACTATACATGATGCGTACTAAATTTCTTTTTCAAGCTTAGTTATTACTTTAACGGCATTGTCATAATCCTGCTGCATGGCTGCCCCGCTTGATGGCGCATACCTGGCAAACTCGCAGCTGTTCATTATCTTAATGAACTCCTCAACCGTTTCGGCTTTAGCGCCTCTTGTAAGCAGAAGCTCCTGTATATTAGGTTTCGTCATTTCAGATGTTTCAATGTTCAGCTTTGCTTTCAGGAAGTTGTGCAGGGCTTTTTCCAGCGCCACATAAAACGGCTCTTTACTCCCCAGTTGCTTTTTGGCTTCACCCAGGTATTTTTTGGCAAGCCTGTTGCTCTTGCGTATACGGTTGCCCGTAACATCGTTATCGCGTGCCTGCTTTTGCCTTTTTGCCAGTACTATAAATGGTATTGCAAGGAAAGGTGCAAAAAGCAGCGCATAGAATAATCCCGAACCAAAAAAGTCTTTTTGGCCTATAGGCTGAAGCGCGGTATCAAGTTCAACAAAGCGGAACTGCTCCCTTGCTTTTACATCCTGCTTTGCTGTGCCAGAGCCCATAGCGGTAGCATCGCCCCCGGCAGATACAGGCCCGTCCTGCACATCTATCATAATTTCATCTGACGTAATGGTTTTATACCTGCCTGACGAAATATCAAAATAAGAGAACGACATTGCCTTTACAGGATACTTGCCTTTATTTTGCGGAATGATGGTATAATTATCAGATATGCTGCCGCGCATGCCGCTAAGCGGTATTGAGATGTTTTCCTTATGCTCAGGGTCATACATTTCAAGCGCCGAAGGCACAACAGGCTTAGGCAATGTAAAGAGTTTAAGGTTGCCCGTACCACTTACAGATACATTTAATTGTAACGATTCGCCTGCATTGAGCTTGGTTTTATTAGGCGTTACCTTAAAGTCGAATTTACCCACTGCCCCGTTAAAATCTGCCGGCCTGCCGTTTTCCGGCAACGGTTTTACATTTATGTATTTAGTACCGCTCGACATGTTTTTATTAACCTGCGTCATAAACTGGTTCCCGAAAAAGTCCCTGCGGCCCGTCGGCACATCAATAGTCAGTTCAAGGGTAAGCGGCTCAATCTCAAGCCTGCCGCTTTTTTGCGGGTACAGCACAACCCTTTTAAGTACCACATAGCGGTAGCTTTCACCATTATAAGTGCCCTGCTGCACGCCATTATCCTTAACGGGTATATCTTGGCTCCAAAAGTCATTAAACTGCGGTACATCTACCTGGCGGGTGCCGCGGACGCTGGCATTGGGGCTTACATACAATTTGTAAACCACACTTATTGGTTCATTCACATACGGGTTGTTGTCGCTTACCTCTGCCACTACATGTATGCCTTCGCCTGCATCCTGCTGCGGTGCATTGGGGTCGTTTGCATTTTTTACGGCTGCCGTAACAGTAACCTTAAAAGGAATTGTTTTATAAGTTTCGCCATTAATTTCGATACTGGCCTGCCCAACGGTAAAGGTACCCCGTGCTGTTGGCGTAAGCACATAAGTATAGGTTTTACTAAAGGTACGCTTGCCGTTTACCCACGAGTTGCTTATCATCTGGCTTGGGCCGGATGCCCTGAAACCCTCAAATGAAGGAGGGTTAAAGTTATCACCGTCCTCATTCATGGTAAACTCCACCCTGAGGCGTTCATTTACGCCCAGCGTGGTTTTACTCGGAACCGCTTTAAACTCTACCTGCTGGGCAAAAACCGCCTGCAGGCACAACAGCAATAATAGTAAGATGTGTTTTTTCATTACTTTCTCTAATCCTTAATCTGAAACAGTTTCAAATCAGTATCAATCATCAGGCCGTTACCAGTCTTTTTCAGGCTGTTTGGGCTGCACCTTTACTTTTCGTGCGTTAACCTTGTCCTGTATCTTTTTTTCTTCATTGTTCATGGCATCCAGCAGGTTTTCCATGCGCTGCCTGCCCGGGCTTGGGCCATCCTGCTCCTGCTCGCCACCGTCGCCGGCTTTATCTTCTTTGTCTTTGCCCTGGCTTTTATCTTTTTGATTGCCTTTGTCCTTGTTGTTATCTTTATCTTTCTGGTCGCCCTTGTCTCCTTTATCCTTATCGTCTCCACCGCCACCGCCGCCCTGGTCTTTCGGCTGCTGGCTTTTGTCCTGCTTGTCTTTCTGGTCTTTGTTCTGGTCCTGCGGAGGCTGCGGCTTGGGCGGGTTTTCCTTCAGCATCTTTTTGGCAAGGGCAAAGTTATAACGGGTTTCCTCGTCATACGGGTTATTGCGTAAGGCATTCTTATAGGCTTCCACTGCTTTTTGATAATCTTTTGTTTTCATCAGCACATTGCCAATGTTGTGATAAGCCTTATGCTTTAGTGCCTTGTCATCAGAGCCTTCCACTGCCTTTAGGTAGGCATAGGCAGCCTCAATTTCCTGCCCCTGCCTGTAAATGGCATTACCCAGGTTATAAGATGCTTTGTTGCTTCCCTGGTTTTGAGATTGTGCTATCCGGTAATTGGCTTCTGCCGAGGCATACTCTTTATCTTTATACTGCCTGTTGCCCTTTGGCAGGTATTTTTTATCTTCTTCCTGCGAAAAAGCAAGCACTGCCATCAGCAGCATAATGTATGTAAATGAGGTTTTCAGCTTCATTGTTCTTTTTCGTTAAACAGGTTAAGTTTCCTAATCCACGCCGTGCGTTTTTCCAGCATAAATATTTCGAGGAACAGCAAAACAAAAGCCGCTCCTAAAAACCACTGGAACTGTGACTCATACAGCGATATTTCTTTCGACTCAAATTCTGTCTTTTCTACGTTCTCAAGTGCTTTAGATACATATTGCTCTACATCGCGTGTGCTGCCGCCATAAACATAGCCGCCCTTTGTGGCTTCGGCTATTGCTTTAAGCTCGTTGGGATACATTTTTGTTACCACAACCTCGCCATTATTATCGCGCTTAAAACTTTCTGTAATACCGTTGCGCTTTAGCGGAATGGGGCCGCCTTTCTCGGTACCTACGCCCACGGATATTATTTTAATGCCTTTTTCCTTTGCCAACCTTGCCGCTTCTATACTGTCCTGCCCGTGGTCTTCACCGTCAGATACCAGTATTACCAGCTTGCTGGTTTGCGGGTCATCAAAAAAAGTAGTGGCAAGTTCCAAAGCCTCGCTTATGGCAGTACCCTGAGAGGAAACCATATCGGTATTCATGTTTTGCAGGAACATTTTAGCCACGCTGTAATCTGACGTTATGGGCAAAACAGGGTAGGCACTCCCGGCATAGCCCACTATACCAATCCTGTCGTTACCCAGCTCGTTTATTATTTGCGATACTATCTGCTTTGACTTTTCGAGCCTGCTTGGCGCAACATCTTCTGCCAGCATACTCTTAGATACATCTATAGCAAACACTATATCAATACCCTCGCGTTTAACGGTTTCGGTCTTGGTGCCTATTTTTGGGTTTACCAGCGCAATAACTATGCCTGACAGCCCAAGCAGTACAAATGCCAGCTTTAGCGCAGGCTTAAACACCGAACGCTCCGGCGTTAGCCGTTTTATAAGCTCGGTATTGCCAAACTCGCGCTGCTTTTTGCGCTGCCACCAAAGGTTGATGAGGTACAGCAGCACCAGCACGGGCACTATGCCTAAAAGATACAGGTATTTGGGTTCGTCTAATTCGTACATGGTTAAATAAAGCTTCTGTAAACGGTTTTTCTAAGCAGTACCTCTGCAAGCAGCAGCCCCAGTGCGGCTAATACCCACGGGCGGTACTTTTCGTCATAATTATAAAACTTCTCTTCGTTTATCTCGGTAGTCTCCAGCTTGTTTATCTCGTCATAAATAGCTTTTAGCTTGCTGTTGCTTGTTGCCCTGAAGTACTGCCCGTCGGTAGTTTTGGCAATTTCCTTCATTAATGATTCGTCTATCTCCACTTTCATCATTTGGTATAAAAAGCGGCCGTCATCAGTTTTAGCATAGGGGAACATGGCGTTGCCGTTTGTACCGATGCCAATTGTATATACTTTAATGTCATACTCTTTAGCTATTTCGGCAGCCATGCGCGGGTCTATAAAACCGGCATTGTTAACCCCGTCTGTAAGCAGTATTATTACCTTGCTTTTTGCCTTACTTTCCTTAAGGCGGTTAATGGCTGTTGCAAGGCCTACGCCTATACCGGTACCATCCTGTAAAACAGTATCGTCATACTTAACCGATTGTATTGCCTGCTTTACAAGTTCTTTATCGCTGGTAACAGGAGTTTTGGTGTAACTTTCACCGGCATATACCACGAGCCCTATCCTGTCGTTAGGGCGGTTATCTACAAAGGTGGCGGCTACATCTTTAAGGGCTTCAAGTCGGTTAGGCTTAAGGTCTTTGGCAAGCATACTGCCCGAAACGTCCATTGCCATAACAATATCGATACCCCTTGTTGTACGTATTTTACTGCTTACATCTACACTGCGCGGGCGGGCAAGCGCCACGATCATGGCGCTGAGTGCCAGCAGGCGCAGCACAAATAATGCAGGCTTAAGTTTTGCCAGTAATGAAGGGGCAGCTTTAAAGCCGTTTAGCGTGCTTATGGTGAGCGTTGCCGTTTGCTGTTTCCTTTTCCAGATGTACCAGCCTATTGCCGCCGGGAGCAGCAGGAACAGCCAAAACATTTGAGGATGTAAAAAAGTAACGTCTCCCATTGTTAGTTCAGTTTATATATTTCGATGGAATTCTTAACCCTGTCAAGCACCTGTGCGCCATATTCATCGCCCTCACGGTACATAATTGATACTATCTGGAGGCCGTTTTCCTGCTTAAAGAAAAGCAGTTCATAATACATGCGCTGCATTTGTTTGGTTACCGGGTGCGGCGTAGCCATGTTGCCATAGGCACGTAACCCCTGCAGGCCGCCCGGAGTGGCAAATTCCTCAGTTTTTACTATGATATCCCTGCTTCCTGCGGCTTCCATAACCTGTATGTAGCCTTCGGCAGTACGGGCAAGGTCGGGGTCTATTTCCTGCTTGTAGCGCATGGTGCTTACGCTTACGCTAAAATGGCCGCCCAGCGTCCCGTAGCTAAACACCTGCATTTCTTTATAAATTGCCATTGCATTTTCAGGATATAATTTTTCAACATCCTGGCGTATAAGCACTTTGGGCGTTTCTATTACTATTGGCGGACTGCCGTAAGCGCTTTTAATCCATTCTCCGGCTAAAAGCTGCTCGCTGCTTTCGCCGTAAGCTTTTAAAGCAATGGCCCTGCCCACGAAAAATAAACCTGTAAGCAACACTACTACTGCCGCAACAATAATAATGATGCGTTTTTTCTTTCGCTTTTGCATGGCCTCCTTTTTGCGTTGTGCCTCCAGCCATGAAAGGGTATGCTCTTCGTCTTCCTCTTTTTCCTCCGGTATGCTTTGGTCTATCTTAACGATAGTTTTTTCTATACGGCTACGGTCTTCGGCAATTTCAAAGTCAACCGGGCGCACCTTGGCAAATTTTACCATATCGGCATTACGGAGTACTTTCTCAAGCTCTTCAAAGGTTTCCTGCGTCAGCTTCATGTTCTTGCGGCGCACGGCGTTGCGCATTGCTTCTATCAGTTCTCCGGTGGTGCTTTCCATTGCCGGTATGTGTATGGCCTCTTCTATGTAGGTACGGGCAATATCGGTAAGTTCGCTGTAATAATCTTTAACCGCGCCTTTTTGGAGTAGTGACTTACTTTCAAGCGCTTTTAACTGTGTTGTGGCTTTCTCTATAGGAGAAGTATAATGCACTTCTTCCTCTTTAACTTCCGGTTTTTTATGTTTTTTAATGAACCACCATACACCAAAAGCTATTGCCGCCGCAACAACGATTCCTGCAAGCAGCCAGATCCAGAAACTGTTGCTGCCCGATGCCGTAGCCACATCTTTAATGTCGTACATTTTCTGTTGCAGTGTATCTACCGCTACAGGAGTAACTTCTATCGCGACCGAGTCGGTTTTTATGTTGGTGTCGTTTATAAAAACAGGTAGCTGCGGTACTACATACCGCCCTGAGTCAAACTGCGTGAGCCCGTATTTTTTGACAAGCTCATACATTGCCCCCTTTCGCACAGTATCTACCGGGTAACTCTCCAGCACTTCGAGCTGCCCGAAGTTCTTCCCTTCGGGGAAGTTTACCTTGGCTGCGGTATCAACCGTTGTTTTTAGCGTAAGGTTAAACTGCGAACCTATTTTTATGCGGGTAGAATCAATACTCGTTTCCACTTTTGGCTGTTGTGCAAACAACGTTGCAGCCGCCAGAAGCATGAAAACAGTAAAGTATATATGTAGTTTTATTTGTTTCATGGTTGTATAACAACGTGATTATGCCCGTGCCTTAAAATAGCCGAGCAGCCTGGTAACATACGATTCGTCTGTATGGGTGCTTACCGCCCCTGCACCGCAACGGCTAAAGGTTTCCTTAAAATATTTTACCTTATCCTGATAGTATTTTTCATACTGTAGCCTTACCTGCTTAGAGCCTGTGTTTACAAGCACCGATTCGCCCGTTTCGGCATCTGTCATGTTCACAATGCCCAGGTTTGGCATCTGCTCCTCGCGGTGGTCATAAACCCTCACGCCGGTTACATCATGCCGTTTGGCGGCAATTTTAAGGGTGTGCTCATAACCTTCGGTAATAAAGTCGGATATCAGGAATACTATGGCTTTCTTTTTTTGCACCCCGCTCAGGAATTTTAGCGCCTGCGCCAAGTCTGTTTTTTTACTTTTGGGTGTAAATTCTATCAACTCCCGGATGATGCGCAGTACATGACTCTTTCCTTTTTTGGGTGGGATGTAAAGTTCAATCTGGTCTGAGAACAATATCAGCCCTATTTTATCATTGTTTTGCGTAGCGCTGAATGCCATAGTGGCAGCAATCTCGGTAACAATATCTTTCTTAAAAGCGTTTTGCGAACCAAAGCTTTCAGAGCCGCTCACATCTACCATGAGCATCATGGTGAGTTCGCGCTCTTCTTCAAAAACCTTTATGTAGGGTTCGTTGTAGCGGGCGGTAACATTCCAGTCTATAGCACGCACATCGTCGCCAAACTGGTACTGCCTCACTTCGCTGAAGGTCATACCCCGCCCTTTAAAAGATGTGTGGTACTCTCCCGAGAAAATGTGGTCGCTCAGCCTCCGGGTTTTTATCTCTATTTTCCGAACCTTTTTAAGTATCTCTTTTGTATCCATAGTTTTAGTCTTAAAGTCTAAAGTTTGTAAAGTCGTAAAGTCCTGCACTAACAGCTTTTGACTTTATGACATTTGACTTTGTGACTACTAAGGCACTTCAACCTGGTTTACTATTTTATTGATGATATCCATTGAGGTTATGTTCTCGGCTTCGGCTTCATAAGTAATGCCTATCCTGTGGCGCAGCACATCATGCACTACCGCCCTTACGTCTTCCGGTATTACATACCCCCTGCGCTTAATGAACGCGTAGCACTTGGCAGCTATGGCAAGGTTGATACTTCCCCTTGGCGATGAGCCAAAGCTGATAAGCGGCTTAAGGCTGTCAAGTTTGTACTGCTCAGGGAAACGTGTTGCAAATATCAGGTCGAGGATGTATTTTTCTATTTTTTCATCCATATACACCTCACGCACGGCCTGCTGTGCACGCAGTATCTGCTCCAGCGATACTACGGGGTTTACCTTCTCAAAAGCGCCTTTCAGGTTTTGGCGTATTACCAGCCTTTCGTCTTCAATTTTAGGATAATCTATAACCGCCTTCAGCATAAAACGGTCAACCTGCGCTTCTGGCAGCGGGTAAGTACCTTCCTGCTCTACCGGGTTTTGGGTAGCCATAACCAGGAAAGGTTTTTCCAGCTTAAAGGTTTCCTCGCCAATGGTTACCTGCTTTTCCTGCATGGCTTCCAGTAGCGCACTCTGCACTTTTGCGGGGGCACGGTTAATTTCGTCAGCTAAAACAAAATTGGCGAATATAGGCCCTTTTTTTATGGAGAATTCATTTTGCTTAATGTTGTAGATAAGGGTTCCCACCACATCGGCAGGAAGCAGGTCGGGCGTAAACTGAATACGGCTGAAGCTGCCGTGCACCGCCTGGCTAAGCGTGTTAATGGCAAGGGTTTTGGCAAGCCCCGGCACACCCTCAAGTAATATGTGGCCCTGGCCCAAAAGCCCTATAAGCAGCCTTTCTATCATATACTTTTGCCCAACTATCACTTTGTTCATCTCCATGGTAAGGAGGTCTACAAAGGCACTTTCCCTTTCTATTTTTTCATTAATTGCCCTTATGTCTAAAGCAGCAGTATTTTCTTCCATATTATTTATCTTTTGGTGCTGTGAAGTTAATAATGTTAAAGTAACGGTGCAAATTGAAATTTAATATGTATTGCTTGTTAATGAGTTGTTAAATCGGGCGGAATGTTACACTGTGCTAAAGCTTTAGCAAGCAGATTTTTCCTATTTTTAGCATCGCATTCTAAAATCATAATAACTGTTCTATTTTCAATGAAAATTACCTTATCACCTATAATTGCGGGTGCCATGAACTGGGGAGTGTGGAGCAAAAACCTTACCACAACCGAAATGGCAGCCCTTATACATTCGTGCCTGGAATATGGCATCACCACTTTTGACCATGCCGATATTTATGGCGGCTATACCACCGAGGCTGAGTTTGGTGCGGCGTTTAAGCACAGCGGCATAGCGCGGGAGCAAATGCAGCTTATCTCTAAATGCGGCATACAGCACGTTATGGGCAACCGCAACAACCGCATTAAACATTATGACTATAGCAAAGAGTACATTATAAAATCTACCGAAGGTTCTTTAAAAAACCTGCAAACCGATTATCTCGACGTGCTGTTGTTGCACCGCCCCAGCCCGCTTATGGAACCTGACGAAATTGCAGAAGCGGCAGAGCAATTGAAAGCTGATGGAAAAATCAAAGCTTTCGGGGTATCTAACTTTACCAACAGCCAGACGGAACTTATACGCTCGCGCACCGAGGTTTTTTGTAACCAGATAGAATTTTCGGCAACGGCCTACCAGCCGATGCTTGATGGTTCGCTTGATTACATGCATCTTAACAACATTAGGGCACTGGCGTGGAGCCCTATTGGCTGTGTGTTTAAAACGGATACCGAGCAAACACAAAGGCTGAGGACGCTGCTTATGGAGCTTGTGGTGAAATATGAGGTTACAGCCGATGTAATACTATTGGCGTGGATACTGCGCCACCCGGCAAAGATTATCCCGGTAACCGGCTCTGCAAACTCTGAAAGGCTAAAGAACCAGATGAAGGCTGCCGATGTGCAGCTTGAGCTGGAAGACTGGTTTGCCATCTGGACGGAGAGCATGGGGGAGAAGGTGCCGTAAAAGTGCACAGTTAAAAGTTAACGGTTAACAGTAACTTTGCAGTACGTTATTTAATAATTTAAATTAAAAATATGAAAACAGCATTGATAACAGGGGCAACCAGCGGTATAGGAAGGGCAACGGCAAAATATTTCGCCAAGAACCACTTCAGGCTTATACTGTGCGGACGCCGCGACGACAGGCTGGCAGAACTTCAGGATGAGTTTGCAACGCTAACGCGCGTGCACACCCTTAACTTTGATGTGCGCGATAAAGAGGCTGTTGCCGCTTCGATAGAAAGTATTCCTGATGAACTCAAGAATATTGATATACTGGTAAACAACGCAGGGAATGCCCACGGGCTTGACCCGATACAAAGCGGCGACCTGAACGACTGGGACTCGATGATGGATATTAACGTTAAGGGCTTGCTGTATGTATCGAGAGCCATTATACCCGGAATGGTAGAGCGCAGGCATGGGCATATTATAAACATAGGCTCTATTGCGGGGAAAGAGGTTTACCCTAACGGTAATGTGTATTGTGCCAGCAAGCATGCGGTAGATGCTATAAACCAAGGAATGCGGATGGACCTTAACCAGTATGGCATTAGGGTTGGTGCTATTAACCCCGGCCTTGTGGCAACGGAGTTTAGCGAAGTGCGCTTTAAAGGCGATGCTGAACGTGCAGCCGATGTTTATAAAGGCTATGAACCGCTTAAAGCTGATGATATTGCCGATATTATAACCTTTGTGGTAACACGCCCGTATCATGTTAACATCGCAGACCTGATGGTACTGCCTACGGCACAGGCCTCTGCAACTATATTGAAAAAAGACAATTAGTTGCGGGTTGTGAGTTGCGAGTTTCGGGATCTGAATTAGAAATTATGTTTTATTATGACAAAGTTTCAAAAGTTTGAAGATATACATGCATGGCAACTCGCCAGAGAGATAGCTATGGATATATGGACTCTGATTGAGACAACTCCCCTAAAAGAAGATTTTGCTTTAAGAAATCAAATAAACCGTTCTTCGGGCTCTATCATGGATAATATTGCCGAAGGGGCTGAACGCAATGGGAACAGGGAGTTTGTCCAGTTTTTAAGTATTGCTAAAGCTTCCTGTGGCGAAGTGCGTTCGCAATTATATCGTGCTTTTGACAGAAAACATATAACTGAAGAACAACTTAATTCCCTCCTCGAAAAAACAGTATTTGAAGGGAAAAAATTAGGAGCTTTAATTTCTTATCTTAATAAATCTGACCAAAAAGGAAGTAAATTCACGCAACCCGTAACCCGCAACCCGCAACCCGTAACCCGCAACCCGTAACCCGCAACCCGTAACCCGCAACTCATAACCCGTAACCCGCAATGATTAACAAGCGCCTGCTCATAAAAAACCTGCTGGCTCACAATGATGAGAGCAGTTTTTATGACAAAAAGCGTCAGTTAAACCTGCATACTAAAGAGGGTAAGGGTAAATTCGTGAAGCATATATGTGCTCTTAGCAACTCTAACCCATCTAATAACTCCTATATTGTAGTGGGGGTTGAGGATAAAGATAATGAGATTGTGGGCACCGACTTTTATGATGACAGCCGTATACAAAACCTGGTTAATGCCTATCTTGATAATCCGCCGCGTATACAATATGAAAATGTGCCTTTCCCCGGGTTGCCAAAAGACAAGGTTGTAGGGCTTGTTACCATAAGGCCCAACAACAAGATATCTTATTTTAAAAAGCCGGTACACACCATACCCTACGGTACTGCTTTTATGCGCAGGGGCAGCAACTCTGTACCCGTAGAAAAAGCAGAGGAGATGAACTACCAGAATACTGCTACGGTAATTGATATAGAGAACAGCTCGCGGAACAGCATAGGCCATACACTGGAAGGCGTAATAGATTTTTTAAACAATCGCCACAAAGATATGGCTTCGGGCTACAGGGTTTTTAAAGAGCTGTTTATTGTATGCTGGGCAGGGAATAAAAAAGTGGTTAAGGGTAACACCTATTATTCGCGAGTGGATATAGAGCTCATTAATGAGCAGGTAAAGCTTTTTTATTCGGCGCTGGATGAGGTAAGCATTGATTTAACAGATGACACTTTTTCTATAACCGAATATGTATCGCTCGGGCTTAATGACAAAACCAGCTATTACCCATTAGAAAAAGTAAGCATCCATTTTCATGATAACGGCTACTATAATATGGAGAGCCAGATGTTGTTCGACCCTCCGCAGTACAACCGCAAAATGATGTACCATATTTATAATGCCAACCTTTCGCTTATTGCAAAGCTTGAGAAAGGTGTAACGCTTTCTGAACGGGAGGAACGCGACCTGCGCAACCTGCCCCACACGCTCATGATATGTTACCTCAACGGTTTTGAGGATGCCAAGTACAGGCTGGCGGAAGCCAAGCCTTACCTTAAGGCATTTCCTGACGCTTCGGTATATGTTTCTTTTAAGGAAGCCATGCGTGTACTGCGCAAAATGAAGTATGACAGGCCTGCCGAATCGGAATAAATCATAGCTTAATCAAAATGAATTTTTCCTTTTCGGTAAATATATAAACAAAGCCGCACTTTTTCGAGTGCGGCTTAAAATTCCTGTTTTTTAATATACTACTGTTTTACAAGCTTAAATACCGAAGTACCATTTTGCGTTGTAACTTCGGCAAGATATAACCCTGCTCTTAATGAAGATACGTCTATCTTTTCACCTGAACCAGTGAGGCACTTTCTGCCGTTAAGGTCGTAAATGGTGATGGTATGTAATTTACTACCATCAGTATTAATATTGAGGTAATTAACCACCGGGTTAGGATATACAGAGATCTTGTTTTGAAGGGCATCTGTTAGCCCTGATGTTTCGGCAACAATCTCAGTTTCGGCGGTGTTGGTAATTACGGGCTCGTTAAAGTCGAAGAATATACCTGCGCCATTATAAAATATATCACCTAATACTACAGTGCTTTGCGGCTTGATCCTGTAGGTTACAAAACCGTGGCTGCCCGGCTCGTCACTTTCATCATCCGGCAGGTTTATATCATTAAATAAAAACTCAAGATCGCCCTCTTCACGGTTAACCGTATAATCATGGCTTGCTGCTATCGGCTGAAAAGTATCCCAGTCCAGTTTTTCCTCAAGTTCATTTTCAAGCCTTACATTTATAGCTGATGCCGTACCTGTATTCTGAAACCTGATAGTATAGGTTAAATAATCATCAGCCTGTTCTAAAAGTATTTCCGGGCCTTCATGCACAATAATATCATTAGGGTCCCACGAGTTAATTATGGTTTGCTGTGTAACGGCTGTGTTATCATCAGGGTTGTCATCTGTTTCATCGTGCATAACTTCCAGGTTAAAGCTAACCACTTCTCCCCCAACATTTACAGGAGGTGCAAGCGTATAGAGGTCTATCATGTAATGTTCTGCAGCAAATGCATTTAGATCGCCAATGGTAAAAGTAATGGTATTGCCCGTTGCAGCACTGTTACCCTCGGATAAAGTATAATCAAACCTGTTATCATCAAAAGTAACAGTAGCGGTAACATTACTCAGGGGCATACTGCCGTTATTACGCACGGTCAGGTTATAGTAAGCCTGGAAGCCCGGCCTTGCAGCAATAACAGGGGTAAGCGTTATTGCAGCATCAATAATGCTTTCGGGCTGAGGCAGGCAAATATCGGCAGTTTCCTCTGTTACAGATCCGTCAAAGTTTACTGATACCGTAACAGCTTCTACTGTAGGAAAAAATGATTGCGGTTCCGGCTGTAATATAATAGTGCTTTCACCATCTTCAATATTATATAAAGTATATTCACCATTCATATCAGTATAAGTATAATAAGCGAACAGTCCATCTATATTAACAGCAATCGGCACAAAAGGCACAATATCGCCTTCATCACAATCACCGTCTCCGTCAGCATCAAAAGTAACTGTTCCGGTAAGTGTGTTGCCTGTTAAAATACCGCTGTAAACAGGCCCCGCCCATTCGCTTACGCCTCCCTGCGGGCAAAGGCTGCGTATATAAACCTGATATACGGAATCTTCTGTAAGTCCTGTAAAAATATAAGGGTTTGATGTTGCAATTACACCCTGCTCATTCCCGGTAAAGGGAACCCCGGCAGGCAGTATGATTATCTCATAATCAGATACGCCCGGCGCATCTTCCCAGCTTACGGTTAGCTCGGTACCTGTTACTTCGCTTATCATTACATTTAAAGGCTGCACACAACCTTCTGTAACCGATACCTCATCAACAAGCCAGCCGTCACCATCATCTGTAACCAGCACAAAAGCAATATGCACTTGTGCACCCGTATATACAGATGGTATGCTTACAATCTTTTGTGTATATGTGGTTTGAGAGGGGTTAATTTCGGTTTCTGTCCATTGTTGCAGCAAAGTATAAGCGCTTAAATCCTGAGGGTCGCCAACCGTAATCATCATGCGGTACAGGCTCCCCTGGTTATTATTCTGGAACAGGCGTGAGTAAAAAGAAATAGTTCCGTTTGGCGGTACCATTATTGCAGGGCTTATAAGCCAGTCTTCAGCAGTTCCCGTTGGTACATCCTCTCCAAGTATGTAGGCTGCATAATTGCCTGCATAAGGTGGCAGTGCAGGGCTTCCTAAAGGTATTTGGCTCCAGCTTTCTCCGGCACCAATACCATTATCGGTTATTGTCCAACCCGCAGGCGGAAAAGCCTGCTCAAATCCTTCTATAGGTATTTGTGCATAAGCACCTGTGAAAACTAACAGTAAAAAACCGAGTAATTTTTCTTTCATAACAAATTGTTTTTTATAGTTTATAATTTTGTAGGTTTTAATAAATAATTGGCAAAAAAACAGGCTTGGTAATACTAACTTACACAAAAAAATAATAGATTTAGGGTTTTAGCTGATAAATATTATATAAAAGAGCTATGGGAAGAACACTTGTAATTGGCGACATACATGGCGCTTACAGGGCATTACAGCAGGTTTTGGAACGTGCAGAGGTTACAAAAAATGACGAACTGATTTTTTTAGGCGATTATGTTGACGGATGGGGAGAATCGCCGCAGGTAATAGATTACCTTATTAAATTAAAATCAGAATACCGCTGCATTTTTATGCGTGGCAACCACGACGACCTGCTTTTGGAGTGGCTTAAGACAGGAGAATATACAGAGCAATGGTTTACACACGGCGGGCAACTTACTACAGAGAAATATAAAGATTTAAGTAAAGACCGCCTTGAGCTGCATATACTCTTTTTAGAGAGCCTGGAAGATTATTACCTCGACGGGCACAACCGCCTGTTTGTGCATGCCGGCTTTACCAACCTCAACGGTGTCAAGCATGAGTATTTTACACGCATGTTTTACTGGGAGCGTACACTTTGGGAGACAGCACTTGCCCTTGATGACAGGCTGGACCATAACCACCCGCAGTATCCTAAGCGTTTTACGCTGTATCATGAAATTTTTATAGGGCACACACCGGTAACGCGTATAGGTGAGACTACGCCCCAGCTAAAAGCTAATATATGGAATGTAGATACCGGGGCTGCCTTTAAAGGCCCGCTCACTGTAATGGATGCCGATACCAAAGAGTTTTGGCAAAGCGAACCGGTTTATAAACTGTATCCGGAAGAAAACGGCAGGAATTAATTACATCATTTTCAGGTATTGCTTAATATCTTTATAAGGCAACAGCAGCTCTTTAGGGCCTTCGGCATACGATGAAATTTCATAGGTGTTATAGTATAGCAAGAGGCCTTCTTTGGTAAAGAACATGGCTTGGGGCAGGGCAAAGGTTTCATCTTCAAATAAAAACCCTGTACCGTTGATAGGCTGCATTTCATTTATTTTAAACTTTTTCCTGAACTGCTTTTCGGCATAATCGGTAAAGCCCTTAACATCGTTAAATAGGTCACGATGGGTAAGGCTGTGCCCGGTGGCGGGGTCAAACAAAAGCGAACGGTTGCCCTCATAGCCATGCGCGCCGCCTGTGTACATATAATTGTTCAGCTTTATGTTTATTATGCTGTCGGTTTTATAGCTAACCTCACCCTTAATCCTGCCTTCCCATCCAAGGGTTTCTTTAGGGAAATCGTTTTTAAGTTCTTTATACGATTTCATGAAAGAATTCATGATCTCATCATAAGAATTAGCCTGATACGGCTTCTCTCCAAAATATACTATAGAGCGCACTACCTCAAACACGCGCTTGTTAATGCTGTCGGCAGCGGGCTGCCTGCCTGCGGCTTCTGGCACCTCTATAGTTACCATCGGGCAGTTTTCCTTACAGTCGGTATCGCTGGTTTGCTTGTAGTAACGGGTTTCAAAGGTTAGCGGCTTTACTGCTTCATTTTCAATGGCTTCGTTTTCATCGGTATTCTTTTTCTCATCCTGGCAGCCATACAGTAAAAAAGCAGCAATAAACAGGGCTATGTAATGTTTCATAATAATGTTATTGTTTTGTAAAAGGGGGTAAATCCTTATGCAAGGATAAACAAATTCCAGTAAATTTGCTCAAAATTTATATAAACACGAATTTAAATTATATGAAATTTAACACAAAAGCCATTCATGGAGGGCAACAGCACGAGCCTGCTACAGGCGCTGTAATGCCTCCCGTATTCCAGACATCTACATTTGCACAAACCAGCCCGGGCGTTCACAGCGGTTACGAGTACAGCCGTGCGGCAAACCCCACGCGCACCGCTCTGGAAAATGCACTTGCCAGTATAGAGAATGGCGCACGAGGGCTTGCCTTTTCATCAGGGCTTGCCGCTACCGATTGTGTTATGAAGCTGCTTAAGCCTAATGATGAGGTTATTGCAATGGACGACCTGTATGGCGGTACTTACCGTATGTTCAGCCGCATATACAGCCACTTTGGTATTAAGTTCCACTTTGTGGATATGAATGACCTTGATAAGTTTAAAAGCCTTTTTAATGAAAATACTAAGCTGGTTTGGGTAGAAACGCCAACCAACCCGCTGATGAAGCTTGCCGATATAGAGGCTATTGCCGCTATATGCAAAGAAAAGCAGGTGCTGTTTGCAGTAGATAACACTTTTGCAACACCATACCTGCAGCAGCCCCTTAACATGGGTGCCGATATTGTTATGCACAGCGCCACCAAATACCTTGGCGGACATAGTGATGTTATAGCGGGGGCACTTGTTGCAAAAACCGAAGAGCTGGGCGAAAAACTCCATTTTGCACAGTTTGCTACCGGCGCCACACTTGGGCCTCAGGACAGCTACCTGGTGCTTAGGGGCATCAAAACCCTGCACCTGCGCATGCAGCGCCATTGCGAAAACGGTCAAAAAGTTGCCGAATATTTAGAGCAGCACCCGGCGGTAGGTAAAGTGTTTTACCCGGGGCTGGAAAGCCACCCCTATAACAGCATTGCCAAAAAGCAGATGAAAGGCGGCTTTGGCGGTATGGTGACCTTTACCTTTAAATCGGGTAAAAAGGAAGATAGTATTGCCTTTTTAGAGAGGGTAAAGGTGTTTACACTGGCAGAATCGTTGGGCGGAGTTGAGTCTTTAGCCAACCACCCTGCGCTAATGACACACGCCTCTATACCCGAAGAAAACAGGAAAGCACTTGGCATTACAGATGATATGGTAAGGCTTAGTGTAGGCGTAGAGGATATAGACGACCTAATTGCCGACCTGGAGCAGGCTTTTAACGCTTAAAATACAGCTTTAACCTGTTGCTGTGCAAAACATTAACAGTATAACGGTTTAAAAATAAACAATCGGCAAAATTATATAGCTGTATATAAGAAAAATGTATATTTGCCGGTAATTAACGAAAACGTTTTCTTAAACACTAAAATCTTTACAATATGAGTGGAAGTGTACAATCTTTTATGGACGCAGTTTCTAAAAAGAACCCTAACGAACCGGAATTCCTTCAGGCAGTGCATGAGGTTGCCGAAACGGTAATCCCGTTTATAGAAAAGAACCCTAAATACCAGGGTAAAATGCTTTTAGAGCGCATGGCAGAGCCTGAAAGGGTAATCATGTTCCGTGTAACGTGGCTTGATGATGCAGGCAACGTTCAGGTAAACAGGGGTTACAGGATACAAATGAATTCGGCTATAGGTCCATATAAAGGTGGCCTTCGCTTTCACCCATCGGTAAACCTTAGTATATTAAAATTCCTTGCGTTTGAGCAAACGTTTAAAAACAGCCTTACAACCCTGCCTATGGGTGGTGGTAAGGGTGGTTCTGACTTTGATCCTAAAGGAAAATCGGATAACGAGATAATGAAATTCTGCCAGGCTTTCATGACAGAGCTTTGCAAGCACATTGGCGCTGACACAGATGTACCTGCGGGTGATATTGGTGTTGGCGGCCGCGAGGTTGGCTATATGTACGGACAGTACAAAAGGATACGTAATGAGTTTACCGGAGTACTTACAGGTAAAGGCATAAGCTTTGGCGGTTCATTAATACGTCCTGAAGCTACAGGTTATGGCTGTGTATATTTTGCACAGAGCATGCTTGCAACCCGCGATACCAGCTTTATCGGTAAAACAGTAGTTATATCAGGTTCTGGTAACGTGGCACAATATGCTGCCGAAAAAGCAATGCAGCTTGGCGGTAAGGTGGTAACCATGAGCGACAGCAGCGGATATATTTATGATGAAGAAGGCCTTAATGAAGAAAAGCTTTCATACATCATGGAAATTAAAAACGTTCGTTATGGCAGGATAAAAGAATATACAGATAAATATACCAATGCCAAATATATTGATGGCGGACAGCCATGGGAAGTAACCTGTGATATTGCCCTGCCATGTGCCACCCAGAATGAGGTTAATGGTGAAGAGGCAGAAATGCTTATCAAAAATGGCTGTATATGTGTGGCAGAGGGCGCTAATATGCCATGTACACCTGAGGCGGTAATAGCATTCCAGAAGGCCAAACTGTTATTTGCACCGGGTAAGGCAAGTAATGCCGGCGGTGTTGCTACTTCAGGCCTTGAAATGTCTCAAAACTCACTTCGCCTTAGCTGGACAAGGGAAGAAGTAGATGAAAAACTAAAGTCAATAATGGCAAACATACACCATGCATGTTTAACCTTCGGTACAGAAGAAGATGGTTATATAGATTATGTAAAAGGTGCTAACATTGCAGGTTTTGTAAAAGTAGCCGATGCTATGCTGGCACAAGGCGCCGTGTAACAAATGCCAACATTAAATATTACTAAAAAGCAGCTTAATATAAGCTGCTTTTTTTGTTGCTAAATATGTTTAAAACTTTTAAAGTTCATCAGTTATTTTGTTATATATATTTTTGTGAGTGCTTTTTTATCTTAAAAAATATAATATAAAATGTTAATTATAATAAAATGTTATTTATATTAGCAGAGTTACTATAACGCTGTAGTTGCAGTATTTTCTGTAATTATTATTTAATTATATATACTTTTTGTAATTACGGCATTAAGTGTTTTTACCTGTTTTTATAAAACGGGTAAAAATGCGTTCACCATAATCATGGTACAACAGTACTTTTAACTAAAAAATATTATTAACCAATTTAAACTAAACAATTATGGATGAGTTTATGGGAGCAATCAAAGCTTTCGGCTTTAATTTCGCACCACGCGGGTGGGCATTTTGCGACGGCCAGTTAATGGCTATTTCTTCTAACACAGCACTTTTTTCCTTACTGGGCACAACCTATGGCGGAGACGGGCGCACAACTTTCGGTATTCCTGATTTAAGAGGACGCTCTATTGTGCATCCGGGTACCGGGCCGGGCTTCAGTACTATAAGATGGGGGCAAATGGGAGGTTATGAGACAGAAACACTTACTATTCTTAACATGCCGATGCACAATCACGTACTTGTAGACGGACAGGCAACTGTAACTACAACTACACAGGTAAATGTAGCCGGAGATCCTTTAGTTAATTTGCCTGATAACGGGACATATCCTTTTGCGGCAGGTGGTTCGGCACCTAACATGTATTCAGAATCTGCCACACCAACAGATACTGTAGGCGGTATTACAAGCCAAAGCTACATTAGTGGCGCTACAGGAGCGGCAGGCGGTAGCCAGCCATTCTCAATAAGGAGTCCGTATCTGGGTATCTATACCTGTATATGTATAGAGGGTATATATCCTCCAAGACCATAAAAAAGGCGGTACTGTATGCTAATAGCTGCAGTATTTAATTATTAATTATAATCAGAAATACACATGGATGAATTTATAGGAGTAATTAAGGCCTTTGGATTTAATTTTCCACCTAGAGGATGGGCCTTTTGCGACGGGCAGCTACTGCCAATATCTCAAAACCAGGCTCTTTATTCGTTACTTGGCACTACTTATGGCGGAGACGGGCAAACTACTTTTGGCCTGCCTGACCTGCGCGGACGCTCTGTTGTACACCCGGGTAAAGGTAACGGGCTTTCACAAATTGTAAGGGGGCAAAAAGGAGGCGCTGAAACGGTTACCTTACAACTTAGTAACATTCCGTCTCATATCCATCCGCTGGTAAGCGGTATGGCACAAATAAATACTATGACAACGGTTGCTACAGGAGCAGGCCCCGCAATAAACGAAACAGATGGCGGAACGCTGCCTTTTATGGCCGGGGGCAGTGCACCTAATATATTTTCTGAAGGAGGTACTTACAACGATGTAGTGGGTGGTGTATCATCACATTCTACCATATCAGGCAGTACGTCAAATTCAGGATATGGTAACAGTACCCCCATACGCGATCCGTATCTGGGTGTATATACAAGTATATGTTTATACGGTATTTTCCCACCAAGAAATAATTAATTAAAAGGCCGGGGCAAGAAGTTTGCTCCGGCCTGTTTTGTAAAAAAATATTGATGAACAGTGAACAGATAAAAATAGGTGTATTATATCCGCTGTCAGAACAATACAAAAATATCGGAACAGATTTTATAAAGGGCTTAAAGCTAAAACAACTGCCTGTAAAATTTTTCGTTGAAAGTATTGGGATAGGCAATGATGATAAACTTGCAATCGACAAAATGCAGAAAATGCATTTACAGGACGATGTGCAGGTTTTTGTTGCTTTTACCGGGCACAATAATATTGACAACCTGTACAGTTATGCCGAATTAAATAATATTGTACTGATTGTTAATGATTTGGGTGCTACACTGCCATTTAATTCTGCAAAGAAAAAAGGAGTGTTTATTAATTCATACGCACTTAATGAATCGATTTACCTGCTGGGTAAATCGCTTAAGGAAAGAGGGCATATCGCAATATGCACTTCTACATCATATTATGACGCAGGTTATGGATTTCTAATGGCGCTGGAAAGCGGAGTGACTGAAACAGGGCTAAGATTGTCAGGGCATTATATTACACCATTTCAGCCACGGGAAAATGAGCCGGAGTGTATGCAACAAACTATAACTTCAGCCTCGCCCGATGCGGTTGTTGCATTCCACAGCGGATTGTATGCGCAGGAGCACAAAGATTTTATATTTAATACTTCACTGCTTGGCAGCTATCCTTATTATGTAACGCCATTTACCCTTAGTGATGGTTTTATACAACAAAATACCGCAGGAGAACTTCTTGTTGTATCCTCCTGGATGCCGGGTGTGGCTAATGATGATTTTTATACCTCTTATAAAGAAAAGCATAACGAAAAGCCAACAGTTTTTGCCTTGCTGGGTTATGAATCATATCTTCTTTTAAGTGAAATAATTGATAAAGAAGCCGGGTCTTATGATGCTATGTGCAGCACGATTAATAATTGCACTATAGAAGGCCCCAGGGGTACTATAACTTTTGATAACGAAACCAACAGAACATTTTTTAACCATTATATATTTAAAACAATTGCCTATGACGAAAACAATTTTTCATTTCAACAGGTTGAAACCCTTAAAAATGACGGGGGATTCCTGAAAAGGGTTTTACAAATGCCTGTACCTCCTAAGCTTGGGGGCTGGCACAACGCTTACTTATGTCATTAATTAATCCAATCTTTACATGAAACAAAAATTATCTTATTACTTGTTGCTGCTGCTCGGGCTCTTATCGGTCACGGGTATGCGTGCGCAAACGCTGGCAGCCGGAGATATAGCCTTTATAGGTTATAATACTTCCGGCTCAGATGGTTTTTCCTTTATTGCTTTAAAGGATTTGCCTGCCGGAGAAACCCTTTATTTTACTGAAGAAGGGTGGAGTGCAACGGGCTGGAACAATGAGTTTGAGCCTCACTTATCCTGGGTAATCCCCGCAGGCACTACAATAGGTACGGTTGTATCTGTTATTGAAACTGCGCCAAATACCTTTACGGTTACAGGCTCTTCAAACGGAGTTACACAGTTAAACCCCACAGGTTCTGCTGTTAACTTTAACCTGCTTGGTGGCGACCAGATACTGGCATACCAAAGTACAAGTGGCGCAAGGCCCGCTTCGCCAACATTTATTTCGGGTGTGCATGGTGATTATAATAGTATTAACTATAATGTAATTACCACATGGAACGATAATATGCCGCTTAACGGAGGCTCAGAATCTATCGTTCCTACAGGTCTTACTAATGGTTTAAACTGCATTTCACTTTATCCCGCACCGGGTCCGGAACAGGGATATAATAAATATACCGGTACACTTACAGGTACTGCAAGCACCGTAAGGACAGCTATTAATAATCCTGCTAACTGGACAAATAGCGGTACTACTGATTTAGGTATATTACCTTCAAACTATTCAGGTATTAATATTACAACTGATGCACCTGCGTGTTCTTTAACAGTATATAACGTAACCGGTGGCGGCTCTTTCTGCCAGGGAGGTTCAGGCGTATTTATCGGCCTTGCTGATTCTGATGTAGGTGTTTCTTACCAGCTTTACCTTGGGGCAAACCCTTCAGGGTCTCCGGTAACCGGTACAGGAAATAATATTTCATTTGGTACCCGTACTACGGCAGGTACTTATACAGTTGTAGCCAGCGATGGCGGCAGTTGCCAGGAAAACATGAATGGCAGCGCCTCAATAACGGTAAATCCTTTGCCAACTATAACTTTAGGCACAAGCCCTACAGTTCCTCAGGGTTCTACATCGGCAAATTTACCTTATTCGGCAACTACCAATAGCCCTGTAACCTATACTATAACATGGTCGGCTACAGCTCTTGGTGCAGGTTTTACAAACATTTCTACTCCGCAGCCATTACCGGCGTCGCCTATAGTTATAACTGTACCGGCAGGTGCGCCTCTAAATACCTATGTGGCGGCGATCAGGGTACAAAATGCTAATTGTAACAGTACATCTACAATATTTACGGTAACAGTTGCTAACCCAAACAGTGCGCCAACTTTTGTAGTTGGCGGTACACAAACATTAACGCTTTGCGAAAACAGCACGGCTGTTTCTATAAACGACCTGTTACAAGTAAATGATACTAATAATGGTCAGACCCTTACATGGAGTGTAACTTCAGCAGCTTCTAACGGAACTGTGGCGGCTTCTTACAGCACTTCAAGCAATGGCGGACAGGTTACTCCGGTTGGTTTAACCTATACACCAAATGCTAACTACACAGGTAGCGACAGCTTTACTGTACAGGTATCTGACGGATTTGCAACTGCTTCTACCACTGTAAACGTAACCGTTACGGGTGTAGATGCTTCAATAAGTTCGCAAACCAATATTGCGTGTAACGGAGGAGCCACAGGCGCCATAACGGTTGCGGCAACAAATGGTACAGCCCCATATACTTATTTATGGAGTAATGGTGCAACGACAGCTTCTATTAACAATCTTGCAGCAGGTACATATACTGTAACTATAACAGATGCAAACAGCTGTACAGCTACTGCTTCTGCAACCTTAACAGAGCCTACAACGGCATTATCAGGTACAACAGTTGTAACTAATATAGCGTGCAACGGTGGTAACACAGGAGCAATTAATCTTACACCAACAGGTGGTACGAGCCCTTATACCTTTGACTGGGGCGGAGGTATAACCACAGAAGACAGGACAGGCCTTACAGCCGGTACTTATTCTGTAACCATAACCGATGCCAACGGATGTACAGGTACAGTTTCAGCCACTGTTACCGAGCCTGCTTCAGCGCTTAATGCTACTCCGCTGGCGCAAACTAACATTGCGTGTTTTGGTGGTGCAACAGGTAGTGCTACTGTAAATGTAACAGGCGGTACACCGGGTTATACCTATTCATGGTCACCGTCGGGCGGCACTGCTGCTACAGCTACAGGCCTTTCGGCAGGTACTTATACAGTAACGGTAACCGATGCCAACGGTTGTACAGATACACAATCATTCACTATTACAGAACCGGTAAGTACGCTTTCAGCTTCAGCTTCAGCAACAAGTGTTAGCTGCAACGGCGGTACAAATGGTACAGTTAATTTAACTGTAACAGGCGGTACTGCTCCTTATACTTTTGACTGGGGTGGTGGCGTAACTACAGAGGACAGGACAGGCCTTTCAGCCGGCACTTATTCTGTAACCATTACCGACGCTAATGGATGTACAGGCACAGCTTCTGCTACTGTTACCGAGCCTACAACGGCAGTATCGGGCACGACAGTAGTAACAAATATAGCGTGCAACGGTGGTAACACAGGTGCAATAAACCTTACACCTACAGGCGGTACTGCTCCTTATACTTTTGACTGGGGTGGTGGCGTAACTACAGAAGACAGGACAGGCCTTTCGGCAGGTACTTATTCTGTAACCATAACCGATGCTAACGGATGTACAGGTACAGTTTCAGCTACTGTAACACAGCCAACGGCTCTTAATGCATCAGCAGTTGTAGACAATAACGCTACATGTGCTAACAATGACGGTGAGGCTACAGTAAGTGTAACAGGCGGTACAGCCGGATACACCTACTTATGGAGTAACGGAGCTATAACAGCTTCTGTAACCGGCCTTGCGGCAGGAACATACTCTGTAACTGTAACCGACGCAAACGGATGTACAGCTACTGACAGTGTAACTATTACTGCTCCGCCTGCGCCATCTGTTTCAGTAACATCTCAAGTTAATGTTGCTTGTAACGGAGGCAGTAACGGATCAGCAGATATAACTGTAACAGGCGGTACAGCTCCTTATACTTTTGTTTGGAGTAACAGTGCTGTAACTGAAGACCTTACAGATCTTTCAGCCGGTACATATACTGTAACCGTAACTGATGCCAACGGTTGTACAGGTACAGCTTCTGTAACTATTACAGAGCCAACTGTACTTTCAGCTGCGGGTGTAGCTACTAATGTTAGCTGCAACGG
>CEQG01276104.1_pt1 | contig 37548 bp, 35 predicted proteins | sample 350301 | NCBI WGS metagenome assembly CEQG01 (sample SAMEA2621242, study PRJEB7988) | marine metagenome | isolation source: saline water (ENVO:00002010), including | reverse complement strand
CCGCAAAGAAGATAAGTTTGTCACCCTGCAGGAACGTGTAGCTGCCATAAACAACTTAAAGCCGGATATGGTTTTGTCGCTGCATCTTAACGGTACAGCTAATACAGAAAAGTATGGCATGGAGTTTTTCGTGCCAACAGATGACTCCGCTACCCATTCGCAGTCACGCATATATGCAGATATGCTTTCTGTACACTTTGCAAAAAAGGATTATACGGTAGCAGGAGTAAAAGAAGCGCCTATGTATATACTTAAGCATTCGCAGTATCCGGTAGTGCTTTGCGAGCTGGGTTACCTTACCAATGCTAACGACCGCACTTATCTTACCAATACACAAAAACAAAAAGAAATTGCTGCAACACTTCTTGATTTTATAAAACAGGTTAAAAATGGCTAAACAAAGTTATAAGAACCATATACGGTTCTATCCGCCCCATCATTTTGTATTCTATCCGCTGATGCTGCTATTTGTAATTGCGGTAGCTTATTTTGCATCCAAGGCAGATGATGATAAACAAATATGGATATTTACAGGAATGCTGGGTATGGCAGTAATATGGCTATCGTTCATGTTGCGTCAGCATTATGCGCTCACGCTGCAAAACAGGCTGGTACTGCTGGAGCTGCGTTACCGGTATTTCGTTACCACGGGCAGGCGTTTAGAGCCTCTTGAAGAAAAACTCACACAGGGGCAATTGTTTGCACTTCGCTTCGCACCGGATGAGGAACTGCCTGCTCTTGCAGAGCGTGCTGTACAAGAGAACCTTTCGGCAGACGCCATTAAAAAAGCAATTAAAAACTGGTATCCCGACCACAGGAGGGTTTAAAGTCAGGAAAGCATAAAAGCAAAAGCGTGATAAAGAAATATCCTTATCACGCTTTTTATTTGAATTAGGTTCGGAACTTATATGAAATTCTTACTCTAACTCTTCTCTGTTCCTGCGGTCATTTTCCTGGCCGTATTTGTTTTGCTCTTCGTCATTATAGCGGCCCTGCAGCACATCGTCGTCCTGTTGTTCTTCCTGTATGGTGCGCTGGGTCATATCTTTGGCATTCCAGTCGTTATCTTTAGTGCCGTCATTTGTGGTGTTGGCTTCTTTTTTAGCCTCCCAAGTGTCTTCATCTTCATTAAAAGTCCTTGAATCTGCATCGCGCGAATCTTCAACTTTTCTTTCCTGTCCGCGGTAATTGTCTTTATCCATGGCAGGGTCATTAAGGCCATTGCCCTTATTGCTCATTCCATACGGCTCATGGTTGCCAAGGTGGCCTGTGTTTTCATTCGGTTCTGTGCCGTTGCCATTGTTATGGCGGTTATTATCAGTTTCCATACTATTCGGTTTATTTTTTTTAAATTAGTCTTTTTGCGATGGTTTTGGATAGGCTTCTTTGCCTGACGAATCTTTTTTATCAGTTTTCTTTGCAAGCTTAGAAGCTGCCGAATCCCTTTCGCTTGATACCTTTGGTGCGGGGGTTTGTTTTTTTTCTTCAGACATGATAGTAATGTTTTATGTTTTGCATTATAAAGTTCATCATTACATACCATGAAATGAACTCATTTAACGTTGCCTGTTAAAGGAAATGTTATAAATGTGAAGGTGTGCAGCGCCATTGCCTGTAAAATGGCTGATTATCTAAAAGCAACGATTTGTTGGCTATGTACTTTTAACAAATAATTGATACAGTCGGTTTTGCTGTAATGCCTTACATGCTGTAAATTAGTAGGATAAATTTTATACTATGGCTTCAAAACACTGGGAGATAGATCCTGCACATTCCGAAATACAATTTAAAATACGCCACCTGCTGATTTCTAATATTTCCGGCGCATTTAATGTCTTTTCAGGCACTATGGTAACGCCTGTACACGATGATTTTAAAGATGCTTATTTTACGCTGAAGATAGATGTGTACAGTATAGATACTAATAATGAGGACAGGGATGAGCACTTAAAATCGGATGATTTTTTTAATGCCGACGCCTATCCTGAAATCACGTTCCTGTCAACACAATTTACGCATTTAGATGGTGATAAATACAAGCTTACGGGAGATTTAACTATAAAAGGCACTACTAAGCAGGTAACCTTTGATGTGTTATTCGGGGGGCAGGCAAAAGACGGCTTTGGTATAAACCGTGCCGGATTTGAAATTAACGGTGTTATTGACCGTAATGATTTTGACATTCATCCTGCCGAAGCAGCCGAGGCAAGCGGTATAATACTGGGCGAAGAGATAAAGCTGCATGCCAATATACAATATACCAACAAACCGGAATAAAAAATACCATCCTGCAATGGCGCATTGCCGGCAGGATGGTAATTACAATTGGCGGTATTGATTTTACTCTCCAAAGTGTGTGTTACCACGCACTTTTTTATTATCAGGATGATCGGCAGGGTAGCGCTCCTCATCAATATCTGAATTAAAGTCGCGGTTTTCCGCCGTTTCCATATCTTCTGCTTCGTTTGCTGTGCCTCTGTTCTTATCCACAATTTTTCCGTTACCGTTTTCAGCACGGTCAGATTCTGTGACCGGTACAGCCCTTTTCTCATCCACATCACGGGCACGCGCTGTTGTTTCGGTTTCACCTTCCTCATTCTTTTCCAGCTCCTGCTTCATCTTGTCCTGACTGGGGTCATAGTTTTTCGGCAGGTTTTCACCACTAAAGCCTTCATTCTTGGGGCTTTGCTTTTCTTCGTTATTTATTTTTTTAGAACCTAAATCTTTAGGGTCGTCAGTTCCGGTTGCCATATCGTTATCTTTTGTTAGTTAGTACTTATCGGTAATTCATTATAAAATCATAATGCGAGTTTACTATATCATTTACCGTATCTTCAAGTGTTTCATCAAGCGTATTATACCCTTCTTTCAGTTTACCTTCAGATGTAAAATAATCCGGCAGCTTATATTCAAGCAGTACATCATCAAGGTAAATTTCAGTTACGTTAAAAGATACCTTGTAACTTGTGCGGTTAAACTCGAAACGGATATCATATTTAATTTTATGGTAAAAATTTTCACCACGGTTGCCGTAATTAAAGGCATTTCTTTTATATGCTGTTATAGTTATCCCGCTTTCGCTTACATTACTTGCATCGCTGCCTTCCTGGGTACGGTTATATTCTATAGCCCAGTTTTTGGTTAACGAAATAAGCTTTTCGTTAGATGTTTCCGGTATTTCAACAGTTACCGCATCAAAGCCGTTTGGCGTTAATGTAAGTCTTGGCGGTTGTGCATGCAGCATGCCCGCCACCAATAAGCAGGTTATACCAATAAGCAGTTTCATGTTATACTTTTTTTAAAGCCTTTTCAAACTCGTCTTTAATCCTGCCGGTCGAAACAAGAAATGGCTTTTTACTTATGCTGATGGTAATATCATCTCCAACAATGGTATAAGAGCCTTCAAACTTGCCAACAGGTGTACTGCCTTCAAAACTGCCCTGCTGCTCATCGCCTGCCAGTTTACCTTTATCGCCTATAGTGCTTTTTATCTTGTTTAACAGCCCGGCTTTGTCGCCCGGGTATTTTATCGTGAACTGATCCATGTAAATGTGTTTTTGTTAATTGTAAATTTAGCGATAACCCCTTGCAGAAGTTGTTTAGCTTTTGTTAAAGCCTTTAAGTGTTTTGTTTAATAATGTTAAAATACACATAAGTAGGTATTTTTCAGTGTTTTGTATTTAGATACATTTGAAAATGAACTCTAAATGTATAACTATGAAATCAATTAGTACCTTACTAAAAATGGCAGCGTTGGCATTTTTTGCAACGCTTGCTTTTGGTTGCGATGAGGAAGACCCCTCAGAAACCTTTAACCATGACGACACAAGCAATTATTACGGCGACTGGAAGCGCAGTAATATGGAATCGTATGTGCGTTTTGAATCTTCTACAGCAATTACCTGTGTGGGTGGGCAGGAAACGTTTGGAACCTTTAACGCATCAGAACCTTCTATGACATTTGTGGTGGGCGGGGAAACCATAAAGTTCCCGCTTCAGTTTGATGGTGACAGTATGCTGGTAGGTGTGCCCGACCAAGCCATTGATACCCACAATGCACAGGTATATTACCGCAGCGATAACTTTCCGTGCGATGGCGGCGGGGGTGGCGGAAGCGGCACCGGAAATGTAATGTTCTGGATATCGTCTGATTTTGGGTGTGGCAATATTTCGGTAACGGTTAACGGATACGGCGGAGCTATTACCGGGTATTATAATTCGTCACCGGATTGCGGTGCATCAGGTGCAGCTAATTTTACACTTCCTGCCGGCAGCTATAACTTTACCGCAAGCTGCTCCGGCTATAGCTGGGACGGCACAGTTACCGTTTCGGAAGATTCGTGCTATAAAATGCAGCTAACCCTTTAACCGGGTTTAATGATGAAGCCGCCTTTTGCATTGTCAAAATAAATGTTTTTGTCAGTAAAAAGGCGGTTAAAAATATCCATTTCCCTGAGTAGGGCAGGGGTATTTTGTATTACATCCTCGCTTGTCATTACAATTATTTCATCACTTAATTGCAATGCCAGGTCTAAATCGTGGGTAGAATATAAAATGCTTTTGCCTGTTTTCTCGGTAAGCTGTTTTAAAAGCTTAAGCAGGCTTACTTTGTGGAGTAAGTCAAGGTGTGTGGTAGGCTCATCAAGCACAATAAGCGGAGTATCTTGTGCAAGCGCACGTGCTATGAGCACCTTCTGTAACTGCCCATCGCTTATTTCATAATGTTTCTTATCTGCAAGGTGTTCCAGTTGCACCATTTGCAATGCGTTATTTGTTTTAGCAATATCCTCTTCAGCCAGTATGCCCAGCCAGTTGGTATAAGGCTGCCTGCCCAGCGCAGTAAGCTCAAAAACCGAAAGGTTGCTTGGCGGCAATGCTTCGGTTAAAACAATGCTGAGTTTTTGTGCAAGTGCTTTGGCAGAGTAGCTGCTGATGTTTTTTCCATTAAGCATTACCTCGCCCTGTAAAGGCTTTTGTATGCCTGTAAGCGTGCGCAGCAATGTAGATTTGCCGATACCGTTAGCACCGATAAGCGCGGTAAGGCTGCCTTTTTTAAGCTGTACCGATACATTGTTTGCGACAGCGGTAACTTCTTTGCCGTTGCGGTAGCCAATGCTTATACTGTTAGCCGATAAAATTGTAACTTCCTCTTTCATAGCCCTACGAATAACTTTTGTTGCGTTTTCTCAGTAAAAGCCATATTACCACAGGTGCCCCTACTATAGATGTTACAGCGTTTATTGGTAGCGTAAGGTCACTGTCCGGTAATTGGGTTACTATATCACAAACCAACAGCACTATAGCACCCGATAGTAGGGTAGCCCAAAACAACACGATATGATTGCTGGTACGGAAAGCGAGTTTCGCCATGTGTGGCACTGCAAGCCCTATAAATGCCACAGGCCCCGCGAAAGCCGTAACAGAACCTGCCAGTATGCTCGTGGCAAGTATTATGATAAAGCGCGCCCTGCCAAAATTGATACCCATGCTCTTGGCATAGCGCTCGCCAAGCAGCAGTGCATTAAGGGGCTTTATACAGGTGGCAGCAAGCGATATGCCCATTGTGCAGGCAACGGCAAGTATGGCAATGTTTTCCCACGACAGGCTGCCAAGGCTGCCCATAGCCCAAAACGTGAATTTTTGCAGTTGCTGTGCAGTACTGAAGTAGGTAAGAACACCAACTATTGCGCTGGTAAAGCTGCCAAACATCAGCCCCACTATAAGTATTGCCATAGTATCACGTAGCCGTGCGGCTACTGCAAGTACGGCAAGCAGCACTAAAAAGCTACCCAGCATAGAAGCCGCCACAGTACCGTATGAGGAGAGGGAAAAATCTTTTACTATTATTGGCAAAAAACCTGCGCCCAGAATAACAAAAGCAACACCAAGACTGGCACCGGAACTTAACCCAAGCACATAAGGCCCGGCAAGCGGGTTACGGAAAAGGGTTTGCATGAGCAGGCCGCTTAAAGATAGCCCCATACCTGCCAAAACAGCCGTTATGGCTTTTGGTAACCTGTAGTTTAATATGATAAACTCCCATGTGGCTTTGCCGGCACCCTTGCCAGAAAGTGTGTTTACCACATCGTTGAATGGAATGTTAACCGAACCCAGGCTAAGGTTAAGCACAAACAGCAGGACAAGAGCGGCTGTGAGCACACCAAACAAAATCATATATTTTTTGCCCGCCTGCAAATGATATTATTTTAGCTTTTCGAAGAATTGCAGTTCATAATCAGGTAACAGCCCCGGGTGGAGTATCTTAACAAGGTCTTTCAGTACAAGGTCGGGGCGGTTGGGGGCAAGCTCATAATAAATAACGCCGCCGGTTGCGCCTTTCCTGCTGCTGAAAGAATATACCTCACCATTCTTATACGCTTTAAATTCAGTATAATGTGGGTTATCATCCGCCATTTCCTGTAACGATGTAAATTGTCCCGGCCCAATCCAGTAGTCGGCATTATGTGCCTTTTCCAGTACACTTTCAAAAGAAAGGGTGTGGCTGCCTGTGCCGTTGGTATCGCTCCACAGGTAGCTGGCGTGGGCATCTTTAATAAAAAGGGCAGCCCAGCTTCCGCCCTGCGGCAGGTACCAATGGTCCTGATACATGGCACCACTTAAAACAGTAGGTTTATTAGTGGCTTTCGCTGCAAGTGCAAGCGCGGCTTTATAATCGGTTTCTATCTTACTAAAAATGCTGTCGGCTTCCTTTTGTTTGCCGTAGAGTTCACCAAAAAATTTTATCCATTCGGCCTTGCCAAGCGGCGATTGCTCTGTCCAGTCGCCGTTATACAAAACAGTTATGCCGCTTTGCTGCAAAATGTCCATTGTTTTGTTATCACTGCTTATGCTAAACCCCACAACTACATCAGGGGAGAGGTCTATCATCACTTCTGTGTTCATCCTTTCGTTAGCACCGGTTTCGCGCACTTTGCCTGCATCTATAAGCGCCCTCGTTTTTTCAGAAGAAATATAATCAGTACCCGGAAAACCAATTAATGAATTTTCTTCTCCAAGCATTTCTAAAGAGGGTATATGTGTGGTTGAGGTTACCACCACACGCTCAACAGGCACCTGCACTGTAGTATAGCTTTTAAGGCTGTCTGGTATGGTTGCGCCTTTTTGCTTCAGCACATAAGTGAAGCCTTCTTTGGCTTCTGGCCAGGGCTTGGTTACCTTTACGACGCTATAATCATCATACCTGTAAATAGCCAGCCCGCTTGCATAATTTATGCTGTTACCTGCTTTATTGGGCGCAGCTGTTGTACTTTGCTGTTCGTTTTTACAGCCATAAAGCAATGCAATAATAACAACGGAAAGTATGCTAATGTAGTTTTTCATAAAAAATATTGGCAGTTGCAAAGGTATAAATTAAATATTTCAATAGTATTCTTATATTTGCGGCGGTTTAAGGTTGCACAGGTTGTATTAGTCTGTGCATTAAAAGGGAACCGGGTTAAAATCCCGGGCTGTACCCGCAACTGTAAGCTTACCCGTTTTAACGGGGGCTGTTGTTAACTGCATGCCACTGTGGCACACGCCATGGGAAGGAAAACAACAGTACGCAAGCCAGGAGACCTGCCTTATGCTGTAACCAATACAGGGCCTTCGGGAAAAAAGGCTCAGGAATATATGGCTTTAAAAAAATCTTTTTACCTATTTATGTTATTGCTGTGCCCGTACTTGTGGGCGCAACAGGACACCATTACCCGGCTTAAGGAGGTAATAATATCTGACACCCAGTTGCAGGATTTTTCGGGTACGCAGTCGGTTTTACGCTTAAATGACTCTGTAATTGTTCGTAACGGCTCCTCCTTAACCGATCTGCTGCGCTACAATACCGTGGTGTATTTTAAAGAGAACGGGTTGGGCATGGTTTCTTCGCCATCGTTCAGGGGCACCACCGCACAGCAGACCGCTGTTGTTTGGAATGGCATCAATATCAATTCGCAGCTTAACGGCCTTACTGATTTCAATACTATAAATACCCGCGACTTTAGCAGTATCGCCGTAAGGGCAGGGGGCGGAAGTGTTATTTACGGCAGCAGCGCTATTGGCGGCAGCATCCACTTAAATAACAATATTGCCTTTGCAGATACCATTGCTAACAGCCTGTATACCAACTACGGGAGTTATAACACTTATGGAGTAAATTATAATGCTAAGGCATCTACTAAAAAAACAAGTGTAGATTTTAGTATTACGCATAACAGTTCTGATAACGATTATGAGTACCCCAATACAAATGCCCGAAACGAGAACGGGCAGTTCTATAACCTGAGCACTAACCTGGCTCTTGGCTTTAAACTGAACGAGAATAATATACTCCGCCTTTACAATTACATCTATGACAGCGAAAGGCATTTTTCTGGTACGGTAAGTGCGCCCTCATTAAGTAAGTACCGCGACAGGAATTCCCGCAGTATGGCTGAGTGGCTGGGTACTTACGGACGGTTTACATCTAAACTTAAAGCAGCCCTGCTTACAGAGCATTATAAGTACTATGCACGTATTACAAACCCGAACTATACATTTGGAAAAGTAAATACACTGATTGGCAGGTATGATATTGCCTATCAGGCAGCAAAGAATATTAAACTGAATGTTATAGCAGATGTTACCCATAATGACGGCAACGGCTCTGACATTGAAGAGGCAGCACGCACAGTTACCTCTTTCAGCTTTTTGATGCAGCACAACGTTACAACAAGGCTGTATTATGAAGCGGGGCTGAGAAGGGAAATAACCAATGCTTATGATAGCCCTTTGCTGTTTTCGGCAGGAGCCGGATATCGTGTCACCGATTTTTATTCATTAAAACTAAATGCAAGCCGAAATTTCAGGATTCCAACGTTTAACGATTTATATTGGGTAGGGAGCGGTAACCCAGACCTGAAACCTGAAAGTTCATACCAGGCAGAAATTGGTAACGAATTTACCTTCAATACTATAAAGTTATCATTAACGGGTTATTACATAAAGCTTAGGGATATGCTGCGGTGGATTCCTGTAAACAATGTTTGGCGCCCGGAAAATGTTGGCAAGGTAAATACCTATGGTGCTGAAGCTATTGCAGGCTGGCAAAGAAGTTTTGGCAAAAGTCGCCTTACTGCCGATGCTACCTATGCCTATACGGTATCGAGGGAAGACGGCAGCAGCCACCAGCTTATATATGTGCCTTTTCATAAAATTACTGCCTCAGTAGCCTATGGCTACAAAAACGCATCTGTATACTACCGCCACCTGTATAATGGCAGCGTGTTTACCACATCTGATAACAGCGATGAGGTAGCAGCCTATAATGTGGCAACACTCGGAGCAGAATATACCATCGGTATTTGCGGTGGGCTTACTGCGGGTGTACAGGCCCACAACCTTTTTGATGCTGCCTATGAAAATGTTACCAAACGCCCTATGCCGGGCAGGAATTATACTATGTACCTTAACTTCAAATTTTAATATAACATGAAAATCAACAAACTTTTATTAGCGGCATTTGCAGGTTCTTTGTTCTTTGTTTCCTGTAGCAGCGATGACGATTCTTCGTCAGATGAGCCTAAAGGCAATTATGATAATGGTGTACTTATACTAAATGAAGGCGGCTTCCAGCAGGGAAATTCCACTATTTCATTTTTATCAAAAGATGATGTACTTCAAAATAATATCTTCAGCATTGTAAATAATGCCGATTTAGGCGATACAGGGCAGGATATAGGCCTTAATGGCGAGTATGCATACATAGTGGTAAACAACTCTCATAAGATAGAAGTGGCTAACCGTTACACTATGGAGAGATTAACTACCATAACCAGTGGTTTAGATAATCCGCGATACATAGCTTTTGAAAACAACAGGGGATATGTTACCAACTGGGGCGACCCTTTTGACACTCAGGATGATTTTGTTGCTGTTATAGACCTTTCTACGAACACGGTTACTGCAACTATACCTGTAGCTGAAGGCCCTGAGCGCATTATAGAAGAAAACGGCAAATTGTATGTAGCCCACAAAGGAGGCTATGGTTACGGTAATACAATTAGTGTGATTAATGCCGCAAACAATACTTTAGCAGCTACCCTTACAGTAGGTGATGTGCCCGATGCCATTGAAGAGGAAAACGGAAAGTTGTTTGTGATGAGTGAAGGAAAATCTGTATTTTCAGGGGATGAAACCGGTGGCAGGCTAACGGTTATAAATCTTTCTGATAACAGTGTTGCAGCTACTTATAATTTTGCAGAGACTTCGCATCCGGCCAATATGGTAATAGAAGATGAAAAGCTGTATTACACCATAGATTCTGATATATATGTAATGAACCTTACAGATAGTACCCTGCCTGCTGCACCGCTTTTCAGTATAGGAGATCAGGGCGTTTATGGCATATATGCTTTTGAAGTGGAAGATAATAGAATTTATATTGGTGATGCTGTTGATTACAGCTCTAACGGTAAAGTATATATCTATTCTTTAACAGGAACATTACAAAATACATATACTGTTGGGGTTACACCTACAGGTTTTTATTTTAATGATTAAGTGTTGGTTTAAGATACCTGTTGCTAAAGCAGCAGGGAATAAAAACGGCTGCCACTGGCAGCCGTTTTTTAATTTTAATGCATATTAATTACTGTAAATCTTTCAACAGGTTAAGCCCACCGGCAGGAGTGTCTTCTATATACATTTCAGTTCCAAAACGCCTCATGTTCTTAGAATCTTTAAAGAGTTTTGTGTTTTGGTTTTGTGGGAAGAAGCCAAACCTTCCGTTTCCGTTTATTATATTGATGGCTGCTGCAAATAATGGTTCGTCAGGGCTGCCCAACACGCCAAGGTTATCAAAATCTTCTTTAAGCAGTAAATCAGGTTCCAAGCCAGAGCTGTACTCACCAAAGCCTTCGGCATTATTAATTCTTAATACTATAGGCTGCATAGCATAGGTGTGCGAGCCGCTAACATTATTTTTTGAAAAATTCGGAGAATCATATAATGTAACCGAGCCTACATTTTTTCCGGTTGTTACATCGCCAATAACCACAACATCTATATACGGCCTCAGGCAGTTAATAATAAGCTCGCTCGCCGATGCGGTAGAGCGCGTGGTAAGTATGTATACAGTAGTAAGGTTAAGATTATTAATAGCAGCGCCGTTTGATAATTGATTTGTGAAACGATCCTGCAGAGCCGCAGGATTTTCATCCTGAAAATAAGCCTGCAATTTAGGGTTCCATTGCTCCTGTGCAAAAAGGTCGCCGTTAAACTGTCCGGTAATCATACTGGCGAGATAAGTCGCTGTCCTAACCGAACCACCCGAGTTGTACCTGAGGTCAAGCACAAGCTCATTAATGCCCTGCGCCTTTAGCTGGCCTATGGCAGCATTAAGTTCATCATCATAATTACTGAAAAAGCCGTTATACATCAGGTATCCGATAACATTCTCGTCTTCCGTAACTACATTGGTGGTATATACAGGATTCTCGGCATATTCGGTTTTTGTAAGCGTTACCGATTCATCTGTTGGTGTAATGTTACCACCGTTATAGGTAGCAAGGTTAAGTGTATAGGTATCCCTGCTAAGTAACGACTGGTAATTATCTACATTAAGCGCAGTGCCATCTACAGCATAAAAAATATCCCCGCGTTGTATGTCTTTACCTGCCGCATCCGATTCCGGCAGTATGTACCTCACATAACCGAAAATCTGCGTTTCGCTGTTCGGGTAATATACAAGCCCAAACTCTACACCATTACTTTTAACCACCCCCTGCAAAGCATTTTCGAGCACCCGGTAATCCGAAAAGATTACGCTGAAGCGGTCTATCACACCACGCTGGTAAAGCAGGTTATTAAATAAAGATTCAGGAGAAGAAAAGACTTCAAGGTAGTCATTAAGCTGTGCCTGGTTTGCAAAACGGTCGTCTGCCAGTTCAGGTACTTCAGGCTGCCACAGGTAGTAAAGGTTAAGCCCTTTCCAAATAAAATCGTTAACAGGTACCGCATTATCATCCATGTCTTCGCACCCCTGAAATGCCAGTGCCGAAACCACTAGTGCTGCCAACAATATTCGTATCTTTTTCATTAAATGCAATTATTAGTTTCTTAATAAGAACGTAAATTTAATATTTTTAATGTAACATGTAACAAAAAAATACATGCCTCGTCTTGCTATTATAAACCGGTAACAAACCAACCGCAGATGAATCAGTCAGAATTCATAAATACCATAAACCCTTTTAAAGACAGGTTATTCCGCCTGGCAAAAAGGCTGTTGGTTAGTACCGAAGAGGCTGAAGATGCCACGCAGGAGGTCTTGGTACGGTTATGGAACAACAGGGGCAAGCTGAAAAGCTATAACAGTGTAGAGGCGCTAGCGGTAACCATAACCAAGAATTACTGCCTGGACCAGCTAAAAAGCAAGCGTGCTACAGAAATGCGGATTGTGCATTCTAATTATACAGACAGGGATGCCGGTTTGCAGCAGCAGGCAGAAGACCGGGACAGCTGGAGCTGGGTAGAAAAAATTATGGACGAGCTGCCGGAGCAACAAAAGATAATTGTGCAGCTAAGGGATATAGAGCAATATGAATTTGAGGAAATTGCAAAGATGATGGATATGAACGAAACGGCGGTTAGAGTCGCACTTTCGAGAGCAAGGAAAGCAATAAGGGAGGAACTCACCAAAAAACACAGCTATGGAATTAAAAGCAATTGAAATACTACTGGATAAATATTTTGAAGCAGAAACCAGTACTGCCGAAGAAAATGTGCTGAAAGCTTATTTTTCTTCTGCCGATGTGGCGCCGCATCTGGAGCAGTACAGGCCAATGTTCGGATATTTTGCCGGAGAGGCAACACAAAAATTTGAAAGAACCGTACCATTAAAAACTAAAAGACGTAAAGTAGCGTGGTTATCGGCAGCAGCAGGTTTTGTATTGCTTTCGGGGCTGATTGCCCTGCTTAACAGGCAGCCGGAACCATCGGGCGCGCTTGGTACTTATGACGATCCTGAAGTAGCCTTCAGGGAAACGCAAAAGGCGCTTAACATGCTTTCCAGCAATGTAAATGTTGGTGTTGCAGGCATGGGCTACCTTGGCGAATATGAAAAAACAAAAGAAAAAGTTTTTAAAGATCATCACAATCAAAAATCAAAAAGCAAGAAGAAATGAAAAAATTTATAATTACTGCCGCACTGGCTGCTATGCCTTTACTGGGCTTTGCACAAAAAGAATTTGACCAGTTTGAAGATAAAGACGGAATAGATTCTGTAGTTATCAGGGAAAAGTTAATGGATATATTGGGTAATATAGAAATCTCCGGTACGGAAGAGGCTAAGGGTTATCTTGATAACGTAAGGTCTATGGAAAGCCTGAGGGTATTTACCACCAAAGACAGGCAATATGCACTGGAGATGGAAACTACTGTAGCTTCCTATCTTAAAAAGAAGCGCATGGACGAGCTGATGAGCGTAAACAGCGATGGCAAAAATGTAAAAGTTTATACAGTATCGGGCACAGAGCCATCTGATATTAAAGAATTACTTTTGCTTTCTAAAGATGCCAAAGATAACGAAGTTGTCCTTGTAACATTTGTGGGCGATATAAGCCTTAAAAATAAAAAAAACAACTACTAATTAATACCTGGCAACAGGTTGTATATACATAAAAATGAAGAAGATATTATTTGTACTGACAATTATGATGATGCCTGTATTGCTTTCGGCACAGTCAGCTTTTGATAAGTTTGACGGTAAAGACGGGGTAACTGCGGTTATTGTAAACAAAAAGATGTTTGAGCTTATGGGCAATGTTAAGCTGGATGCCAAAGATAAAGAGGCCCAGCAATACCTTAGCCTTGTTAAAAAGCTGGACAACCTTAAAGTATTTACCACTACAGATACCAAAGCGGTGGCAGATATGAGGGCAACTGTTAGCTCTTACCTTAAAAAGTACCCGCTGGAAGAACTTATGCGCGTTAATGACAGTGGCAGGACTATTAAGATATATGTAAAATCGGGGGCTAAATCGTCTCAGGTGTTAGAGCTGCTTATGTTTATAGACGGGGGTAAAGATGATACGGTACTGATGTCGCTTACCGGTAATTTTGACTTGGGTGAACTTTCTGTACTAACTGACAAAATGAATCTGCCGGGCGGTACAGAACTGCGCAAGGCATCTAAAAAATCGTAACAATGAGGATACTTGTTTTAGTTGCAGGTTTATTTGTAACACTTTTAATATCGTGCAGTAATGAGCCATCACTGCAAAAATATTTTGTAGAACACTCTGAACAAAAGCACTTTATGACTATTGACATTGCGCCAAACCTGCTGAAGTCTGACAGTATAAAGCTGTCTGCTGATGAAAGGGCCGCTTTAGAGTCGGTTAAAAAGCTGAATGTGCTGTTCTTTCAAAAAGATTCATTGGGTACCAATACTGCGCAATATGAAAAGGAAAAGAAAAATGTAAAGGAGCTTCTTAAGGATGAGCAGTATGATGAACTGATGCATTTTGGCTCTAACAAAGCAGGGGTGTCTGTACATACCGTTGGCGAAAATGATGACATAGACGAATTTGTGCTCTTTATGCACCAGGAGCAAAACGGTTTTGGAGTGGTAAGGGTATTAGGAGATAACATGAGCCCAAACCATGCACTACAGATGATGGAACTGTTACAAAAAGGGAATCTTAACCTCGAGCAGTTTAAACCTATAGAGGATATGATGGTTACCAAACAGTAATTATCTTAATCATAAAAAAATGGCTGTACCACTAATGCTGATACAGCCGTTTTACTTTTATATAAGTTTCAGCGTTTGTAAGGGTTATGGGTACCGTTTAATATACTGATGGCGGTTTTTACCTGTTTGTCAATATCTTTTATGCGTGCCATACTGTAAATCAGTATTCTCTTTTTTCCGGGAGTAAAGGCATCAAACCTTTTTTTGGCTTCATCATCCTGTGCAAGGAGTGCTTCAAGTACTTCATGAATTTCAACACCAAGAGGATCGGGATCAGGTTCAATGGTATATTGCACAATATCACCAGCCTCCTTGTTAAGCGACTTCATGTGCCTCCCGCTAATTATTATAAAATAATTGCCGTCACCCATGTGGTTAAGTCCGCACCTTAAAACCAGTTTATTATCAAGCGTGCAGATAAGCCTTGTTTTCTTTTTGTCGGGCAGTTTTTAAACAGTAGCGGCATCAACGGTTAGGTAAAAGTAGCCACCCTTATTTTTTGGGAGTTTCTCAACCTGCTGCTTACCTTTGTCCACTATCATTACTTCGCTTCTTTATAATACTTCCATGGCACTATAAGCATACCAAAACATTCTCCGTCACCTTTGCCCAAATGTTTGTGGTGCATTTTATGGGCCCTTCTCAGTGCTTTTGCATAACGGTTATTGGCATTCCTGAATATCTTAAAGCGCTGGTGTATAAAAATATCATGCACTAAAAAATATGTAAGTCCGTAAGCAAAAATGCCGAGCCCGATTGCAAGGCCTATATCCAGTATATTATTTTTCCAAAGCAGGAAGAAGCCGATACTTACCAAAGCATAGAAGATAAAAAAGGTGTCGTTGCGCTCAAACCAGGATTCGTGGTCTTTGCGGTGATGGTCTTTGTGCAGGCTCCACAAGAAACCATGCATAACATATTTATGCGTAAACCACGCCATAAACTCCATCATAAAAAAGGTAAGCACAAAAACCAATATATAAATCCACATAATTATATTTTTAAACGAAGTTAAAACGGCAGTCTAAGTAGCATTTTGCAAGCAGTCCCAGCTTTTGGTAGTCCGGTACGCGTATGCGTGTAGACCTTATTTTTAATGGCGGGGTATTTTTTAGTTTTTTAAGCAGCTTTTTGTAATAAACATAAGCAGTGTATACCCCGAACTTTGCTTCTGCAGGCAGCATTATTATCCCTTTAAAGCCTTCATTAAGGTCAGCTTCAATTTCCTCAATTATCTGCCTTTTTATGTTATCATCCATTTCCTGAAGGTTTAGCGCCGGGAAATAATTCCTGTCAAGCCCTTCAGTATCATCTTTCAGGTCACGTAAAAAATTAATCTTCTGGAATGCAGAACCTAATCGCATTGCGGGTTCCTTCAATTGCTCATATTTTGCCTCATCATTACCCGTAAACACTTTAAGGCACATTAAACCAACCACATCTGCCGAACCGTAAATGTACTCATTATATTCTGCAACATTCTTATACTCTTTTTTGTAAAGATCAGCCCTCATGCTTTTCATAAAGCTGTCTATAAGGTGCCTCGGTATCTGGTATTTTGCCACTGTATGCTGAAATGCATTCAGCACCGGGTTTAGGCTTATGCCATCGCGAAGTGCGTTATCCATATCATTTTCAAACAGGGCAAAAAGCTGCTCCTTATCATAATCGTGAAAGGTATCCACTATTTCATCGGCAAGCCTTACAAATCCGTAAATGTTGTATATGTCCTGCCTTATCCGCGGGCTAAGCATGCGCACCGCTGCCGAAAACGAAGTACTGTAGGCGCGCGTTATGCTCCTGCAGCTTTCGTTAGAGATGTGGTCGAAAATTGATTTCATAGTGTTTGTTTTACGGTTACTTGTGGTTCTTTTGTTAGTTGCTTTGCAATTAATCCGGCTGATAGTTTTCCCGAAATCAGGGCAGGTGGTACACCAGGCCCGGGCACGGTTAGCTGACCGGTAAAATAAAGCCCTTTAACTTTCGGGCTTTTCAGCTTGGGCCTTAAAAAGGCCGTTTGCAGCAATGTGTTGGCAAGCCCGTAAGCATTGCCTTTATATGAATTGTAATCTTCTATAAAATCATTTACGCAAAACGATTCTTTAAAGATGATATGCTGTTTTACAGCTTGCCCGGTTAGCGATTCAAGACGGGCCATTATTTTTTCGAAATATTTTTCCCTTAGCTCTGCCGTGTCCTCTATTCCCGGTGCCAGCGGTATTAAAAATATGCCTGCTTCCTTACCTTCCGGTGCGGCATCGGCATCAGTTTTAGACGGAAAGCTTGCATAAAACAGAGGTTCGTCAGGCCATCTCGGGTTATCATAAATATCTTTTGCGTGTATGTCAAAATCAGTATCAAAGAACAGCGTGTGGTGCTCAGTGTTTTCAATCTTTTTGTCAAAACCAACATAAAACAGGAGCGAAGAAGGTGCAAATGTGCGTTTTTCCCAGTAGCTTTCACTGTAATTCCTGTATTGTTCATCAAGCAGCGTTTCGGTGTGGTGGTAATCGGCTCCGCTTACAATAAGGTCGGCTTCAATTTTTTCGCCGTTGGCAATCAGCCAGGAGGCATTACCGTTTTCTACCCCAATTTTATCTATTGCAGCGTTGGTAACCATTTTTACGCCAAGCGATGTTGCCAGTGTTACCATACCTGTTATAACACTATACATGCCGCCTTCGGGGTGCCATGTGCCAAGCCCGAAATCAGCGTAGTTCATAAAGTTATAAAAAGATGGTGTATCTGAAGGCTTTGCCCCTAAAAAAAGTACCGGAAATTCTAATATCTGTACCAGTTTTTTGTTTTTAAAGCGCTTGCGGACATCTTTTGATATATTCCCGAAAAACTGCCCCAGCTTCATCATTGTCTTTGCAGTAACCAACTCCAGCGGGCTCTCTCCGGGCCTGTAAACAAGGTCTTTTATGGCAATGTCATAATTGCTTTTAGCCTCATCAAGAAATTGCTGCAGGGCTTCCCCGCTGCCGGGCTCAATACTTTCAAAGGTTTTAATAATTTCTTCGGGATTAGCGGCAATATCAACATAATCATGCCCGGCAAAGTAAACTCTGTACGCAGGCGAAAGCTTTATCAGGTTATAATAATCTGAAGGCTTTTTACCAAAATCAGCAAAAAAACGTTCAAATACATCCGGCATCCAGTACCAGGTTGGGCCCATATCAAATGTAAAACCATCACGTTTTAGCTGACGTGCCCTTCCGCCGATGGTAGCATTTTTTTCGTATATGGTAACATCATGTCCGCTTTGTGCTAGATAGCATGCAACAGCAAGCGACGAAAATCCTGAACCTATTATTTTAATTTTTTTACTCATTTTGTTTATCAAAAATAAATATTTGTTCAACAATTTTGTTGTAAACAAATGTTAATTAAAGCTGAAGGCTAAAGTTTTCTATAGTGTCAAAAACCCTTATCCTCTCGTTTAGCTTATCTTCTTGTATAAATTGCCCTATACGCCCAAATATATATAGCTGGGTTTCGTTATCATTCATTACTTCTTGTTTTAATTCATCGATATAGTCATTTACCTGATCCATGGCCGGCTCTACAGTCATGTAAGTTACAAAAGTTATTTTGTCAAAATACTTCTTTACATCTTTAAGGCTGTCAATGGGCACACTTTCGCCTAAAAAAACAGATTTATAGCCATTAAGGGCAAGTTCATAGTTAATGAACATAAGCCCAAGCTCATGTATTTCGTTCATAGGCAGGTATAATATAAAAATGCGGTCGTGCCTGCGTGGCGGCTCTAATAGCAGCTTTTCTATATTAGAAGCAAGCTTTTGTTTTATCAGGAAGCTTATAAAATGCTCATGGGCAGGCGATATAGTGTTTGTTTGCCATAAAAAACCTATTTCGCCTAACAACGGTATAAAAAACTCATAGAATATTTCCCTGAAAGACTTTTCCTGTAAAACCGTGTTGTATGTGTTAAGGAAAAGTGACTGGTCAAAATTCATCATGGCAAGCTTAAAGTTGTTAAGCACATGGTTGGCCATGCTTTTATTGCTTAATATCTCTTTAACCAATACCGGTAGCTTTTCTTCAGGCATTTTAGATATTGCCGAGATCTTATAACCAAAATTGTGTAAAGTGGTTATGTTGAGCAGCTTCTGCAGGTTTTCAATATCATAGTACCTGATGTTGGTTTCGGTACGCATCGGCTCCAGTATGTTATACCGCTTCTCCCAAATGCGTATTGTATGCGCTTTAATGCCTGAAAGGTTTTCCAGGTCGCGAATATTGAATTTGGATTTTACGTTGTTCATTGTTTATGTAAAAAGATTAAACAAATATATTGATTATTTTTTAACGATTGTCTTTTTTGGCAAAAGTTTTTGATTAGGTGGTTGTTAGGTGGTTTTCCTTATCTGTGCTACAGGTTGTGTTGCGGCAGGATTAAATCTTGCTGAGGATGTTGTTAAGAAATGCTAAACCCTTAATAGTTAATGTTTTTTTTACGGAAATAAAGTGTATTTTTGCGGCTTCAAAAAAAGAGAGATGACGTCCATTAGAAACATTGCAATTATTGCACACGTTGACCACGGTAAAACTACACTGGTTGACAAAATTATGTACCACTGCCAGCTTTTCCGTGAAAACGAAAATACGGGCGACCTTATATTGGATAACAATGACTTAGAGCGCGAAAGGGGTATTACCATTACCTCTAAAAACGTTTCTGTTACCTATAAAGGAACAAAGATTAATATTATAGATACCCCGGGCCACGCCGACTTTGGCGGCGAGGTAGAGCGTGTGCTTAACATGGCTGATGGCGTACTGCTTTTGGTGGACGCGTTTGAAGGGCCTATGCCGCAAACCCGTTTTGTACTGCAAAAAGCGATTGACCTTGGCCTTAAGCCATGTGTTGTAGTTAATAAGGTAGATAAAGAAAACTGTACTCCCGAAGAAGTGCATGAAAAAGTTTTTGACCTTATGTTTGAGCTTGGCGCTGAAGAGTGGCAGTTAGACTTCCCAACTGTTTATGGTTCTGCCAAGCAAAACTGGATGAGTACTGACTACAAGCAAAAGACAGAAAATATAGAGCCGCTTCTTGATATGGTGCTGGAGCATATACCTGCGCCAAAAGTATCGGAAGGTACGCCGCAGATGCTTATTACGTCACTTGACTTTAGCAGCTTTACCGGGCGTATAGCTATAGGCCGCCTGCAAAGGGGAGTGCTTAAAGAGGGTATGAACATATCACTTGTTAAGCGCGACGGTAAAATAATAAAGAGTAAGATTAAAGAACTTCACACTTTTGAAGGCCTTGGCCGTAAAAAAGTGGCAGAAGTACATGCCGGAGATATTTGTGCGCTTGTAGGCCTTGAAGGTTTTGAGATTGGCGATACTGTTGCTGATTTTGAAAACCCTGAAGCACTTGCTACTATTGCTATAGATGAGCCTACAATGAGTATGCTTTTCACTATAAACGATTCACCATTTTTTGGTAAAGAAGGTAAGTTTGTTACTTCAAGGCACATTAAAGACAGGCTTAACAAAGAACTTGAAAAGAACCTTGCACTTCGCGTTAATGAAACAGACAGTGCAGATAAATTTATGGTATTTGGCCGTGGTGTACTTCACTTATCGGTACTTATAGAAACGATGAGGAGGGAAGGCTACGAACTGCAGATAGGCCAGCCGCAGGTTATCATTAAAGAGATAGACGGCGTTAAGTGTGAGCCGATAGAAGAACTTACTATCGACCTGCCTGAAAACCTTTCGGGCCGTGCGGTTGAATTTGTAACTGTGCGTAAGGGTGAAATGCTGAGCATGGAGCCTAAAGGTGAGCGTATGATAGTTAAGTTCCTTATTCCTTCAAGAGGTATTATCGGTTTAAGGAACCAGTTACTTACCGCTACTGCGGGTGAGGCTATCATGTCGCACCGCTTCCTGGAGTACCAACCGTTTAAAGGTGAAATACCGGGACGTTTAAGTGGTTCGCTTATTTCTATGGAAAACGGTAAGGCTATACCTTATTCAATCGACAAGTTACAGGATCGCGGCAAGTTCTTTGTAGATCCTAACGAGGACATCTATGAAGGACAGGTTATCGGCGAAAACTCACGTGGTGACGATATGGTGGTTAACGTAACCAAAACCAAGAAGCTAACCAACGTGCGTTCATCAGGAGCTGATGATAAAGCAAGGATTATCCCGGCCATTAAATTCTCTCTTGAAGAAGCGCTTGAATATATCCAGAAAGATGAGTATGTAGAGGTAACGCCTAAGAGCCTTCGCCTGCGTAAGATATATCTTAATGAAAATGACCGGAAGCGTTATAAAATAGCGTAATTGTACGATATTAACAATTGTTTAAAAGCCGCCCCTGTTTAAATAAGGGCGGCTTTATATTTTTATTTAATTTGTGATAACTTTATAAATATAGTTGTTAACAAGCGTTAATTTTATTATAATTTTAATTTAAAAAATAATTCTAAATATATATTTGCCTTGTTTTAGTACTAAATCCAATTTTCATCTAGCTAGGATGCTTTTATTAAAATTACTAATTTAATCTTCAATTTAATCATGAAAAAGATCAAAAATTATGCAATTGGTTTATTAAGTATTACATTTTTATCTGTCGGAATATTTGCTTGTAGTACAGATGAGGCAAACAACAATGTTAATCAAAGCTCTGACAATCCACTCTTACTAAAAACAAATGATGTTTTTAGAGGGGGGCAGATAGGTGTAATTCAAAATGGTGTTGCAGTACCATTATATGATGATTCTGATGTTAAAAATGCACTGATATCCGATGGCGTATTTTCATCAATTGAAAGTATTGAGATTGTATATGGTATTAACCCAGACGGAAATAAAGAGGAAGCATTTGTAACACTTATTGGTGTAGAAGCTGCATCTTCGACCTTAGTTGGGATAGTTGCCGATCTTACAATCGATGGTAATCAACTAATTATCGATAATCCAGAAATAAATCCACAACCTTTTGCAACTAATACTTGTACAGGAACTAATTGTGCATGGTGTGAATTTGATAGAAGTTGGTTTCTCGGCAGAATTAGAGGTTGCAAACCTTGTTCAAGACCAGGCGGGGATAACGGGCCTGCAACATGTAATCACTCAATATCTACTGGAGGAGCAATGACCGTGTTGAAACCAATGGCAAATACTTTAGTGAAAAATTCATTATAATCTATAATAAAATTAACCTGATGTAGCACGCATCAGGTTAATGACTTTAATAGTTATGTTTAAATCTTTAACTTTCATTATTTTACTCACTATTCTGAATGTTACACCATGTAAAGCTCAGCTATCTGATACAGAAAAAAAAGAAATACTTACAAATGCTGACATTGCTATTAGTAACATTCATACGGTCGTTTATATAATAGAATTGGACAATAAAAGTCTATCGAAGAGAGATACTATCAAAACTACTGCAATATGCTCATTGCAAATTGTTCATGGTAAGTTAATGAGGTCTCACCATAATATAGACTTGGAATTTGTGGAGAATGGGAAATTGTATTATGGACATCGTCGTTATGATGGTATAAAAACGCTTTGGACAAATTATTATTTATCCGATATAAATAACTATTCAGAGCCATCGATTTACTCTAAGAATCGTGAAAATAAAGCAGTTGTATCAAACTATCGTAATTTATTAATGCCTGAATATTTTGTTGATGAGCATATATTTAAACTTTTTGCATCCCAGTCAGAGATGATAAATATTACTGAAGGGACTTTGTTTGATGAACCTGTTTATATAGTAGAGATACATTATGCTGATACAGAAGATTACCATGATTCTATCTCTAAACATTTTATAAGAAAATCAGACTATCTGCCTGTGGCTTATCATAACACTGTATGGCTAGAAAATATGGTTCAGTATAACTATTACACTGTGAGTTATTTAGCTATTAATCAGAAGTTGCCCGAAGAGATTTTTACTGTAAATGAGGACGAACGCATTAACGCAAAACAGCGTTATGAGAATTTTAAGGAAATGGTAATTCGTAGTAATGCTGCAAACAAACCATAACATGAAAAGTAAAAGCATACTAAGAATTATATATGTTATTATAGCAATTTGTGTGTCGCATAGCGTAACAGCACAAAAGAACAAAACAATGCAAGTTTTACCTGATATAGAGATTAAACTGCAAGACGGAGATTCTTTGAATCTAAAAGACCTGAAGGGTAAAGTAGTTTTGTTGGATTTTTGGTACAGGGGGTGCTACCCATGCTTAAAGGCAGTGCCGCACCTTATTGAATTGCAGGAGGAGTTTAAAGATGACCTTGTTGTAATTGGTGTGAATGATTTTGATATTCAGGAAGATGCAGCCGATTATTTTACTTATAAAAAAGCTAATTACCGCTCTACTTTTAAAACAAAAGTATCGCTTTATAAATTATTTAATGTGGAAGGTTTTCCTACTACGCTTTTATATGATAAAGATGGAAACCTGATTAAAGCTGATACAGGGTTTAGTGAAGGTATGATGCGCTCTTTGCGCCGAGCAGTAAAGAAGGCTGTTCAATAAAATAATATTACAGTGCTTAAAACAACAACCCCCACGCAGTGCGTGGGGGTTGTTGTTTTAAGGCTATCCTGGTATATCTTTATTTTTTTATGAATTTATAATTAAGCACCTGGTCTTCTACTTTAACCTGTACTAAGTACAGCCCGCTCTGAAGGTCGTTCACATTAACACTGTTACCTTCTGTAATTTGTTTCACCTTAACACCATTAACTGAGTATACGGCAATTTCAGAAATTACTTTTCCTGTGGCATTGCTAATGTTCAATATGTCTGTTGCCGGGTTAGGGTAGAGGTTTATGTTTTTAGAAAGGGCCGGTACTGCATCAACGCCCAGGGCAACCGCAGCTTCCAGATAATCAGGAATTGAATTACCATTAGTATCATCATCAGAGGCATCACCGTTGTGGTTATAATCTTCATCAACAGTAAGTACACCATCATTATCATCATCATTATCGAGATAATCAGGAATACCGTCATTATCGGTATCAAGATAACCATCAGTTGTATTCCTGCCGAATACATATTCTAAACTGGTAAGCACTAAATCACCGTCATCATCATTATCGGCAAAGTCAGGTATTCCGTCACCATCGGTATCATCATTAGCAAGGTTGCCATCATTGTTCAGGTCTTCATCAAGAGCAGCTACATTATCGTTATCAAATAGCAGGCTGCAATCTACTATGGTTAATGTTACAGGTAATACAATACCATTTACATTTGCATACAATATAGTATCTTCAAACGCAACAGTATTTGTATAAGACGTACCGGAAAGAGGGTTTACCTGTTGCTCAGCATCGGCTTCAGTAAGATAAAATACTGCCGAAGCAGAAAGGTCAGCTTCTATTACCGAAAAATCAAAAGCTTCTATACCGTCAGTGTCTTCATCACACTTAATGTAACGGTACTGCGGCTCTGCAAAAGGCTTAAAACGCCATCCTTCACCTTCGCCAAGGGCAACTTCCCATGCTCCTGTATTTCTTCCCGGTGCTGCAATAGCTTCAAGCCCCGTACTGTTAATAAGCCCTACAAGCGCATTGCCTTCCTGCCATGATGTGCAAAGTCCCTTTTTGGTTATTTGTACATCTATATAATTAATGGTTTCATATATAATAATCTGGAATGTACTTGTTGTTGTGTTACAAGTTGCACCATAATGCGGTTGGTCGGTATAAAGAAATACAGCTTTACGGTAAGGTGCATCACCTGTAACAGACCACGTCATAGTGCCGTTTCCACCAACATCACTGTTATCCATATCGTGGTAACAACCCAATATCGAATTTTTTACAGGGAAGTTGCCCGCCGGAATAGGCATAGTCAGTGCATAAGGTGACCATTCATCTACGAGGTCAGTCCGGAAATCGATATAACCATTAGTACTTACAAGAAACTGGTTATAGGTATTACCGTAAAACGTAAAATTAAATGGCAAATCCATCACATCCGTATATACATCATCTGTAGTATGCTGGATAGGCAGGCTTCCTTCATAAACCTGATACGGGATAGATTCTACTGTGTATGGGTCTTGTGCATTTGCACAAAAAGGTGCTATAAGTGCAAATAGAGCAGATTTTACTAATAATTTTTTGAGGTAGTTGTTTGTCATAATTTTCAGGTTTGGTTTTTACTATCTCTGTTTAACAGTTTAAAACAGCAATACCCTACTAAAATAATGATTTAATCTTACAACCTCGAATTATAAGTGAAATCTTTTCTCTTACCTTACCATACTAAAATGGCCTTTTACAGTTCGCCCGTCCTGCAGGTTTACTACATACCAGTAATCGGTGGCAGGTAGCTTGTTGCCGTTGTAGGTGCCATCCCAACCCGGGCTTAACGGATTAACACCGGCTATAAACTTGCCATACCTGTCAAAAATATAAATACGGCTGTTTTCATACAGTTCTGACTTTATCCCGATAACATTCCAAAATTCATTAGTACCGTCTCCGTTAGGGGTAAAAAATTTAGGAATTGCCAAAACAGCTACTTCCTGTTGTACTATACCGCACCCATTTGTGTCATATACATAAACCGTATGGATTCCCGGAGTTACATTTTCAAAAACATTAGATTCGGTAAACGGGCCTTCCGGCAGGTCGAGGCTGTAAAAATAAGTGGTGTTTACACCTCCTGTTGGTGAAACCTCTACAGTTATGGTGTTGTTATCTCTAAGGTCTTCTATAATTATATCATCTATAACGGCCACATCAGATGGCGCTACAGTTATAGTCCGCAACTTATCGCAACCATTAATGTTAGTAACCATTACAGTATAAACACCCGGCTGGTTTATCATTATATTGTTTGTTGTTGCACCGTTAGACCACAAGTAGCTGTATTGGGACGGATTTGCATTTATACCGCTGGTTAATATTATAAAATCCTGTGTGTTGTTACAAACAATAGCCTCATCTTCTATATCAATGTCAGGCAGTTCGAACACAACAAGCTTTATTTCCTGTAACAACGTACATTCATTATTGTTTTCTATACGCGCATATACACTCTGCTGGTATGGTGTAACATTGGTATAATCAGTATCAATCGCATTTTGCTCTAAAAGCGCATCTGTAGCATTGGCATAATATACAACTGTTTGTACACCGTCTTCTATACCGGCCTCGGTAAGGTCAAAAAAGTGCAGGCCGTCTTCTGTACCATCATCATCGCACGTTTCCAGCACTATTACAGGCGAAGTGTTTACCGTAGCCTGTAGCAGCAACGGTAGTACCCTGTGGCATCCTGTCTGGTTGTTGGTTACCCTTACCCAAACTGTTTGCGGGTTCGATGTATTGGTATAGCTACCTGTAATTTCATTTATATCATTTTCGGCATCTGCTTCTGATGCATAATAGGTTGTTTCCAAGTCAGGATTGCCATTAATAAACTGGCTGTCAGCTTCGGTAAGGTTAAATTGTGTAATGCCATCCGGAGCTACACCCAGGTCGCACTGTACTAAAAAGGCATTGTTTACAACCGGTGGCAATGCAATTACATTCAGCGTAATCGGCGTAATAGAAAAACAGTCAGCGTTAGTATTATTTACCACACGCGCAAAAATCACCTGTTGGTCAGGAACCGTGTTATAGAAAGTCTGACCCAGCGCATTTGTTTGTGCCTGTGCGTTTGCCTGAGTGGTATAATAAGCCGTACTGAAGTTAACTGTGTCCTGAACCAGTGCGGCGGTTACAGCATCAAGTGCAAACTCCGCCTTACCATTAGTGTTATCTCCGTCGGTAGCATCATCACAAATATCAAAGCTGTTGCCGTTAAGTACAGGTGTGTTAGAAACCGCTACAGAAAATGAAGTGGTAGAAAAGCAGCTCCTGTTAGCACGGTTTTGTACCCTTGCAAATAGCGTTTGCGGATTGCTGGTGTTTACAAATGCAGTTGCATTTACTGCCGAAGTATCGGCATCAGCATTTTCCTGAGAGATATAATATTTAACTTCAAATTCGGTTGCATTTTGCGGCCCGAGAACGTTAGGGTTGTTAGCCGTAAGGTTAAAAGTGGCAACACCATTATTATCAGGGTCACATTCGGTTAGTGTTAGGGCATTATTGGCAACAGGTACCACATGTATAATTACCTCATTGGTAGCCGTAAATACCTCTTCATCTTTTGTTATGGTAGCTATAACAGTATAAATTCCGGGTGCCGCATATTGGTGCTGCGGTGCATTATCTGTAGAAGAGGCACCATCGCCGAAATCCCATACAACAGAGTCAAAATCGCCAAGCGCATCAAGGCTGAATTCTGTAACATCACCAAAGCAGGTATTGGTAAATTCTATATTTGCTGATAAAAATGAGGTTATAAAGGGTGGCAATCCAAATGTACATGTCATTGAAAATGGTAATGAAACACCTCCTGAAACAAAGTCGCAGGCAAGTCCGTCTTCATCAGGTTCATTAATTACGTCAAGCAGGTTTGTGCCTATGGCCGACCTGTAAATTTTTCCGTTTGGCCCTAATTGTAATCCTGTTGAGGTGCCTACCGAAGCAATAAATACTTCTGAGGCTGGTATGTTGGCAGCCTCCAGGTCAAACTGAACTAATGATGTATCATAAGTAACATATAATTTCCGCGATTCCTTAGAAAATTCCAACCCATAAGGGTTTATATTATTTGCTAATTGTAAAGGGTTGCTTACAGTACCGGTTGCATTATCAAAATTATACAGGTAAACTGTACCGTTATTGGTAGCACTGCCCGCAAATGTGCCAATCTGGTTATGCGCAATGGCAAGCATATCACCATTTGGTGAAGCTTTTAAATAACCGATAGCATTACGCCTGTAACCTGATGTTGGTATGTTAGGAGCTATTTGGGTAACAACAGGTGTAGTATTTACCCCATTAGAGGTAACTTCAAAAGCATAAAAAGAATCAACAAATTGTGTAATAACCCAAAAGCCGGTATTGTTTGAATTTTTTACAGCCGTAATTTTTTCCGAGCACTTGTACTTCAGGTGTTCTATATTGGCAGGGTTATAGGTAACCAAAGGCTCATTGCGGGTTACCACATCACCTATACTGCCATTAGCTCCTGTTACGGATAAATCTACCACAGAGTAATTAAAACCATTGTTAAACCCGTCATCCTGTTCAGGTACGCCTGCGTTGGTGTCAGTATAAACACCGTTAAACTGCGCCGGGTAAACTGCGGCATTTTCGTGGTGGGGTTCATCTACTGTAAAAATATAGTAAATATTAGGGTCTCCCTTTTTAGGGACTATTATCCCCGACTGCGTACTCGACGGGTCGCCCAAAAGCCCTGTCCCGGCACCATAGTTGCCGTTGGGCATCAGTATATGGTTCCTGTCCCAAACATTTCGCCCGTCTGTATAAAATAATAAATTACCATCAGCATCAGATATGGTGCTGCACCCCTCATTGGTTTGTACCTGTCCGCCAAAAAGCGGTGTAACAGTGCCATCTGCAGAAAACTGGATGCCTCCGCCAAGGCCAAAAAACCAGTTGTTTGCCTCACCCTGGGCAAAGGTGTAGGTGGCAAACAAAAGCAATAGTAAAGGGGTAATTTTTTTCATGATAATTGGTTAAGCTCTCAAAATTAATAAAATCTTAACGCAAAAATTCTCGCGATAGTGTTAATTGTATGATTTCGATGAGTATTTACCTGATATTGATTAGAATTTAACGAACAAGCGCAAAATGCCCTTTTATTTTACGCCCTGTAGCAAATTCCAGCAAAAACCAGTAATCGGTAGAAGGGAGGTTTTCACCGTTATAGGTGCCTTCCCAACCCATTTCTTTACCCATATAGCTTTTTATAAGCTTGCCATACCTGTCGAATATTGTAATTCGCGCATCGGGAAAAAATCGGATATAGTCAACATTCCAAACCTCGTTGGCTCCGTCACCGTTTGGTGTAAAAAAGCGGGGGTAATTCAGCACTGGCGCTTCTATGGTAAATGACGTGCAGTTGTCTTTAGAGCGTACATATATGGTATATAATCCGGGTTCTAGATTTTCAAATAGGTTACTTTCGGAATAGGTAATACCATCAAGTGAAAATTCAAAACCTTCAGGATTATTTTCCATATTAATCGTGACTGAATTCTCGTTATCTGTAAAGTCAACAATACTGATATTGTAATCAGTATCAGGTATGGGCAGTATACCAATAATAAATGGCACTATGCCATAGCCAAAACATCCTTCAGTATTCTCCAGCCGTGCCCATATCTCTTCATTAAAGTAAGGTTCTGAGTTTATATAAAAACGGGGCAGGGGATTAATTCCGTTTTCAGCATCCTGTTCGGTTGCATGATAGGTAACTGCTGCGCTGCTGTTACCATCTCTCACGAGCTCGTTGTTTTGCCAAAGGTCAAATATCTGCAAACCGTTTCCTTCAAAATCACATAGCAGCAAATCCTGCGGTATGCCCGTAGGTATGGTATAGTCAATATTGATGCGGAATGATGTTGTAGTATAACAACCTGCAAGGGAATTCTCCATCCTTACGTATATAGTTTGCGGATTTGCAATATTAGCGTAAGCCGTTGGGTTCTCGATTCCATTATCTCCGGTTTCCGCACCCTGGCTTGTGGTATGGTAGGTTACGGCTACATCCTGCTGGCTGCCGATAAACATTCCTTCATAAATGGTAATATCAAAAAGGGTAGAAACATCATCTACTCCGTCATCATCACATTTTGTTATCTCGAGTGCTATATTGTCAGGGTTGTGAATAACAGGTTCAGGTAAAACGTTAATGGTAAAATATACTATTTCATAGCAGGTGCCATTCAGCATTTCACTACGCGCCCAAATATATTCAGGTGTAAATGCCGCCGAATTCTGATATTGACTGCCTAAAACGTTTGTGCCGTTCTGCGCATCCTGTTCAGAGGCATAATAGCTGATAACAGCTTGGCTGTTGCCATTGGCTACAGCACTGTCATTTTGTGAAAGGTCGAAAACCGTAAACCCTGTTTCGCTACAGCCGTATAGGTTTTGTGGTGTGCCTGCGCCCGGTATCACCTGCAGGTTAAAAGAACTTGTAACAGAACATCCGGTTGCACCGTTAGTTGCCACTATATGTATAAGCTGTGGATTTTGAGTATTGGTATAACTTTCAGGATTTGCAATTGGGTTTGCTGATGGGCTTCCATCTGCATCTTCAAAGTAGGTAAAAATAATCCCCTGCTGGTTTCCTGAAAGTAGGGCTTCATTAGCGGTAATATTAAATGTAGCAATACCATCTTCTTCGCCCACATTATCGCAGGTTGTTATTGTAGGTAGCGTTTGCCCAGGTACATTAAACTGCGGCGGCTGTACCGGAGTAATGGTAAAACTCGTAAAATCGGTGCAGCCTTCGGCGGGTTTATCCAGCCTTGCCCATATTGTTTGTGTCGCAAATACTGTTGTATTTTCATAAAGGGAGCCTATACTGTTCTCCTGCTCCTGTGCATCCTGTAACGATGTGTAATAACTTACCTGTGAATCGGTACTGCCATTGGCAACAGCCGAATCGTTAACAGAAAGGTCAAATACAGCTATACCGTCTTCATCGCAAAGGGTTAAATTTTGTGGTGTGCCCGCCCCGGGGCTAACGGTAAGTGTAAACGTAGCCATAGTATAACAGCCTGTAATAGTGTTTTCTATTTTCAGGTGTATGATTTGCGGATTAAAAACATTGGTGTATTGTTCAGGAAAAGCTATAGGGTTAGGAGCAGGCAGGCCTGCCATATCTTCATAGTATTTAAAGATGATGTTTTCCTGACTGCCCTGCATGGCGTTTTCATTAATAGTCAGGTCAAATACTCTAAACCCATCCGCAGAGCCGTCATTATCGCAAAGCAACAGGTTAGGGGGCAGTCCTCCTTCAGTAGCAAACACGGGTATGTACTGCGGATTGATGGTAAAGGCTGAAAAATCAACACAGCCTTCTTCAGCCTTATCCAGCCTTGCCCATATAGTTTGCTGCTGGTAAGGCACTAAGTTTTGATATAACGGACCTATACTGTTTTCAGCTAATTCGGCTTCTTCCTGAGAAGCATAATAGCTTACAACCGCATTAAGGCTTCCGTTTTCAGCGGCAATATCATTTTCTGCAAGGTTAAAGGTGGCAATTCCGTCATCATCACAGGCATATAAGTTTTGAAGGTTACCGATGCCGGGTGTAACAGCAATGGTGTAGGTAAGATTAGAATAGCACCCGGTAACCACATCTGCCATTCGCATGTAAATGGTTTGTACAGGTTCTGTGTTGATGAATGCCTCCGGATTTTGCAGCGCGTTATCACCAGTTATCATATCGTTTTCCGAAAGATGGTAGGTGAGCGCCACACCTGTTTGTGAACCGATAAACATTTCCTGGTAAGCCGTTAGGTCGAATACAGATTTGCCGTCTGTAATGCCGTCATTATCGCATTGCACCATATCCAGCGGAATGTTATCCGGATTATTAAAAACAGGTATATCATGAAATGTGGCACTGCCTGTCCATTCAATAGAAAAGTTAGACGCCCCGTGCGGCCTGTCAATTATCAGGTAGTAAATATCCCCATCATTTACATCCATCCATTGCACAAAAGAGTTTCCGTTTGGCCCCAGCCCTTCCGAAACATCTGTTTCAGTATCGTTCATCCCGGTGGTGTTGTAGCTTAGCCCTGCCGCAAGGGGGTTGGTGGTAGAGCAGCGTATGGCTGTACCCAGGCTGCTGCAGGTGGCATCGGGACCGAATATCCAGAAATCGAAATCTACCACAAGGTCGTCAATTTCTTCGGGGGTAAGGGTAAAGCCAAGTGTGCCGCTCTCCTTAATCATGATCTTCAGCCAGAGGCTGTTATTCTCGGCACTGAAACAGTCATTTGGCCCAAGTTCCTGTACACCTATACCTGTTGCATTAAGGCCGTAGTAGTCGTCATTTCCGCACACAATAATTGCGTCCGGGCAATCGCTTTGAGCGTACAGGTTGCCGGACGTTAAAATGCACAACCATAAAAGGCGGAAAATACATTTCACGAAAGGATGGCGTTAAATTTTTATAAATATATAAAAATTAACGTATTAGCGCAAAATGTCCTTTTACTAATTTTCCGTTTTCAAGTTCAATTACAAACCAATAGTCGGTAGAGGGGAGTTTATTTCCTTTCAGTGTGCCGTCCCACCCGCTGCTGTTGCCACGAAAGCCTGCCACTATCTTACCGAAGCGGTCAAATACAGTTACGGTTATGCCGGGCCTGTTAAACATATAGGGTATGCGCCATGTTTCGTTTACCCCGTCACCGTTTGGAGTAAAGTATTTTGGGTAATCTAAAACATAAACCGTATCGGTATAAACTCCGCAGCCATTTTTATCGCGGATAAAAATAATATACTCTCCTGCTGCCAGGCCTTCAAAAACGGGTGAATCCTGATAGGTAATACCGTTCATGGAATATTCATAATCGCCCGGACCCTGTGGCTCTACGGTAATTGTATTGGTGTCGCTGCCATTAAAATCATTAATGTCAAATAAAGCACCTGTGGCTTTACCGGTTAATATTACGCGGTAGGCTTTTGTACCTGTACAACCAAAATTATTAGTAACAGTAACGGTATAAGTGCCGGGTTCTGTTACAATTATGCGCGGTGTATTCTGTTGAGGAGTAGTGTCCCAGCTATAAGATGCAAAGCCATTGCCTGCATCAAGTATTATAAAGCCATCGTCACACAGGTAAATTTCTTCCGCTACAGATGGGTCTCCAAAATAGTAAACAATAATTTCTATCTCTGCAATGCCGTAGCATTCGCTGCCGTTAAAAATACGGGCATATACCGTTTGCCCTCCTGCCACAGTATTTTCAAAATTCTCAGGGTCAGTTATTGGGTTAACGGCTTCAAGGGCATCCTGCACGCTAAGGAAATATTGCAGTTGCAGGTTTGCAGGAAGGTTCTGTAGTATTTCAGCATCCCTCTGGGTCAGGTCGGTAACATAAAAACCGTCGCTGTTATCATCATCGTCGCAGGTTTCTATGGGTTGCGGACTCGTAACACCATTTGCAGATGTTGCCAGCGTAACCGTGCTTATTGAGTAACAGCCATAGCGGTTTTGTACCCTTGCAAAAATTTGCTGGTTAGGCACAGTATTCTGGAAAGAGGTAAGGTTGCCTAATACATCTATGCCGTTTTCGGCATTTTCACGACTGGTGTAGTAATTAACAATCAGGTCCTGGTCGGCATTTGTTACCAGTGTTGTAGCAAGGTTCAGGTTAAAAGTTGTGAGACCGTCATTATTATCATCACATTGAATAAGGGTAGTGTTTACTACCGGTGGCAGTGTTGCGTACTCTATTGTAATTTCGCCTTCTGTAGTACAGCCAGAGCCCAAATCTATTGCCACGCTATACACGCCTCCATCAACAACGGTATAGGTTGCATTGGTTTCTCCGCTTATTGTGCTGCCATTTTTAAACCACTGGTAGCCCTGAGCATTAGGATAGCCCGCATCAAGTTCAAGGGTTTCATCTGCGCACAGCGGATTATCATTTGCAAAAAGCCTGTCCCTGCCCAAATCGGTAACTACATCAAAACTGCCACCACCTAAAAATATAGCGGAGTCATACCTGTAGTTGCCTTCGTCAGCAATTACAAGTTTTATATGATAAAGCACACCGGGAGTAACATTAGCCTGGGCTGTAAGCACAGTGGTTTGCCCGTTAAAGTTGGTTGGGTGTTCATTGCCGTTAAAAGCGCCAAAATACTGTTCGTTAACGGCTGGGCAGCCACCGGGTATTTCGGGGTGTACCGATGTTACCTTTACTGGTGTTTGCGTGCCGGGTATTACCGCGAGGTTTTGGTAAGGCCCTGTACTGCCCGCTTCGCGCAGCAGGAAAGCAAACCCGTCTGAATAGGTGCATGGTGCCGTATCATGATACTCCTCTGAAGAGAGCATGTAATCAAAGCTTATTTTATTACCCAGCGGTATAAAATCAAACTCCAGTACTGTAGCGTTTACCGAGTTGTTGATGTTGAGCGCCGCCTGCAGGTCTATATCACCCGGCCAATTCATGCCGCCACCGTCGTCAAGCAAAGAGGTATTTGGGCCTACTGCCCCGATAGCCCTGCCCGTACTGATGATAATGCCATTCTGGAACGGGAAAGATGAACCGGCAGCAGTAAAGTAGCCATAGCTTTGTTCGCCTGTATCATAGTTTGCGCCTGAGACCGAAAAGTTAGAAACTGATGCACACGGGCTGTTTACAAGCACGTCCTGCACCAGTTGCTGTGCGGTATATGTATCGTTAACCTGAATGTATTGTGCTGATGCTGTTATGTATAGCAGCGAAAAAAATAACGTGTAGTAGTATGACAGCCTTGTTTCCATAGCGGCTGCAAAGATACTACAAATCTCTCTTTTTCAATATCCTGTAAGACATAAAAATAAAGAATGCTGTCCAGAATATAACAATTAACACTTCATACCAATGTGTGCCGTAGTACTTTTCGTTCACTGTGCCCGAGTTGAGGTTCTCTAATGCTTTGTAGGCCTGAAAACGGGTAAAAGGTTCTTTTATTAAATTGTACATCGCTTCCAGCGGGAAGAAGCCCATAATGCTGTCAGTTATCTCACCGTCTTTAATTATTTTCCAGCGTAGCAAGCCATAAATAATCCATTCTGCAACCTTCCACAGCAATATAAAACCTATTGCGAATGCCGAGCGTTTTATGAATATACCTGCAAAAAGGCAGAAAGAGAAAAAGGCAACCAGCTTTATAAAATACCACAATATATAACTCACATCTGTAAAAACTATAGATGTTTCTGTATAAGAAGAAAAGCTATAGCCAAGCAGTAACGACATAATAAAAATAAAGATAGTAGATGCTGTTGCAAATAAAACTACTGTAAGGAATTTTGAGAGCACAAATTCTTTTTTGCTCATCCCGTCTATCAGGTTTTGTTTTAAGGTGCCGTAGGTATATTCGTTAGACATCATCGAAACGATAACCAGTGCTAAGAATAGTTTAAGTACAGCGGCAATAAAGGTGTTAAAATGCCAGATATACGGAAAATTAAAGATACCCTGATCAGCAAGGCGAAAATCTATCCCTATTATTTTAAAATTGACAGATGCAAGTAGCGCTATAAATGATAGCAACACAAAATAACCGATAATAAGTACTTTGCTTGCCCTGTTTTTCCAAAGCTTTTGCAGTTCTATAGTTAAAAGGCGTTTCATTTGGTTTGGTGTTATTGGTTAGTGGTGGCGGTGTTAGATGTAAGCTGTATAAACTGCTCTTCAAGGCTGTACCTGCGCAGTATAAGGTGTTCTGCGCAAATGCCTTTTTCAAAAAGGTAGCGGTTTAGTTCGCTGCCACTCAGCGGCGCGTTAAGGTATGCAAGCAGCTTGTCTTCGTTTTCTTCTGTTGCTGTTATGGCAGGATGGCTTTGCACTGCACTTTTAAGCGACTGCATATCGGCAGCTTTGAGTTCATAAAATCCTTCATTGGCTGTCATCCCGCTAACGGTGCCGGTATAAAGCACTTCGCCTCGGCGCATTACCACAACGTGGCTGCATACTTTTTCTACCTCGTCCAGCAGGTGAGAGGCAAGCAATATAGTAGTGCCGGTGGAGGCAATGTGTTTTATAATATCCCTTATCTGGCGTATGCCCTGTGGGTCAAGCCCGTTGGTAGGCTCATCCAGTATCAGTATCTCAGGGTCGTTTAAAAGGGCAGAGGCTATTGCCAGCCTTTGCTTCATACCTAGTGAATAGGTGCGGAACTTACTGTCTTTTCTTTCCAGCAGGCCGACAACGTCCAGCTTTTCATCTATTTTACTGTAGGGTATGCCTTTTATATCGCACACAAGCTTTAGGTTTTGATGTGCTGTCATGTATGGGTAAAAGTTAGGACGCTCTATAATAGCGCCAACCTTTTTTAATGCGCTGTGCGTATCGAGCCTTCCGCCGAACCAACTGTAATTGCCGGATGTTTTATTTACAACATTAAGTATAATGCCAAGTGTGGTCGATTTTCCGCTGCCGTTGGGGCCGAGTATGCCGTAAACATTACCCTTTTTAATTTCGAAAGAGGCATTTTTTACAGCGTGTACCGCGCCATACCTTTTATCGAGGTTATTGATGGTTAAAATAGTTTCCAAAATAAGATTGTTATGGTTTGCTACTTATTTTGACGACCATTACCCAATAATGTTACGCGATTTTATCTTTTAAAGAAAAGAATGTTATTCATAAGGTACTGTTACCGGTTTGCCAATCTGGTAATTCGGCAATAGTATATCATCATTTTTAAGGGTGTTGGTTTGCAGGATATTTGTACCCTGACCGGGTATAGAGGGGAAATAGGCCAATGATAACTGAAAGCTGTTAAAAACGAGATAGTCATTGTAGATAAGCAGCCCCACGCCGATTTTTGAATAAATACGGCTTTTGTAAAGGTCATGATGATCGTCGCCGATAACACCCATTGTAAAGCTGGCAAATGGGTTAAGCCTGAAGCCGGATAAATTCCATGGGGAATAAGACTGTGTCTGGAAGGTGAGCATCAGCTTTTTTGTGCCGAGGGTAGTGCGGCTGTCAAAGCCGGTTATGCCAGTATTGCCGTTAAGGTTAAGCTGGTCTTTTATAATAGGCATACGATTGTAACCCAATACCAGTACGGGTTTTATAAAATGCCTGAAACGCCAATTGCCCCAGTCGCGCACATTACTAAAATACAGCATATCCAACCTGAAAACCGTTTGCTGAAGTTCTTCGTCATACAGGAAGGAACCGACTTCTGCATTGGCACTCAGGAAACCCCATTTGTACAGGTTACCAAAGGCATAACGTGCGCCGAGATAGAGCCGGTGTTCAAAGTTTTTATCCTGTCGACCGAAAGTAACCGAATATAATTTACCTATGGGTATATCCTCTACAATGTCATAATTAAAAAGGTATTTGTCCTGCACGAACTTACGCGACGTAACACCCACGCTTGCCAGGTAAAGTTTTTCATCCGAATAGAAATTAATAGAATCATAAACGGCCGAGGGACGCTCTTTAAAGCTCTGGTTAAAGTAACGCCCGGTGGTAACAAGGTTTGTGGTGCGGTCTTCTTCAGTAAAACCTTTAAATATCTTGAAAGAATAGCCCGCCCAGTAATCCTGGGCTGCCGATTTGCGGTTGTGCATAGCCCACACGCCCTCAATGTCCGGCAGGGAGTCCCTAACCAGCCTTTCTTCAAGGTAAACGCCGCCTGCCCAGCGGGTAAGAGGGGAGAAGAACTGACGCTGCACGCCCACACTTTTCAGGGAATTATCGCTGCGCCATATCTGGTAAATAACTTCTGCGTCTATATATGTGTTTATTATGTTGGGTACGCGATAGCGGGCAAGGTAAGATGTTTCCCCGGTATTGAAACGCTTGTCGAAATCATTTTCAAATTCGTGCCCCAACCCGAAGAAGTTGCGCTCGGTAACTTCTAAGCGGGTGCCGGTGCCCGAAGCCGAGCCATTAGGTATAAGACTCCAGGAATCGAGAACCCTTACATATATATCTACTGAGTCTTTGCTGTTAGCTATGGGTATAGGTGTTATATCTACCCTCCGGGTATAGCGCTGGGTACGGATAAGACGTTCTGATTCCGCCACGAGCAGCGAATCGAGCCTTTCATTCTTTTTGAAAAGAAGCAGGTTACGAATGGTAAACTCCTTTGTTTTTAAGTGGACCCGGTTACCGAATTTCTCAAGCCAGTTATCCGGCAGGCGGGTAGTATCGGATATAGAATACCCGAA
>CEQG01144299.1_pt1 | contig 37995 bp, 34 predicted proteins | sample 350301 | NCBI WGS metagenome assembly CEQG01 (sample SAMEA2621242, study PRJEB7988) | marine metagenome | isolation source: saline water (ENVO:00002010), including | reverse complement strand
CCCCCGCAAGCTCACCGGACATCGCCTGTCGCCGCCATGTGTAGATCGATCCGCTGCCAACCTCATGGCGTTCACAGGCCGCGCGCACGCAGCCCCCCGGGCCGAATGCATCCCGCAGCACGGCCAGCTTCTGCTCCACCGTCCAGCGCCGCCGGCCCGACACCCTGCTAACGACCTCTATCAGACTACTCATACGACCGCTCGTATGAGTAGTCGCTCCACTGCTCGCTGAATCCTCGATCTCGTCCAACACCCGCAACCCCGCTCAAAGAGCGGCAATCATCCCGGCGAATGGGTGCCGCGCAAGGCGGCCGTCAGACCCCGCTTACATCGTTCAGGGGGTCAACTTTGGACGCCTATCACCCCAGAACCGGGGTCAACATTGCAGGCTTATTCACACGCGGGTTCCTCCAGTCGATGCCGTCAAGCAGGCAAGCGAGTTGAGAGCTCGTGAGCGACACCACGCCGTCCTTCGCCGAGGGCCATACGAACTTGCCCTTCTCGAGCCGCTTTGCGTAGAGCGACATGCCCAGGCCGTCGTGCCAAATGATCTTGACCAGCGAGCCGCTGCGGCCCCGGAAGACCCAGAGATCGCCGGCAAACGGGTCCTTCAGGAAGTGCTGCTGCACCATCGCAGCCAGGCTCTGCATCCCACGCCGCATATCGGTGTGGCCCATCGCGATCCACACTCGCGCCCCGGGCGGGATCATCGCATCGCCTTCAGAGCCGCTACCGCCAGCGCAGCCGGGGCAGTAGCCGAAATGCGCAAGCGCCGGCCGTCGGTCAGCTCCAACACGATCGCGGCTTCAGGCTTCGCCGCCGATGCGCTGCCGACGGAACCTGGGTCATCCTCAATCACCGCCGGAACGAATGCCTCCTGGACTTGGCGCAAGGCTGTCCGGCGCCACAAGTAGATCAAGCCTCGCGAAACGTCGCGCCGGCGTGCGACATCGGCCACACATGCACCGGGCGAGAACGCCTCGTGCAAAATCTCAAGGCGTTCCTCATCCGACCAATCCCGGCGGCGTCGAGCGCCCGTCAGCACCGTTACCTGCGTCATGGCTGTCCTAAAGTACGTCCTATTGCACGACCTAAAGGACGTCCTGAGCACACCGGGCAACTTGAGCAAGCGGGTCAGGCCGGACGGTTACGTCCAATGCAACATCCCAAGTCGATCGGTTCTCCCAATCAAACAATATCGGTACGACGTTGCTCTGCGTGACCGATGAAGGGTTTCTTGATGAGGCCTTGACCGTTGCCCCGCGCTCCGCGAGGCATTCGACTACATAACGCCCGGTCGTTCCTGTCGCTTTGGTAACCAAAACATCGCGCATCCCCAACTTCTGTTTTAGGTTATTATCCTGCAAAGCGGCCGTATAAAAATCCTTTATGATAGTCCAAAATCTATGTCTAAACCTTGAACAATTTATAACGACTTCAGCGAAATGGAGTTTGATTATACTAAATAAAAGACTTCTTTCTCGCTGATTGTTCGTCAGCGAGAAAGAAGTACAAAAAAGTTAAACTGGCATCTTTTGAAAATCAGAAGCGGAAAGTGACATCCGCACTGTAGGTCCGCGGTGTACCACGGATCAGGTAATCCAATCCTGCAAACCGCAAACCCAAGCCGTAGGTAAAATACTTCTCGTTGAAGATGTTCTTTACGCCTGCACCCACTGCAAAACGCTTGGCGTTATAAGCAATGCGACCGTTGGCTACCCAGTAGCCTGGTTGAGACAGCGTTCGGGTCTGAGCGATGTCATAATAGACACGCGAAGTATATGCACCGTCGAGACTGAGGTCGACGGTAGCGTCGTTGATTTCGGCGAGCACGAAATCGCCGCTGAGGTTGAGACTGAACTTTGCGGCATTGGATATCTGATTTCCTGAGACGTCGATGCCGCTCGTACCCGTAACTGTCGCATTGTTCCGGTATTTTGGATCCAACACGCCGACGCCGACGCCAAGCGTCACCCGATCGATCGGCCGCGCGGTAATATCAGCTTCGAACCCGCGAACGCGCGCGGCGCTGATCGAACGGAGCGGAAATAGCCCGCCCGCCTCGGTCACGACAACTTGCTGATTTGCGTAATCGGTCTGGAACACAGTACCGTTGATGGTCAGCGCACGGTCGAGAAGCGTGGACTTAAACCCGGCCTCATAAGTCCGCGCAGTTTCAGGCGGCGCGAACGTGATTTCGGAGGGATCGCTGAAGGCCTGCGCGTTCACGGCGCCGCTGCGATACCCTTCGCGCATTGAAGCGTAAAGCAGGATATTTTGCGTAGGCTTCCAATTTACGCCAACCTCGAAACTCGTATTGTTGAAGGTGCGGCGATCAGAATAATTGCTGATCGATTGAATGGCTACGGGATCTACATTGTCACCGAGGAATGCGTTGAAATTAGAGACAGCGACCTTATCCCGGCTGAAACGGACACCCCCATATGCGGAAAGCGTGTCGGTTACCTCATAGTCAGCACGAAAATAACCGGCATAGCTGTTGCGCTTCTGGTTGAAGCTGTTCGACTGGATAAAGCCGGTTCCAGTGGGCGTGAAGCCGAAGCTACATACGGCACCGCAACCCGGATCCGTCAGGAGCGAATAGTTGAAGCCTGCATTTACCGAGTCATAAGTATAGAGGAGGCCGGCCTGGACGTTTAGGGGGCCATCAAAGGAGGTGGCTAGCCGCAGGTCCTGGACGAACTGCTTCATGTTCTTGCCGAAGGTGACGATCGGATCATCCGCCTCGATGACGAGACCGTCATCATCTCCGGTATCAACCCACCTGCCCCAGTCATAGGTCGTCACGGAGGTGAGCTTCAGGTTGTCGGATGCTTCCCAATTCATGATCAGGTTGAGCCCGTCGCTGCGGATATCACGCTCGGGCGCGCGATTGACGGCAGTTTCGAAGAAACCCAGACCATCGCGGTTAGACCCCGGAAGGTTGGACAGATTGTTACCGGGAAAGATGATTTGGGGATCGTTGAAGTTGATGTTGTCCGCAAACGGCGCGTAATTGCGGCCGCCGCTTCTCATGTGGTTGAAACGGAGCGTCGCCTCGAATCTGTCCGAAGGTTCAAACTGAAGCGCGCCGCGGAAGGCAAAAACATCCGTCTGGTCGAGGTCGCCAAGGCCAGGCGTAACATTCTTGAGAACACCTGTATCGTGCACATAGAGCGCTGCAACGCGCATCGACAGCACATTGTCGATCAAGGGGACCTGCAAAGCCCCTTGCAGTCGAACACGATTGAAGTTGCCGTAGCTGCCCGTCACATATCCTTCGGTGGAAAAGCCCGGTTTTTTCGTGACGATATTGACAGCACCGCCGGTCGCATTCTTGCCGTAGAGCGTGCCCTGCGGGCCACGCAATACCTCGACGCGCTCGACATCGAAAAGAGGCATGGTTTCGAATGTCGACAGGCCGCGGATGCCTTCGTCGATGTAGATCGCGATCGGCTTGCTCTGGTTAGCGGAATAGTCGGTCGAGGAAATGCCGCGGATGACGAAGTTGGGCGGGCCACCTTCACCGAATGGATAGTTGACCTGCGAATTGGGAGACAGCTGAATGAGATCGGAGATCTGCACCGCCTGACGCTTCTCAAGCGCCTCCCCGCCAAAGGCAGAAATGGCGACTGGAACGTCTTGAAGGCGCTGTTCGCGCCGCATCGCCGTAACAACGATATCGCCATTGCCCCTTGCGGAAGCAGCGCTCGGTTCAGGCTGGACCTGATCCTTGGCATAAGCAGTAGCAGAGACTGCCAGCGGCAGCGAAGCAAGCGAAATCGCCAGTGCGGTATGAGCAGAGCCGCGGGTGATGCGAGCAATCATATACTTCTCCCTTTCATTATACGTCCTCTGCAGAGCGAGAGTGCATTTCGCCGAAGGCACTTCCCGTTCGCGTCGGCCAAGGTGCCCCCTCAGCACCTGCGAACCGCCACTGCTTCTCCTCGCGCCGAACGAAATTCCGCCTAAGCGGAGTCGACCGAGCAACATGCAGTAATTACGTTGTCGCATAATTAATCGCATTGTCAACGCCCATTAGAGCTGGGCAGGACACGCGCCTCGCAGCAAATGGATCAGCCGACCCCTTCCCGACGATTATCTTTTTATATTCAAATAGATAGCATGTAATCCACGGTTATATTGGAACACTCACAACACCAATTTCACAGCTCTTTCGAAAATCAACAGCCGAATAAATTATCGGCCATGGGAGCGAAATTTCTGCGGCGACGAAGCGCAGCCGCTCATCTTATCCTCGACAATGAAAAATTCGACCAAATCGGACTCGGGTCTGGGTTGCGCAGGCGCCACCAGCTTCACAAGGGGACAAGCAATAACGGCCGAAGATTGTGAAACAGACGTTTCCCAGGCCGACTTTCCAGACAAGACCACGAACAATACGAGATAAGCCTCGTCGCGCACAACACAATCATTGCCGCCCCCATTGCCGACAGTTGCGAATGGATCGATATTGTGGCGATATTATTAAACCAAATTCACGATATCTGCAACTCCTCGCCATGCAGGGGGCAAGCATCGCCCCATTTTTTCGCGTATTTACCGAGCATCGCGGCCGGTAGCGATTTTGTGTTCGACGACGCTGAACGATCGATTTTCGACTTTGTCGAAGCGCCCGCCAAAAAAGTGGCAATGCTACAAAGATGGATGATCACTCTTCCAATGAACGCCTCTCAATGGATATTTTCGTCCTTCACCAAAGTCGGTCAGAAGAATCCATTTTCGAACGCGGCCTTAATATTACTTGGAAGCTGGTGCAGCTCCTATTCGGGCCGCGGCTTTGCCAAACTTCAACTCACGGGCGGAAAGCTTTCCGTCGCGCGTTGCATCAAGGGTCGACGGCGGGAAAGCAGCCAGTTCCCGGAAAGTGATGAAGCCGTTCCGGTTACGGTCCAGCTTTTTGAAGTTGGCTTTCGGCAGGCTCTGCATGCGCCATTCCGCCAACGATATTCGCCTGTCCTGATCTGCGTCCACCTTGGCTAAAAGCTTCCGGGCCTCGATAGGGGACGAAGATGGGGGACCGTTGCCAAACGCAGTTGGGGCGGAAATCGCAAGGAGAAGCGCGCCGACGAGGAGTGAACAGGGCTTCAAAGCTCGAATGATCATGCGCCTGACCTCCTGTCGCTAGACATATCATCAACGTGCGACAAGGCAGATGGAGCCCTCCATTTCACAAAAAAATTCCGGCGGGCGAGGCGCGCGGACAACCGACCCAAAGCACTCCTACGGCATTGCGGTGCGGATCTCCTGAATGGTGTAGGCCCTGCTTGCGTCAGGCGGGCTGCACCAATTCAGCGTGTGGATAATTATATTGACGCCCCGGCCTCCGCGTGCTCAAAAGGATTGCCAATTTACCGCGGTCGGCAGTGTATGCCAGATGGGCAGTATAATGATGAGGATTGAGCTGAAGATTAATGGGTCGACCATGCCCGCCGAGGTCGACGATGATACGCCACTACTCTGGGTGCTCCGTGACACGTTGAAGCTCAAAGGTACGAAATATGGCTGTGGCATCGGCCAGTGCGGCGCCTGCACGGTCATAGTGGACGGCCAGACTGCCCGATCTTGCTCCTTGGCTGCGACGGCCGCGGTCGGGCTCGAAGTAACCACGATTGAGGGGCTTTCGGCCAATGGCGACCAGTTTGTACAGAAAGCTTGGCAGGATATTCGTGTTCCACAGTGCGGATATTGCCAGTCCGGCATGATAATGGCAGCCACCGCACTTCTCGGGAAGAAACTTTTCCCTACGGATGAAGACATCGATCGCGAGATCACGAACATCTGCCGGTGCGGGACCTATGATCGCATACGCGCCGCGATCCACGCGGCCGCGAACGGGCGCACGTGAAGAAGCCATGAATACTGACCGCCGTTCCTTGCTGAAGTCGATCGCCGCCGTTTCGGCAGGTGTGGTTTTTCCCGTCACCATGACTGGTTGCCGGGTCGCCGATCCTAAGCCTTCCGATTCGGTCGAGCTATTCTCTTGGGTTGTAATGATGCCCGACAACACGGTTCGCATCCGCATTCCACAGAGCGACATTGGACAGGGTGTGGTCACAACCCTCTCGCAGGTTCTTGCGGAAGAGCTCGATCTGAAATGGTCATCGATCCGGCCCGAATTCTTCGATCCATTGACGAACCTCAAGCGCAACAATGTGTATGTATATACATGCACGGAGAGCAGTTGGTCAGCTGACCGTCTCTTCAATCCCATGAGAATGGCAGGCGCTCAGATCAGACAAATGCTTTTGACCGCTGCCGCCAGGCGCTCGGGGTTCGACGTAGCGGATTTGAGAACCGAGGAGAGCAGCATCATATTGCCCGGCGGGGGACGGCAAAGCTACGCGGAGGTCGCGTCCGCCGCCTCCCATATTGCGCCGCCGCACCCTTCGCGGGTCAAACTTAAGGACCCTGCTGACTACCGGCTGATCGGAAAGCCGATCAAGCGCCTCGATCTGGTTCCCAAGACGACCGGGAAGCTGGAATATGGCATCGATGTCGATTTGCCGGGCATGTTGTATGCGGTCGTGCAACAATCCCCTGTCTATGGCGGCAAGCTTGTCTCGTTCGACGAACAAGCGATTGCCAAGATGCCGGGCGTTGTCGGGGTCGTCCGGATCGCGGCAGGACCTTGCGGCCTCAACGGTCCGCTTGCCGACGGCGGAGAAGATTACGGGATGGACGATGCCGTTGCCGTCGTCGCGGACAGCTTCTGGAGGGCAAGGAAGGCGCTTCTGGCGCTTCCGATCGAGTGGGATGATGGGGAATTTGCTCACACCAGCAGTGAGTCCATCATGGCGAACCTGGTCAGCCGGGCTGGGCGGCCGCAGCCGGTAGTCCGGGAAGCCGGAGATTTCGCAGGGTCGATCGGCCGTGCTCACCGCGTTATCGAGGCGGATTATTCCTACCCCTTCATGGACGCGATGCCGCTTGAGCCGATCAACTGCACCGCATGGCTGAATTCGGACGGACTCCAGGTTTGGGCGTCCACGCAGTTCGCCCAGGAAGCGCATCGACTCGCCGCGGTTACAGCCGGGCTGCCGCCTGAACGGGTACAGTTTAATCTGCCATATGTCGGGGGGGGCTTCGGACGGCGTTGCCAGAACGAATATGTATCGCAGGCGGTCCAGATCGCGAAGGCCATTCCTGGCAAGCCCATCAAGATGATATGGACCCGCGAAGAGATGATGGCGCGCGGTTATCCGCCACCGATTACCATCTCACGCTTCAAGGCGGGGCTTGATGAGAAGGGGAATGTGATCGCGTGGTTCAATCGCGTGATTAGTGGCACAGCGCCCGATCAAAGCTATGGACCGGCTCGCCTACCGCACTATGTGCCGAACCTTAGGATCGAGTATGCTCGCGTCAAGACGCCTCAGCCGTTCGGCTGGATGCGCGGCGTGGCGTTCACACAGCATGTCTGGATGAACCAGGGATTTCAGGACGAACTGGCGGTCGCCGCTGGACGTGATCCGGTCGACCTTTACATGGACCTGCTGGACGAGGGTTCGGTGCCCACTGACCTGAAAGGCCGCGACGTCGCCATTCGACGCATCCGGCACATGCGCGCCGTGTTGAAGCGGGTCTGCCAAATCGCCGATTGGGAAACGCCTCTCTCGCAGGGCCGCGGCAAAGGCGTTTCGGTCAGCGACTTCAGCTATTGGGATACCTACCACACTGGCACTGCCTCATCGGTTGTGGAGGTTACGCTTGACGGCAAAGGCGGGCTTAGAGTCGATCACGTATATGTGGTGATGAACTGCGGCCGCATCCTCAATCCCGAAGTAGTCCGCGGCCAAGTCGAAGGAAGCATCTTCTGGGCAATCACTACGGCGCTTTACGGCAAAATCACACTCAAGGACGGTCGTGTGGTCCAGCGCAATTTCCAGGATCACAACGTCGCTCGGCTTGCCACTGCCTGTAGAAACATCGTGGTCGAACTTGTCGAGAGCGACGATCATCCTGCCGGCGTTGGAGAGGACGCCGTCCCTATTGTGATGACTGCGATGCTGAACGCAATTTATGATGCTGGTGGGCCGAGGATTCGCTCGCTTCCGCTCAGCGATCATGTGTTGTCATTTAGAAAACAGGACGGCTCAGACGCGTTGCCTGGCAAACCATCAGGCAACCTTTAGATAGGATCGGCCATCAGTAGCGCCGGTTCGGGGCAGCCTCCTCACTGCCAGACAACCCCCGCTTTTGCTTATCCAAAAGCGCGACATGCAGTGATGGCATTATCCCTATTCAACCGTCGATGGCCGCGAATAGTCGGTTACGATGCTTCTTCCGATCAAACCGCCGCGGGGGCGCATCGCGAATTTCGCACGGATGCAGATCACACCCTCGCGGCGACTACGCTCCGATTTATGTCAGTGCAGAGATACTGATCACATCTGGAGCATTTTCGAAGTAGATAGCATCATCTGTTGGCTGGGAAAATGCGGAAAACAAAAAACAAATACAGCTTGAGCCGATCCAGTCTGATCGGATCAAGCTCTAGCTTGAGCCAGCCCACACGAAACATTCGCATCCAACCATCGAATCATCAGATCGGCGATTTCGTCGCTATTGGACTCGGCCATTAGCATATGACCATTTCCAGTTATGCCATGTTCTTCCAAGGCGATGTGTTCAAACACTGGAGTCCGTGCTCGTACGTACTCCGCTGCGCGCCTATTGGCTTCTCTCATCCACGTGGCTTCGCCTGTAACAATGGCGACCGGCTTCGCGAACGGGTCGTGAAGTCCTTGATATGCCTCCGGCGCGAGACCGTTATTGAAGGTTCCAAGCGGATGCACCATGCCCGAGTACCCCAGAGGTTCCGCCGCCAGTACGGCCGCGACCCGCTGCCCGCCAACGGCACTCAGAGCCCATCCGCATGGCCCCCCCATCGAGTGGCTCACTACCACGGTCGGGCCGGTCAGATCGAGCAGTTGTTCGGCGATAGCCTCAACGTGACGCTGGCTCGCACCTAACGAAGTGGCCATCGGTCCTTGGCTTGCCATGAACCGGTCACCGGCCAACGGATCGGAGGGCCAGCGGTTATGCTTGGAGGCACCTTGCCATAAGTCGTGCTTCGCCGGCTCCACGAACCGGGGGTATAGCATTCCGTAGTCTGCCGTGGGCGTTGCCGGGCCAAGCACGTTTTCGTTCCAGGCTGACCTTCCATGCCCCGGCCGATCTAGGACATATGTTGCATAGCCCGCCTGCAGGAACCGATGCACCCATCCGCGCCGACCGTCCGGTGTCCTGACGAAGTCAGCGCCCTGTCCGCCGCCACCATGGACGAAGAGGATAGAAACCGGACGGGGATTTACAGGAATGAACCACTGGACATAGGCGTTGATGCCGGGCCACACCGCGTCCCCGGCATCAACAGGCGGCGATGTCAGGAAGACACCGCCAAAGTCTGCCATTTCAAAGGTGCGCATGTTGCTCAGAAATGCGTTTCCATCTGCGTCGTGAAGCTCATTTCCCGCTCAACTAGCCGCGGATCTGCGGCCACGGCGCGGAGGAAAGCTATGCGGTCCTCCTTCTCCTGTCCTTCCTTCAGGTGATAGAGGTTGCGCAGATTGAACGACGCGCGGGGCGACGTAACCTCGGCGAACACCCGACGACGATCGCGCTCGTAAAATTCGAGTATTTCCTCCCCTGCCCCGTCATGGATGACCCGGTTCAAAGCGCCGATCAGGGCGAAAGCATCGAACATGCCGCCAGTCAGGCCAAGCCCGCCTGTGGGGTTGGTGATATGGCCAGCGTCACCGACAAGCAGGATCCGCCCCACACGCATCCGATCGGCTATGCGCTGGTGCATGCGGTAGGGCGAGTAGGCGAGCACCTCATAGGGCAGGTCGGGCAGGTGATCAGCGAACATCGTGTGGATGCGCTCTTCCAGCCCCTCGAAAGGTAGCTCGGGGTCTTCGACAAAGGTTACCCGCCAGACGTCTGGCTGCTCGATCTTGCAGATAATGGAGCCGTGCTTCTGATCGAGCTGCATGACGGACTCAGGATAGTTCAGCGCCGACAGGTTGATTCTCGTGTTCGTCGCCACATAGCGCTCGGGCCAGGTTGTCCCCAGAAACTGGAGCCCCAGTACATTCTGGCGTACCGTGCTGTTCGCGCCATCCGCCCCTATGAGATAGTCGCCTTCCAGCACTGCCGATCCATTGGGTCCCTCGACCTCCGCGATCACGCCGCCCGCAGTTTGGCAGCACCCGGTCAGCTTAGTTCGCAGCAATATCTCCACATTCGGCTGCGCCGAGACATGCCGTGCAATGATCTTGGACAACAACCCTTGGTGCAGATGAAGCGCATTCCCCCCCATCCCCTCAGGCGTCCATTTCCACTCAATAAGTTCGCCCGTGCTGTGGATACGCCAGCCGAAGGTCTGGCGCAGGAAACCCTCCGCTTCACAGTCCTGCAACAGTCCAAGCCGGTCGAGATGGGGCAGAACGGGATAGTGATAGACCAGCGCACGCGGCTTATCGTTGAACTGCTCCTCCGCCTCGATAATCGTGACACGCGTGCCTTCCTTCGCGAGTCCGAAAGCGGTTAGCAGGCCAATGGGCCCGGCTCCAACGACGATTACATGTTGAGCCATTGCGGTTCCCTCCAGTTGTTTTCTGATGCGCATGCACCTGCGTTATTCAAAGCTTCGCGATCCAATCGGTCACGTCCGCGGCGTCGGTGACGTCGCCATATTTCTGATCGATGTCATAAAGGCTGGCTTCATGTGGCGCGTTCGCGCGATCAGCACAGCAGTCGCGCGGCACCAGAACGTTGAAGCCAGACTGCACTGCATCCACGACGGTCGCCCGGACACAACCGGACGTAGTCGCGCCCGTTACCACTATGGTATCGACACCCGCCCCGGTGAGCATGGCCGCCAGGTTCGTGCCATGGAATGCTGATGCGCCATGCTTCTCCACGATCGGATCGCCATCGGAGATCCCGGTCGCCGCATCGATCTCAACGAGCCTGCTCCCCGCGAGAAGCGCTCTCATTCCGGTGGCCTTACGCAGCCAGGCCAACGTCTCGACCTCCCAGGGCTGGTAGGCGATAGTCGTGTAGATAACGGGAAAACCACGGCTTCGGGCCAGATCGGTGATGGCACGGGTTCGCGCGATTTGCGCATGCATATCCGCCGCCGTCGGGTAAACAGTGTCGGTGAAGCCATAGGTAAAATCGACCACCACGACCGCCGGCCGAGTGCCGCGGGGCACGCTGCCTCCGAACCCCGCCTTTTCATAGACTTCATCCTGCGACATCGAACACCTTACCCCCTTCGCAAGCCGTCAGGTCCTTCGCTACGACTGCTCCGTCCAGCAACACCGGTTCTCCATCCAAAAACAGCGAGCAACCGCGCAGCGGTATATCGAGATGGCAGTCCGTGTCGTTCATGCCGCCAAGCTCGTTATTTGGACCGGTTGAGAACAGCACGTTGCCAAGAAAGCTACGCATCTCCATGCCCATTCCGCCGGGGAATTCGCCGGGCGTCATCCGGTGCCACTTGGCGTCAGGATTCATTCCCCAGCCGATGTGGCTCAGCGCAAAGCCGCGCGGATCATTAAAGTCCGCCATGTACGACTTGACCAGATCAGCTTCCAAGCCGCCCCGGATCGAGGTGACGACGCCCTTCTCGATCGTGTATGTTATAGGCTCGCGCACATAAATATTCTGCGGCAGCAATATGTCGCCCGGCGCGATGACGATCTGCCCGTCCACGCCGTCGTCGTCGCCGCCTGTAAAGACGAAGCCGGATGGCCAGTGATCCCATCGGCCCGGCGTGTCGGTGCAGGCATATTCGGTGACAGTGGGATAGGTGCCAAGCTTATACGTGACGTCCGTCCCATAAGGCGACGTGATGTGCATCGATTTCGCGCGACACAGCAACTCGCCTGCGACCTCCACTTTCTCACGCAACTCCCTGGAAGGCAGCATCCGCGCGAGCAACTCCGGCGGCTCCACAACCGTAAGGACGCGAGCACCCGCGGCCTGGATCGCCATCTGCTCGGGCGAGAACAGCAGGAAGACGCAGTCGATCACCATATCGGCATTCTTCAATGCCTCCACGGCTTCAGGCATCCGCGAAAGCGGCGTCTGCCCTACCGCCCAATTGCCCATCGGTGCAGGCGCCGGCAGCCGCATGTGGTAGATATTCGCCTTGAGCGCCCGGCCCGCAGCGAGAAACGCGTCGGCATAATCTAGTCGCTCGTCACCCTGAGTCAGCACGACCAGCCGCTCGTCGGCGCGAACACAGGACATTTTCAGCTGGTGGAGGCATATCTCCGCGAAACTAGCGCGATCCATTTGCGGTGGCCTCCTTGATGTCGGCTTGAAAACCTGCGACTGCGCCGAGGAAACCGTCCAGATCATCCCACGGTATCATGTGCCCTGCGCCTTCGACGGTCACGACCTCGATGCCGGGCGCCAGTGTCCGAATTTCTTCAATATCTGCCGTTTCGATGACCGGCGAGCCACCGGCCACGACGAGCCGTATCGGCAGGTCAAGGTGCGGCAGGTCGGCATGAACGTCATCCGTATGAAAGCCTTTATAGGCCGCGTCGATCGCACGCAGTTCGCACGTGTGGAGCCATTCAGCACGCAGCGCGCGCTGATCCTGAGTCCAGGTCGGGCAGAATGCCTTCATTTCTTCCGCCGAGCAGCCGCGCTGCGCCAGCAAGATCGAATCCTCATACCATGGCCATGCCGAGGGATAGGGGCGACGGCCCGGCCCGCTTACGGGCGGATCGGCCAAGATCAGCCCGGCAAAAATCCCGGGCGCTTTCCGGGCGGCGCGGATCGCGGTGCGGGCGCCCATGGAATGACCAAGAATCACCGGACGATCGAGATCAAGAACACCCGTCAGCGCGACGACATCATCCGCCATTGCATCCAGGGAATAATCAAGGTCGCCAGCTTGACTTAATCCGCGGCCCCGAACGTCGAGCACATGAACCTCGTACGTCTCGGCCAGGCGAGCGGCAACGAAATCCCACGTGACCGCTGGCGACGTGATGCCAGGCACGAGAAGCATCTGACGCCGCCCAGGCGCGCCATGGCGCACAAGATGGTGCCGGATGCCGTTCGCATGAACGTTGTATCCGAAAGGACTGCCGTCCATTGTTAGAATGCCCCTGATAAAAGCGTCCCGCCACCGGGCACGCGCGTGTCGAGGTCAAGGGCTCGCAACATCGCCCAGGTTGTGGAGATGGCTGCGGTCAACACCGGCTTGCCGACCTGCGCCTCAACGATCGAGACGGCGGGCAGCGACGGCATCTGCACGCATGCAGACAAAATTACAGCATCGACCTCGGCCAAATGCTCCATCGACGCGACGATGCCCGGAAGCCGGGCGGGGTCGTGAGCGGCGACTGCCAAATTATCCGAAATCTCAAGAGCGCGCCATTCGACGACATCGATGCCTTCGGCACGAATATAGTCGACAACAAGCTCGGTTAGCGGCTTCATATATGGCGCCACAATCGCCACTCGCTTCGCGCCAATCGCCTTGATCCCATCCACGAGCGCGCCAGCTGACGATACGACGGGGGCCGGATGGCCATTATCGATTGTTGCCTGATGCAGGCGGGCCTGGGACTCACGATGGTAACCCTTGCCCATCGACATGATAGCCACCAGACATGCATAACCCATCACGTCGACGGCCGCGTCAGATAACTCGATGGCGCACGTGTCGCTGGCGCCGTCCATTTTGGACAGCTCTTCCTTGGTCACGTGCTTCATGCGCATGCGGGCCGAATGGAAGGTAAAGCGCTCGGGCGAGATGGTCTCGCGGGCACGGAGGAGCGCCGGTATTTCAGTCTCCATCGTAACATTCGAACTCGGCACGATCTGCCCTATACGGTAGGCCCTCAATTGCCCTCTCCTTTGCTGCTGTGGCAACATTAATTCGTCCGTTGGATAAATACAAGGTCGAATATCCATGGGATCCAGCTTGGCTTATGCATATCGGAGCCGGTCCTAATTTAGTCAGGTGTCAAACACATGACCGATGGGACGCTGCGCCTGCGACGGCGGCCACTGCCCATGCACATTCTCACTTGATTTCTTTTTCTGTATAATTGATTGTGGAAATATCGGGAAGTTACCTTGCGCGCAGCATGTCTGGCCGATGTGCGATTGCAGGCTGCCCGTGGGTCCTGTCTGTTTGGTTGCGAACCGCCGACCGGATCCAGTTTATAACGAGATTGAAAGATTTTCGTCGCGCGGCCGAACAAGGCGCGCCAGCGAAGATACGAGAGGAATGCACTGGATGCCACCGCAAATAACAAACGTCCAGAAACAGTCCGAAAGTTTGAATCGGCGGCATCTGGTGAGCGCCGCAGGTATCGAAGGCTCGAGCGTTACGCGTGCTTCGTGCATCTCGCGTGATACCTGGAGGAGTTCAGGGGATAAGTCCTCCCACTCCTTTGCCAATTCAAAGCACGCGCGCCCTCGGTGTACGCCGCGTCACGCGCCCACTCATCATCATTGCCAGGAGAACGGTGGTGCTGCTGAAGAGCCCATAACCGCTGCAATGCCAGGCCTATTTCAGTTGCTTTCCGACGAGGGCCATTCTTCGGACGCCTTTTTAATCCGCAGATTGAAGCAGGCGATTCTGAATGGCCCACGCTTCGATGCGGCCGAAGCCGATATTGCGCGGGATTTGGGATTGTCAGCAAGAACCCTGCGCCGACGACTCCATTGTCTAGAGACGTCTTACGCACAAATTATCGCGGAAGTCCGATTCGCATTCGCCAAGCAATGCCTTTCCGATCCACAACTGACGATTGGCGACGTGGCTGATCGGGCGGGCTACACCGAAGTGAGCAACTTCAGGAACGCCTTCAAACGATGGGCGCACGTTTCACCACAGGCTTTCCGCGACTTGATAGGCCTGACTCAGCCAGGACGAGCGAGCCCTCTGACCCAGCCGATTACAAAGGCCAGCATAGGCGGCCGTCATCTTTCCGCACGCAACACGTCAAAGGAGCGACCATGTCTGACCTAAATGCACACACTACCGCTTTTATGAGCACATTCAATGACGGCGATTACGACAAAATGCTCGGTCTTCTGTCTCCAGACTGCGTGTACATGGATCCCAACGGCATCGAGCATAAGGGTGTCGATGCCATCGGCGCATCACTCAAGTCCATCTTCGACGGCACTCTTGGAAGCGTCCAGTATACGGTTTCCTCGACGATGCTGGACGAAGCAAGCGACCGCGCCCTTGTCGCCTGGACGATGATGATGACGGCCGCAGACGGCCAGCAATCTTGCGTCGACGGGCTGGATATCCTGGATTTTCGCGACGGCAAGCTCATCTCGAAGAACGCCTTCTGCAAAGCAAATGGACTTGCCATACGATCGGTGAAATGAAGTTCTGCCGACTTTGCGCTTCCCCGGCACTAAGCTTCGACAGCGGGAGCCGGGGAGCTTATATCAGGACCATAGTCGTCCGCATATAGGAGTGCGCAGCTAGAGCATTTTCGAAGCAGATGGCATCACCTGCTGGATCGGAAAATGTAGGAATCGAAAGACTTTAGAGCCTGATCCGATCCAGTTTGATCGGATCAGGCTCCAGACAGCGTCGGGTGAATGTGGCGCGAGTCGTTCGACCGACACAGAGCGCATGATAGATCGTTTCGATCCCGCCGCTGTTCTGTGACGTCCGTGATCAAGTGCATGAATTGCAGAAATTGCCGCTCCATTTTTCCCGTCCTCGCCTTCGTTTACGTTGATAAGGTATAGTCATGGCTACAATAGCTTCTGTCTCGAATGACACCTCGGTTGACGCTGTATGTGAAATCATTGACCGGGATGGTGCCGTCATCATTGAGGGCATGATCACACCGGGTGTGATGGATCAGCTAGTCGGCGACCTGGAGCCATGGATAAAGCGTTCACCGTTCGGAGAGGCTGGCTTCTCGGGCAATCGAACCCGGCGCACGTCCGCGTTATTTGCCAAATCACGGCATATGACGGAATTTGTTCTCCATCCGTTGTTTCTAGGCACGGCTGAGAGACTTCTTTGCGTCGAGTTCCCGATGATGGCAGGCGAACGGCAGACCATGGTACGGCCCACGGTTCAGGTATCGGTGACGCAAGCAATCGAGATCAGTCCGGGCCAGGCTGCACAGGACCTGCACCGTGACGATGGAATGTACCACGTCCGCCATCCCGGTCCCCATGTGCTCCTCCAGACGCTTCTTGCAGGAACGGACTTCACCGCAAGCAACGGCGCAACGATGGTGATCCCGGGCAGCCATAAATGGGACATGGACCGGCGGCCTCAGCCCCATGAAGCGGTTCCTGCTGAAATGAAGCGCGGATCGGGTCTTATGTATGTGGGCAGCGTCTATCATGGAGGGGGCGCGAATATTTCGAACGAGTGCCGCTTGGCGATCGCACTATCCTTCACCCAAGGCTATCATCGTCAGGAGGAGAATCAGTATCTGGTTGTGCCGCGAGACATGGTGAAACAATATCCCAAGCGGGTTCAACAGCTTTTGGGATATGAGATGTCGCCGCCATTCTGCGGCTGGGTTGAGATGAACGAGCCCAGCATCGTCCTTGAAAGTGACGACTTCGCCATAGCCAAGGCATTCAGCCCTTATGAGCATGAGTAACAGCTTGGTACGCGGGGCAAAAATAGGTTGAGAACTATAGATCGGCCCTTGATCGATCGCTTATGTCGGTACATCTTTGCGTCCACATCAGCGTGGAAGCAACAGGCCCGCCTTTCAACTCATCTATGCCCTTAGCTGTGTGATTGCCCCTTTTTTGGCCGCTTTCCATATGCGACTTCACGCCGTTGGCACTATGGTCCCGCGCATCCATCCGGCTCTGGACGAGATGGATGCGCGGCGGCGTCTTCCCGTCATTCCGAAAACTGACTGCGTGATAACGTGGAGTAACAAATGCGCGACCCTCGATACGATATTCTCTTCGAACCGCTGCAGATCGGCCCTGTAAGAACGAAGAACCGGTTCTATGTTGTGCCGCACGCCACCGCGATGGGCATGCCCGCCCTGGATGAGATGATTGCGTTCCGGAAAGCCAGGGCCGAGGGTGGCTGGGGCGTTGTCTGTCTTGAGGAGACGATGATCCACGAAACCTCGGACCACGCACCTTTGCCTGATCCGCGGATGTACAACGACAAATATATCGAGCCGCTATCACGCGTGGTCGCAGCCGTGAAGGAGTATGGCGCGCTCGCAGGTATAGAGCTCGCGCATGCGGGTGCCTCCGGCCCTGCCATCAACCATCGCGAACATCCGCTTTCACCCACCGGCAAGTTCCCACATTATTTCATCAATCCCATCTCGGCGCGAACCATCGACAGGCAGGACATCACAAACTTCCGCCAGTGGTATCGGGACGCGGCGCTGCGTGCCCGCAAGGCCGGCTTCGATATCATTTACGTCTACTGCGCGCACAACCTGTCGCTGCTGCAGGACTTTCTGGATACCAGGACGAACAAGCGCACCGACGAATATGGCGGCGTATTTGAGAATCGCGTCCGCTTGCTCCGGGAGACGCTTTCCGACGTGAAGGACGCGGTGGGGGACACCTGTGCCGTCGCCGTTCGCTTCGCTGTCGAGGATCGGCGTCGGCCTTCGAACATCACCGCACTCGAGGATGGTCGCCGTGTGGTGGAGGCGCTTGCCGATGTGCCTGACCTGTGGGACGTGAACGTCAGCGATTGGGCCTGGGATAGCGGCAGCAGTCGGTTCTTTGAGGAGGGCCAGCAGGAGCCGTTCATCGATTTTGTGAAAAAGGTCACCAACAAGCCGGTTGTTGGCGTCGGCCGCTTCACCTCGCCTGATGCGATGGTAAGTCAGATCAAGCGCGGAGTGCTTGATCTCATCGGGGCCGCGCGCCCTTCGATAGCTGACCCTTTCCTCCCGAACAAGATCGACACGGGCCGTCACGACGACATCCGGGAATGTATCGGCTGCAACGCCTGCACCGCTGAGGTGATGACCTATTCCAGAATCCGTTGCACGCAGAACCCCTCCGCAGGCGAGGAGCATGTGAACGGCTGGCATCCTGAGAATGTGCCGGAGGCGCACGACCCCGACGCATCTATACTCGTAGTGGGCGGCGGCCCGGCTGGCTTGGAGGCAGCCCACACGCTTGCCAAGCGTGGATATCAGGTATCTATCGCGGACGCGGGCAGCGAATGGGGCGGCCGCCTCGTACGCGAGCGGAGGATGCCGCGGCTGAGTGCCTGGGGTCGCGTGGTGGATTACCGCGTCAGTCAGCTACAGACGATGCCGAACGTCAACATGTATCTCGAAAGTCCGCTCAACGCAGACGATATCGTGGGTTTCGGGGCCGACCACATCATCATTGCGACGGGCGCCAAATGGCGCGGCGAAGGCGTGGGACGCCATCACGACGAGCCCATCACGGGGCACGACCTTCCCCATGTGCTTTGCGCGGAGGACATCCTCAACGACAATGTGCCGAGTGGCGGCAGCGTTGTCGTCTACGACGAGGACTATTATTATATGGCGGCCGTTATAGCCGACCGCCTTGCCAAGGCGGGTTGCAAGGTGACCTATGTAACGACGGCCAGCGATCCTTCCCCCTGGACGCACAACACATTGGAACTCGTGCACGTCATCAATTCAATGAATGAAGCCGGGATCGCGATCGTGGTCGGCACAATGATCACATCGATCGACGAAGGTTCGGTGACCGCCAGCCGCCTGCTTGACGGGGCAGAAAGCCGCATCGACGCGGACACAGTTGTCCTGGTTACCGGCCAGATCTCTGACGATGAACTCTATCAGGAGCTAGTCGCGAAGCGCGGGGCGGGCCTCATCCGCTCGGTCGATCGGGTCGGAGACTGCCTCGGCGCTGGCCAAATCGCGCAGGCTACTTACGATGGCAGAAAGGCGGGAATCCGGTTCGGCGAGTTGACTCCAACCGGATGAGCTCGGAACGCTGGCTGGTCTATATGCCCGGCCAGCGTTCGCTTATGGCACGGCCGCCTGGATGCCCGCAGCGAGAAACTCGACCATATGGTCGAGCATCTCGTCCTTGGAAATATGCCTGATCTTACCTTCAGTCAGGTCCTCAATGCGGCCGAGATCGTTCAGCATGAAGAGATATGTCCCCACGAGAAACGCCATGCGCAGGCCGATGGTTCTCTTGGGAATGTCGGGGAGCACCTTCGCCAGCGCATCGACATACCGCTTGACTGAGGCGTCGTAGACCTCCCGCCGCAGTCTCAGCGCATGCTCTTCCGGCTCGGCGTGCAGACGGGCCTGAAGGCGCACGAAGGCGGACCCCGCCTCTCCGCTGTACTTCAGATCCCATTGTGGTTGAAGATAAGCGCGGACGATCGCCTTGACCGTTAACGGTTTTCCTCCTTCAAGAAGCTGATCCAGCAGAACGTGACGGCGTCCGGACAACAATCCGCCGCGACGACGATAAACCTCATCGAACAGCTGCTGCTTGCTCTCGAAATAATAGCGGATCAACCCCTGGTTAACGCCCGCCCGCTCGGCGATATCGCGGATGCTGATGCCCGCATAGCCCCCTTCTGCGAAGGCGATCTCCGCCTTGTTGAGGATCGTCTCGCGATGGTTGCCGTCCTTCCTTGGCCGACCAGGCTTACGCCGCCTTTCTGTAGCTTCCGTCTTTTTTTCCGGAGCGGCCGCGGCCTGCGCTTCAGCTTCCATTCTCACCGCTTCCAACATCAAGATTTCTGAATCGCATGGGCAAGTACCAGGCTTGCGAGAAGCCGAGCTCGTCCACGTCCTTGGATAACGTCACGTCCAGTCACTGAATAATATCTCCGCGATTTCGCCGATGGTCAATTTGCCTGTCCATTGTTGGAATGGACAGGTGGGGTAGCATCTGCGCATACGCCGCCAGAACCATAGCATTGATGTTGTAACGACCGACGAGGAAGGTGGGCAGCGGCGGGCGCACTCGCGCCGAAGCTAACGCACGACGCCCGGTCGGTATCGTTTCGCGGCTGCGGCGTGCAGCAGCTGTTCCCGCCCTCGTCGTCACATTCCAACTCGCTACGGTCTTTCCGATGCGATGGGCCTTCAACCGCCACCTCCTATGCTGCCCAGACGCGCGTTAATTCTACACCTGCAATATTACAAGATGAAACTCTTTACTATCTCGCCGTTTAGCCCGAGCCGCCAACGTTATATTCTCGATTTTGTTGCGCGCAACCGGCAGGATATCATGTCGTGGTAGTGCTCGACCTTGAGGCGACCTGGGCAGTAAGCCGGGCGTGATGCACGGAGCAAGGTGGCCGCCATGGCCCCATTGCGAAGCAGTCGGAGGCATCGAGTGGCGTAAATAACGGTAGAAATCTGCACTTGCGATCGATCAACTGGCCTTCGCTCAGCATCCGTCGATCTCCTTCGCCCCTCGCGCATGGCTCCAGATGATCGCCGAAACGACGCATCGACTATCCGCCCAGGAAAGCCCTACGACAACAAAAACAAACCGCTCGAAACGAGGTATATGCGCCCTGCCCTTTCGACCGAGCAGAGCCGCCTTTCTTGACTTGACCAATAATTTTGCATCTGTAGAATTAATCCGGAAATCTGAGAGAGTCTAGCGCGAGATATCCCTGCCTGAAATAACATCGTTCGGATGAACTTACCCGGGAAAGCTCAGCGCATATGTGGAGCCCGTCTGGTCGAAAATCAGCTGAGCAGATTTGATCGGCACGGAAAGCCAGGCTCTCTTAATATAGGACTAAAGGCATGTTCGCAGTATCCGGCGATCGAGCGTGGAGAAGCAGTCTGGCCGGGTAGATACCGGCTCGGAGAACCGACGCAGGGACACTGTTCAAACCGACGACGACCCGATCTTTTTATTATTGACTTGAAGAATATTCTGGAGAGAAGATTCAATGGCCAGCCCGGCAAAGATAGATTTTGTTTATTTATCCGAGAGCGACATGATCGCAGCGGGTGTGACCGACATGCCGACCTGCGTCGATACGATGGAGGAGATGTTCGGGCTCTTGTGGCACGGCGACTATCGCATGGCGGGTGCCAATAATGACTCCCATGGCGCGATGGTGTTGTTTCCAAAGGAGTCTCCTTTCCCCGACATGCCGAAGGCGACTGCCGACCGCCGCTTCATGGCCATGCCCGCCTATCTTGGCGGTCGCTTCCGTACAGCCGGCGTCAAATGGTATGGATCGAACGTTGAAAATCGTGAGAAAGGCCTGCCGCGGTCTATCCTGATGTTCGTGCTCAATGACGCAGACACGGGTGCGCCTCTTGCCTTCATGTCCGCCAATCTCCTGTCAGCGTACAGGACCGGCGCCATTCCCGGCGTCGGGGCTCGCCATCTGGCGCGTCGGGACTCCAAAGTGGTCGGCCTTGTCGGCCCCGGCGTCATGGGTAAGACCACGCTCATGGCTCTGTGCGCCGTTTGTCCCGACATCGACACGATCAAGATCAAAGGGCGCGGCAAATCCAGTATCGATAGCTTCCTCGCCTGGCTCAAATCCGACATGCCCCAGATCGCGAACATCGAGGTGGTCGATACGATCGAGGCGGCGGTTCGCGAATCCGACATCGTCACCTACTGCAACACCGGTCTGTCCGGCGACCCATCGACCTATCCTCTTGTCAAACGTGAATGGGTCAAGCCCGGCGCTTTCCTGGCTATGCCATCCAGCTGTGAGATCGACAGTGACATGGAAGCTCCGGAAGTTCGTAAGGTCGTGGACAATACTGGTCTCTATGAAGCCTGGTTTGAAGAATTGCCAAAGCCTGCACACAATGTGGTGCCCGTCATTGGCGTAAAGTTCATGGACATGATCGCCGAAGGCCGAATGGCCAAAGAGGATCTCGAGGATTTGGGTCGCATCGTCGCTGGAGAGGCGCCGGGCCGGACGAATGATGAGGAGATCATCATCATGTCGGTAGGCGGAATGCCGGTTGAGGACGTCGCCTGGGGCACAATCATCTATCGAAACGCCATCGAACGCAACATCGGGCAAACCCTGAACCTTTGGGAAACGCCCGTTCTGCGCTGATGCATAATCCGTATTCGGCCAGATCGGCCGCGCTACTTAGTCGGAGGACAAATGGTTAATGTCGTAAAACTCAAGACAGGCTCAAGATATGAGGATCTGGCGAGCTATTCGCGACTGGTAGCGGTCGATAACTTGATATTCGTTTCCAACACCGCGGGCCGCAATCCTCAAACGCAGGAGATACCGGACGATGTCACCCAACAGACCGAACAGGTGATAGCCAACATCGAGCGCGCGCTTGGCGAGGTCGGAGCAAGCCTTGGCGACGTGGTTGCGTCCCGCATTTTCATCCAGGACCCGGCCGACGTACCAGCGGTCATGGCCAAGGTAGGGGAACGTTTCCGCGGCGTCGATCCGGCGATGACATTGACGTGTCCTCCACTTAGTTCGAACGTGTACAAGGTCGAGATCGAAGTGACCGCATTCCGGGGCGCTTCGAAGGGTAAGGTGGAAACCCGACGACTGTCGATCTGACCCACGTCGTCGTCGCTCCATCGGCGGCGGGTATATATATGTATGAAGGATAGCCAGGTGGAATCGCCAACCGCATCCATAACAACTAGCGACAGGCTTCCGCGATCCGCTTCCGTGGTCATTATCGGGGGTGGGATCGTTGGGCTGACAGCGGCGCTCACGCTCAGCGAGCGCGGTGTTCAGGTGGTTGTCCTGGAAAAGGGGTCGGTAGCGGGGGAGCAGTCGTCCCGTAACCAGGGCTGGATTCGCAAGACCAGTCGCGCTCCGGCCGACGTGCCGCTGGCTGCCGCTTCAGACCGGCTTTGGGCTGGATTGGCAGAGCGGGTCGGTTCCGATGTAGGCTATCGGCAGGCCGGCATTCTCTTTCTCGCTAAAAGCGAGGCGGAAATGCATGTCCACGAGAAATGGCTACAATCCGTCGAGCAGTGCGATCTGGATTCTCGTCTGCTCACCCTGCGGGATATCGATCACCTCGTTCCTGGCGGACGCGGCGACTGGGCTGGGGGCATCTATACGCCGTCGGACGGGCGTGCCGAGCCCTCGCTAGCCGCCTACGCGATCGCGCGCGCCGCACGCGCCAAGGGGGCGATCATACTCGAAAACTGTGCGGTGCGCTCGCTCGTCCTTTCTGGCAGTCGTGTCACGGGTGCAGTGACAGAGCATGGCGAGATCCGCAGCGATGCCGTTTTGCTGGCGGGCGGCCTGTGGTCGCGGCGCTTCCTGGGTAATCTGGGCGTCGATCTTCCGACTTTGCCGCTTACTGTGTCGGTGGCCCGCACCGCTCCGATGGAGGGGCCGACCGAGATTGCCGTGGGAGGGCCGGACTTTTCCTTTCGGAAACATGCGGATGGCGGCTTTATCGTAACCCAGCGCAGTGCCGTAAAGGCGCCGATCACGCTTGACCATCTCTTGATCGGCCAACGATATATTTCCTCCCTGAAGACCCAAGGGCGGTATCTTCGAGTGTCGATCGGGCGCGAATTCTTTCAGGATCTGGCCCTTCCTCGCCGCTGGAAACCTGATGCCCGTTCACCCTTTGAGCGTGTCCGAACAAAAGATCCGGCGATCGATCAACGCGCAATCGGTGAAGCTTTCGCTGCTCTGAGCGCAGCCTGGCCCGTATTCGAGCAGGCCGAAATCGTCCAGACGTGGGCAGGAACCGTGGATGTCACCCCGGACTCAACGCCAGTCATCGATCACGTGAGCAGCATCCCCGGGCTGACCGTCTGCACGGGCTTTTCAGGTCATGGCTTCGGAACCTCGCCTACGGCGGGTGAACTGGCGGCCGACCTGATAACGGGCGCCGACCCCATAATAGATCCGTCACCTTATCGGTTCGGGCGGTTCGCAGCATCTTAGCAATCGGTCCATCCGAAACGATTAGCGGGTCGGCTTCCGCAAAATCAGGCCGAAGATCATAAAGACCACTTGTTGGACCCACTATCGAGAGGACAGGAGCCGCAATGAACGCCTACAAAATGCTCATAGATGGTCAGCTGGTGGATGGTGCGCGCATCATCCCGGTCATAGATCCTTCGACGGGCGAACCGTTCGCCCAGGCCCACGCCGCCGATGGGGCGCAGATCGACGAAGCGGTCGCATCTGCGGCGCGTGCGTTCCCGGCATGGGCGGCGGCACCTTGGGAAACGCGCCGTGCGTGCCTGCTGGAGTTCGCGCAGCGCCTCGAAAACGAGACGGATAGCTTTACGCACCTCCTTATCAGGGAGCAGGGCAAACCCTATGGCGAAGCCCGTTTCGAGGTCGAGGCAACGATCCGCGGCATCCGTTTCTATGCGAATGTCGAGCTGAAGGCCGAGACGCGAACCCACCCCACGGGCGATTATGAGGTCGAGCGCCGCCCGCTTGGTGTCGTGGCCGGTATTACGCCGTGGAATTTCCCGATGATCCTGGCGAGCAACAAATATGCGCCCGCTCTCATTACCGGAAACACGATCGTCCTCAAACCTGCGGCGACCACGCCTCTGACAACCCTGGAACTGGGCCGTCTGGCCGCCGACATTTTCCCCCGTGGCGTGTTCAATATCGTTGCTGACAACAACGACCTTGGTGCGCGCCTGGCCGGGCACCCGGACATCGCCAAGGTTTCGTTCACCGGCTCCACGAACACCGGCAAGGCCGTTCTGAGAAGCGCTGCGGACGATATGAAGCGCGTTACTCTCGAACTAGGCGGCAACGATCCCGCCATCGTGCTGGCGGATGCTAATGTCGAGGCGGCGGCCCGGGGCCTCGCTGCCACCGCCTTCCTCAATGCCGGCCAGGTATGCGCAGCGCCCAAGCGCCTCTATGTCGCCGACCAGATATATGATGATTTCAGGGAGCGGTTCGTGACCGCCACACGCGAAATCAGGATGGGGGCTGGCGACGAGGACGGCGTAACGCTCGGGCCTGTTCAGAACCGCATGCAGTTCGACAAGGTGCGCGGCATGATCGAAGAGGCAGCAGCATCCGGCACGGTACTGACCGGCGGCCACGTCGCCAATCGACCAGGCTTTTTCATCGAGCCGACCATCATTGCCGATCTCGACGATCAGGCTCCGCTGGTTACCGACGAACAATTCGGCCCCGTCGTGCCGCTACTGCGCTTTACGGATGAGGCGGACGCGATCGCGCGTGCCAACGAGGGCGCTTTTGGATTGGGCGCCTCCATCTGGACGCGGGACATCGATCGCGCGCGGCAGCTTGCTCGCGGCATCACGGCGGGCAGCGTTTGGATCAACCAGCACATCGCCATCCATCCCGATATCCCGTTTGGGGGCGTAAAGCAGTCCGGTCTTGGTTCGGAAGGCGGGATTGAGGGGGTGTACGAATACACCCGATTACAAGTGATCAATGCCGCAGGATAGCATTCGCGATAGCGGCACCGGAAGCCAAAGAGGAGCAGCATGACTACGCATCAGGACAATGACGAGCCAATGGACGATCGACACTTGGATCGGCGATCGCTGATGAAATTCGGCGCCGCGGCTGCGGGCTCAATCGCGCTGGTCAGCTGCGCCAAGGAAAACCCGAACCGGGAAGCGCGTGACGGCAAGGACGAAGGTCCCTACGATGTCGTGGTCGTTGGTGCTGGTTACGCCGGTGTCACCGCCGCCCGCGAACTGGCTGCCCAGGGTTGGCGAGTAGTGGTCCTCGAAGCGCGTCCGCGCATTGGTGGCCGTACCTTCACAAGTAAATTCCTTGGTCGCCAGATCGAATTGGGCGGCTCGTCGGTGCACTGGTTACAGCCGCATGTCTTCGCCGAGATGCAGCGTTACGGCTTCGGCTTCCAGGAAGTGCCGCTGCGCAACCTGGACAAGGCCTATGTGATGACTGCCGATGGCAAGGTGCACGATGTGCCACCGGCACGTTTTGACGCTGGCTACGACGACGCGTTCAAGAAGTTCTGCGAAGGCGCCAGGACCCTTTTCCCGCAACCCTTCTCGCCCTTCGCCAACCCGGAGGTTGCCAAGCTGGACGAGATTTCAGGCGCCGCGAGGATGGCAAAGCTCGACCTTGACCCTATCCAGCGCGCGTCGCTGAACGCGGAGCTGGTGCTCTACGCGGGATCCCCCACAAACACGTTCAGCGCCATGAGCTTCGTGAAGCTGGCCGCACTCGCGGCCTGGGATCCATATACCTTCACAGACTCAGAAAAGCACTGGCACATCGCCAACGGCGGCACTGCCGCACTCGCGAAAGCGATCCTCGACGACAGCAAGGCCGACGTCAGGCTCGGCACCGTAGTCAAGCAGGTGGAGACCACCGCGACAGGCGTCACGCTGCGTACTGCCGATGGACAGACGGTCGAGGCGAAAGCGGTGCTTTTCACGTTGCCGACCCAGGTCTATCCGGACATAGAATTCAAGCCGGGCCTCTCCGCAGAGAAGCGCGCATTCATCAAGAACGGGGACATCTGCGACGGCGCGACGATGTATATGCGCATCAAGCAGAATATCGGCAACACCTTCGCCTTCTGCGACGATCCCAATCCCCTGAACGCCATCCAGACCGAGGAGTCTGACGACACGGTGGGTACGATCCTGAAGGCGACCCTTGGCCGCCAATCCCTCCTCGACATCAACGACCAGGACGCCGTCAACGCCGAACTGCGCAAGATCCATCCGACTGCGGAGATCACCGACATCGCACCCTATAACTGGGTCAAGGACCCGTTTTCCAAGCAGGCGTGGCCTGCCTACCGGGCGGGATGGTTCAAGAAGTATAAGGACATGGCGAAGCCGGAAGGCCGCATGTTCTTCGCAGGTTCCGGGACGGCGGACGGCTGGCACGCCTATATCGACGGCGCTGTCGAAAGTGGTATTCGTGCGTGCCGTGAGGTGACGCAGTTGCTCGAGAAGGGAAACCAACAATGATCAACCGGTTGTTGAGGTACCGCCGTTTGACGGCATGCGCGACGTTGTGCCTCGGCGCGCTCGCTGCATGCTCGAACCCGACGGCCGACGGAAACAAGCAGGACGGAAACACCGCCCCCGCACCAGCCGCCTCGGCGGACTATTCCGCCCTGGCGAGCAATCCTGCGGAGGTCGAGGCCGGGAAGAAGGTTTTCAGCAATTGCGCCGTTTGCCACTCCGCAGAGGCGGGGGCGCCGTCTCCGGCCGGTCCCACCCTCGCCGGGGTGCTTGGCCGCAAGATCGGTGGCGCGGCAGGCTATCCATACTCCCAGGCTTTGGCAAAGGCTGAGGGGGATTGGACGCCCGAGAAGCTTGACACTTTCCTGAAGAACCCGATGGAGGCTTATCCGGGCACCGCCATGGCGTTCGGAGGCCTGGCCAAGGGTTCCGATCGAAAGGCCGTGGTCGCTTATCTGGCGGGCACCGGCTCGAAATAGGGCGAGCCATTCCGCTCCCGTTGGGCCAAGTCCCGACCGGAGCGGATTTGCGCGTCGGACTGCGCGCGACACCGGCGACCCATCTCATCCGACGAAACGGACCAGCACATGCACGACACGCATTTCTACGAACCTCGTGCCGGACATGGCCTGACTCGGGATCCGTTGCGCGCCATCCTTGGCCCCCGGCCGATCGGCTGGATATCGAGCCGATCGGCTGCGGGAGTGGCCAATCTTGCGCCGTACAGCTTCTTCTCGATGCTCTGTGACAAGCCGCCGATCATTGGCTTCTCGAGCATCGGCGAGAAGGACTCATTGGCCAACATCCGCGAAACGGGGGTTTTCGCCTGCAACCTCGTCACGCGGCGCCATGCCGAGGCGATGAACATCAGCTCGCGACCCGCGCCACCGGGCATCGATGAATTTGAAGAGGCGGGCCTTAAGTCGGCCGATTGCACGATCATCGACTGCCCGCGCGTTGCGGAAACTCCGGTGGCTTTGGAGTGCCGCCTGATCGACATCAGGGGGCTGACCGATGCCGCGGGTAGCCGTACCTCGGCCTGGTTGACCCTTGGCGAGATCGTCGGCGTACACATCGATCGCACGCTTCTGCGGGACGGGCTGTTCGACACCGCTTCTGCCGGGATCGTGTTGAGGGCCGGCTATGCCGCCGACTATTTTGAGATCGGCTCGACAGCCGCCTTCACCATGAAGCGCCCTGCGGGTTAGAAGAGATTTTTGGTCCCTGTGCAGGATGGTGACACGTTGACAAAGGCACAACCGGCATTATTATCCGAACGCCTAATAACTACTGTATCCACCAATCATCATCGGGGAGATCTTATGGCTCTCAACTTCAAAGCGGGCTTGACCCTATTATCCGCCCTTTGCCTCGCACCAGTCGGCGCCATGGCGCATGACATGGGCACCACTAATTCGGAGGCGGAAATCACGGAAGGACTCCGCGCGTTCTTCGCTAGTCAGGACAAAGCAAATCGGGATGGTCTGTCGACCACCGAGTTGGTCAAGCGCTTCTATGCTGAAGACGTGATCATCACGGGTGAAGGGGATGCCGTTCCCAGGCGCGGTATCAAAGATGCCGTCACCGCGCTTGACGATTGGTTCGCTTATCTGGGTCCGAATGGAAACAAGGGCTGCGAATTTAGTGTGCAAGACTCGCTTGTGGCATCGGGCGACCTTGCTTCGGTATTCGCCGTGCTGAAATGCAAGCCGACTCCCAAGACCAAAAAGGAAGAGACGATCCGTCAGCTCTTCGTGCTGAAGCGTTCGCCGCTCGGTTGGCGCGTAGTGCGCGAAATGTGGCAGGCTGGTGACTTCGGAAAATAGCTTTATGTTCCCCACCAGTCTTCCTGGTATTGCATAACTTTGCCCCGGCTTGCACCTTCGTGAAGGCGCAAGACCGGGGCTATTCTTATTAAATCAGGCCAGTTCCTGGCAGACCGCATCGGCGAACAAAGTTAGCCAGGAACGTCCATTCGCGCTTCCTTTTCCACGCATGTTACAGGTTCAAGTTTGGCGATTGCATTTATGCAGATGAATAATTATGGTCGCGGCACTTGCGCTCTATTGCCAACGGTCACCGTCAACCATCCGGTGCCATGCGAGACGAAAAGAATTTCGGGAGATTGGGATGACACAAACCATAGTTGACACTGCATCAATAGCCGTCCCTCCTCCCCGTGGAGCCGAGCCCGTTGCGTTGCCGCGCACGCTCAGCACATTCAGGCTAGCCGTATTTGTCATTGCTGCGGTCGCGCCTCTAGCCTGCGTGATCGGTGTTTTGCCGGTTGCGCTTGTGTTCGGCAGCGGGACTGCCCTGCCGCTGGCCTTCGTCATCGCCACGGTGGTTACAGCGCTATTCGCTGTAGGCTATTCGGCGATCAGCCGCGAGGTTTTGGTGGGTGGCGCCTTCTATGCCTATATCGCGCGCGGTCTGGGATCAGTGGTGGGTATGGGCGCGGCGTGCGTGGCCGTGGTTTCCTACACGATGTTTGTGCCTGGCGGCTTCAGTTACCTGGGTTTTATCATGCATACCACGGTGCAGACTTTGCTGGGCTATGACTTGCACTGGGTAACCTATTCCTTGGCAGCTTGGGTCATCGTCGGCTTATTCGGTCTGCGCAAGATTGATTTCAGCGCTCGCGCCGTGCTGATCGTAATCCTTATCGAATTCATTCTCCTGCTGTTCTTCGATGCCGCCCTTGTCGACAAGCTCGGCACAAGCGCATTTCCAATACAGTCATTGGATATCGGTGGCCTCGCCAGTGGTGCGCCGGGCGTCGCGATCCTGCTCGCCTTTACATGCTACTTCGGAATCGAATCCGCGGCACTTTTTTCGGAGGAGGCCAAGTCTCCACAAAAGTCTGTTGCGCGGGCGACCTATCTCGCGATCGGCGCCATTGGTGTCTTCTATTTCGTGACGTCGTGGATCACCGTTGGCGGGGTGGGACCTGATAACATCAAGGGCATACCGGAGTCCGACGTCGGCCTCATCTACTTCAAGCTCAGCGACAAATTCATCAGCGGCGGATTCACCACGATCATGCAGGTCGCGGTCATCACCAGCATGTTCGCTACCGTATTGTCGATGCACAACGTGGCTGCCCGCTACATGTTTGTGCTTGGCCGCCAAGGTTGCCTTCCGCTCGTGCTCGGCCGTGCGCATCCCGTTCATGGTTCACCGACCATGGCCAGTCTGACCGTATCGGGCATCTCGCTCATAGTCATCGTTGGAGCCGCATATCTTGGCCTGCACCCGATGCTGGGACTTGGACTGGTGGCGCTCGGCTTCGCCGCGGCTGGGGTCATGTTCATGCAGGCGCTGACCAGCCTTGCGGTCATCTCCTACTTCCGGGACCATCCGCAACGTAAGCTCTGGCAGCACGTGATCGCACCCGCACTGGCGTTTATCGGCCTGCTGGGCGCGCTATACTTTGCCTTTGAAAACTTCGAGTATCTCAGCGGGAGCAGCAACCCTGTCGTTAATCGGATCCCTATCGGTATTCCGGTGGCGATGGTTGTCGGCATCGGCTTCGCGCTCTGGCTTCGTCGCTATCGGCCATCGCGTTTCGCAGCCATTCTTCAGGACCATCCCTGAAGCGTCCTGGTGTGGAAAGATACGGGCGCGTGGCCCGATAGGCCGATAAATATTCGATTGATGAATTATTCTTGTTGGCCTCGTGGCCTGTGATAAGCTCCCCGCCTGCGGTCCTTTTGCATCGAGGGCATCATCGAACGACCTCACCCTGCGAGCAGGCTGTCATCAGGAGATTAGAGAGTGAAGAGCGGACTTGGTGCACACCCTCGAATTACGTTGGCGATAGCGTGTACCCTCTATGGTCTATCACTCGTTCTGATCGATGTGGCGCCATTTTTTGTGGGCATGTACAACGACACGCTGCGTATCAGCCTAAGCCAGGCGGGCTTTGTTCAAACCATCGACCAGGCCGGCGGCGTCGTGGGAGCCGTACTCGGCTTCATCTTGATGCCACGCGCGCCGTGGCGGTTGCTTATATTGGGCGCTTCCCTGGCGGCAACCGTCGCCAACGCGCTGACCGGCATGGCGGACAGTTACTTACTGCTCTGCTCGGTGCGGTTCGCATCAGGATTGAGCGTGGTGCTTTTGACGACCGTGTGCGCATGCATCATGGCTCGAGCGACCGTTCCGGATCGCGCGTTCGGCGCCGGAATGGCCATCTCCCTGTTGCTGTCGGCCGCCGCAATCTGGCTGCTTGACGCCTTGCGTGAGTATATCGGCTACGGCGCCGCTCTTTCATCGGGCGCGCTCTGGCTGGGTGCCGCGGTGTTTCTATCGCTGCTGCTTCCCGCCGACCTGCGCGGTGGCACGGTTGATCTGGGGAGCCGTGATGGAGAAGGCACCCGGCTTGGCGCCATAGCGTTCGGAAAGATCGCGTTGGTGGGCTTGCTACTGTTCGCCGTGGGGGCAAACGTGGTTTCCGGATTTACGGAACGGGTCGGCCTCGCCAATGGCCTTAATCCGGCCCAGGTCGCGAATGCCGCCGCGTTCAGCTACATCTTGTCGATAGTGGCCGTCCTGATCCCGACTGCTGTCGGCGTGATCGGAGGCCGACTCAAGTGGATCGCCTTTACTACCCTGTTATTCTTCGGCGCGATTTGGGCGCTGTACGAGTCGACGACAACTTTCTCCTACACGATAGCATTCGCAGCATACCTATCCGCCTGGGGTTTGGGCCTGACCTATTATATGTCACTCGTTGCGGACAATGATCCAGATGAAAAGTTCACCCGCATGATCTATATCATCAACGTAGCTGCGCAGGCCATAGGCCCTGCCATCGGTGCGATGTTGGTCGCGAAAGGTTCGCTGAGCATCGTCCTTCTTGCCGCGCCCTTCCCCGCCGCAGCTGCCCTTGTGATAATTGCGGTATATGCAGCCCGAAGGCCCCACGAAGCGGCGCGGGTGCCTGCTGCCTCCTGAACCATGGCTTGCGTCGCCACTTCAGGGTGGCGCGTTTGTAAAGCGATCGGTCGGGTCGGACCGGATGTCAGGATTTGAAGCCCTCATAGCGCTGCGCCAAGGACGATGCGATGTCGGCCTGGCTTAATAGTTGGAGTTGGTAGGATGCACAATCAAACTCCCGGGCCTGGCCATGATGTGCCGTACCCGGCGTCGGGCACGAACGAGCGAGCAAAGCCCTCGTCGCCCCCGCACGCAGGCAAGTCCTTCTGGATTCGGGATTATGGAAATTACACCGCGAATCCGGACCTGGCTGCCGATCTGCGATGCGACATTCTCGTAATAGGCGGCGGCATCGCCGGACTTTCATCGGCCTGGCACTGTGCGAAGGACGGTCTGGGCTCGGTGGTCGTGATCGAAAGCGAAATCATCGGTTTCGGCGCCAGCGGACGAGCCGCTGGCTGGCTCATGCCACAGTTTGGCATGAGCCAGTTGGCCATACACAAGAAATACGGGGTGGAACGATCTGCGGCGGCCTTTGCATATTGTCGTCGCGCGACCGCTTACACTCGCCAGATTATCGAACAAAATGGTCTGGACAGTGATTATCGTGCTCCTGGACTGATGCGTGTCGCTTTTGATGATCGATGGATCGATGATCTCCACGATCTGTACTCCGCTCACCAAAAGGTGGGCGTTGATACGATATCCTGGCTTGATGCCCGTCAGGTGCAGGCTAGTTACAACGGAAATACCCACTTTAAGGCTGCAATCGCAGACACTGATCTAGGTCTGCTGAATCCCTGCAAACAAGTGCGTGAACTAAAGCGCATTGCGGAGGCAGCAGGGGTTACGGTGTATGAAAACACGCCAGCGACTCATCTGGAGCGGACGCCCAGCGGGGTGCGAGTGTCGACGCCGGGGGGAAGAATCTTTGCGAGCAAGGTCGTACTGGCGACCAATGCATTCACGCACCAGCTACAAGGTCCACTCGGCAGGGAACTCGACCGGTATCAAGCTCCGGTATTCGCGCGCGGCGCGGTGACCGAGCGCTTGTCCGACGAGCAATGGGCGTCGATTGGCTGGAAACAGGGCAACGCGATTGAAAGCTCACTCGATCTGTTCCACTATATGGCACCCACTGCGGACAAGCGCATCCAGTTCTACTTCATCTATTATGGCGGCCATCCGACGCGAACCGAGATGGAGCCAACCGTCGATGCCAAGGGGGGCCAGGTGTCGCTTGCTCACTTGAAGGCTATCTTTCCTGCGCTAAAAGATGTCAGGCTGGCACATAACTGGGGTGGACACATGTCGGGGACGCGCGACCTGGTGCCTCACCTCACGAATGTCGGTGACGAGCGCGTGATCTATATCGGCGGGTGCTGGGGCCATGGGCTCGCCATCAGCCATTTACATGGTCAGACTGTCGCAGACATGCTCGCCGGTCGCCGTAGTGATCTAACCGATTTTTGGATCGTCAACCGCAAGCCGCAGAGGTGGCCCGCTTGGCCGCTTGATTATCTCGGGAAGCAAGCGGCTTGGTCACTCATGAAGCGAAAGGTACGCAAGCAGCTTCGTGGTTCCATTTTCGATGATCCGGAGGGCGGTTTTCTAGAATGAAAATCACCGGGCGACCCCCGCGTACGAAGGCAGTCGAAGATCATCACACTGGACGCCCACTTCGCCTACCATCTTGATCCATAGCTGCTCCTCGAAGCTTCGTGGATCGAAATCTCAGTTCGTGGATATTCTCGCAAGATCATTCTTATGTGTCCTGTCAATAATAATGAGTGAAATATTCCATGAAAGGTCAAGTTATAATTGATGAATCTGTTGTTCGAGATATGGAACGACTTCTTACTGGTCAAACAGACGAAGCGTTGAATTACAGATTCGGGATTAGCTACAACACGTGGCGTAAGATTAAAATAGGTAAGCCGGTTAGGAATTCGCTGGCCGATCGACTGCAGTCTCGTCTTGCTCAATTGAATAGGTTTTCCCATACTGATGACGTCTGATTGAAACCTTATCAAGCTTTAGAGTATCTATGATGGTCAAGCGCGAGATTGCTGCCAAAGGCGATCTGCTTTGAGCAGAGCATTGGCCGTGACGACGAGCTTTCGCATGAGTGTAGTGATGGCGACCTTGGCTGGTTTGCCAGCGGCGACCATCTGCTGATATTTGGATTTTAGGTCGGGATTGAAGCGGGCGGCGATGAGCGCCGGCATGAAGAGAGCGCTTCTCGCTTCAGGAACTGACACCGGAGCCTGATATGGCTGTTTCTTAAGAAGGCGACTCAGTTCTTCGCGAGCCAAAGGCCGTGAGGTTTGCCTTTGTGCAAAGCTGGCGGCATCGCTGGCGGGTGGAGTTGATGTGCCGTGTCCTTCAGGGTAGGCATGCGGTGAAGGCCGCGGATCAGGCGGCTTTTCGTTGATCCTCGGCGGCACGCCAATTCCATGGAAGCAGTTCGTGGAGACGGTTCTGGGGGATGTCGGCGATGCGGCTGAGCACATCGGCGAGCCAGGCCTGCGGATCGATGTCGTTGAGCTTTGCCGTGCCAATGAGACTCAACATGAAGGCGGTGCGCTGGCCGCCGCGATCTGAACCAGCGAAGAGCCACGACTTTCTCCCCAGGGCAATGCCCCTCAGCGCCCGTTCCGCCGCGTTGTTCGAGAGGCAGATACGGCCGTCGTCGAGGAACGCGGCGAAGGCGGGCCACGCCTTGAGCATGTAATCCATGGCCTCGGCCACATCGCTGTTCTTCGATAGCTTCGACCGGCTGTCGCGCATCCATTCTTCCAGATCGGCCACCAGCGGGGCGCTGTGCTCCTGCCGCAGAGCCAAACGATCCTGCGCCGATTTGCCGTTGATGGCGCGCTCGATGTCGAAGATCGCGTCGATACGGCGAACCGCCTCCACTGCCAGCGGCGAGATGACGGCCTTTTTGCGGCGCTTTCTGAGCTGCGCGGCGACATCGGCCAGTTCGAAGAAATAGCGGCGCGCATGGCTCCAGCATAAAGCACGGGTGAGTGGCGCCGGCAGGCGATCGCCATGGAACAGCGCATTATAGCCGGCATAGGCATCGGCCTGGAGGATGCCTCTCCAACTACGCAGATGGCCCACAGGATGTTCGCCCCGCCGGTCACGGGAATAATGAAAGATCGCTGCTGGCGGCGCGGGCCCGCCAAAAGGTCGATCATCCCGGACATAGGTCCAGATCCGGCCCGTATCGGTCTTGGTCTTGGCCAGCACTGGCACAGTCGTATCGTCGCCATGCAGCCGCTCGGCGGCAAGGACGTGGGCTTCGATCAGCAGATAGAGCGGCATGAGCGCGGCGGTGCAGGCGCCAACCTGATCGGCCAGGGTGGAAAGGCTCAGCTCTACGCCCTCGCGGGCATAGCGATCGCGCTGGCGGTTGAGCGGCTGATGCGCCCCGAACTTCTCGAACAGCAGCATTGCCAGGAAGCTAGGGCCAAAAAGCCCGCGGGGCGTGACGTGGAAGGGTGCCGGCGGTTGACTGATCTTCTCGCAATCGCGGCAGGAGAACTTCTCCCGTACGGTCTGGATCACCTTCCACTGGCGCGGCACGACCTCAAGCGTCTCGGTGATATCCTCGCCCAGCTTGCACAGCCGATCCGAACCGCAGCAGGGGCAGGCCTCGGGCGCGGCGATGACGACGCGCTCACGCGGCAGATGCTCGGGCAAAGGCTTGCGCGCGGGCCGCTTGCGCTCGAAGGGCGCGACGTTGGTCTTCGCTGCTGCCAGCGCAGCCAAGAGCTCATCTTCGCTGGCAGCGGTCTCGCACTCTTCGAAGGTCAGCTCCATCTGGTCGAGCAGATGGCGCGTGCGCTCGGAGCGCTGGCCGAAAAGGGTGCGGCGCATCTTCTCATTCTGCAGTTCGAGAAGGACGTTACGGGCTTCCAGGTCGGCGTTGATCGCCCCTTCGACGGGCTCAGGACAGGCTTGATCCGGGCGACTTCAGCGGCAACAGCTTCCGCAGCGGCGAGCCGCTCGCGAAGGCTATCGATCTGTGCTTGAGCCTCGTCACCCATGCCGGCGCGTATAGCAGAAAAGCGCTGGAATCCCTAGCTTTTTAGGCAATCTCGACCTTTTATGCGGCCAATGTCGGGCGCCATGTGGCCTGCGGATTACGCCAGTCGATCGCCTCCAGCATGCAGGCCATCTGCGAGGGGGAAATGGCGATCACGCCGTCGACCGCGGAGGGCCAGATGTACTTCCCCCGCTCGAGACGCTTGGCATAAAGCGACATGCCCACGCCGTCGTGCCAGATGACCTTGCAGAGGTCGCCGCGGCGACCTCTGAAAATGTAGAGATCGCCCGCGAATGGGTCACGTCCGAAACTCTGTTGCACCTGCAGGGCCAGGCTGCGCATGCCGCGTCGCATGTCCGTGTGCCCCGTTGCAATCCATATCCGAACGCCGGAGGGGACTGGGATCACGGCTTAACCGACCGCAGCACTGCCGACACCAGCCCCGGCGAGGCGCCTGCAGGAATACGCACGATCGCCCGCTCGAACTCCACGGTGATCGCCGTCCCCATGGCCGGTGCCGGATCAGGGCGCACCTGCACCTCTGCAAAGCCGTGCGCTGCCTGACCCATCTGGCGCCGCCATCTGTAGATCTGGTTCGGCCGAAGATCGGCACGACGGGCAATCTCCGCCACGTTCGCACCGGGCGCCGAAACAGCAGCAACCAACTCGCGCTTCTGCTGATCGGTCCATACTCGCCGCCGCTCCGGGCCTGAAATTACCGTGATCTGACTCATCGCACCGTCCCTAGTACCGGTGCAAACACCAGCGCTTGCACCGGTGCCATCTCGAAATATCAGCCAATCACCGCAAGGCGGCCCTCACCGGAGCGATACCCTTCAGGTGAGCGAGCGCGGCTTTAGTTCGTGGCGCTCGCGGCCGATCAGTCGCCGGGAACGGACAGACATGAAGGTGTTGGCGCATATCCGGGAGCAATACCGCCTCAGCCTTGGCAGCTACGGTCGTCCCCGGATGACGATGGAGTTGAGGGAGGCCGGGCTCGACGTCGGCGAGCGTCGGGTCGGCCGCCTCATGCGGATCAACGGGATCAAGCCCGTTCGCACGCGCAAACACAAGGTTACCACGGACAGCCACCGTCGCCTGGGTGTCGCGGCAAACTGGTTGGACGGGGATTTTGCCGCCCATGCGCCAACCGCAAATGGGCCGGTGACATCACCTATATCTGGACGTCAGAAGGCGGGCTCTACCTCGCCGTTATTCTCGACCTGCATAGCCGTCGCATCGTTGGCTGGGCTGTCAGCGACAGGATGAAGAAGGATTTGGCGATCCGGGCGCCGGGCGCTTATGGCGGTGCGTATGCGTATTCCACCGCGGAACTGCATTTTCGACTCCGATCGCAGCAGCTAATATTTGCTCTTATGACTCTCAGAAGAAGCTGCGAGCCTATGGCCTGCATCCACCAATGAGCGGCAAGGGCAATTGTTACGACAACTCTGCCGTCGAGACATTCTTCAAATCTCTGAAAGCCGAAATGATCTGGCGGCAGCGCTGGCCGACGCGGCGGCAAGCTGAAGCTGTCATCTTCCAGTACATTAATGGCTTCTACAACGTAAGCGCCTACGGAATGCGACCTTGTGACCGGGCCCAGAATAGGAAAGCTCGCGGCCTTTGAGGAGGCGTGAGCATGGACAGTGAGCAGTTAAACGAGCCTCATATGAGCGGTCGTGGGGACGGCGGCCTGCGGTCGATCTACCGCTGCCCAAGGTGATGGCGAGCAGCGCCTTGCAGGCCAATCTCGTCGTCAGCCGCTTTGTCGATCATCAGCCATGGCACCGGCAGTCGGTGATCTTCCGCCGCGTGGGGCTCCACATCGATCGGGATGTGATGAGCCGCTGGACGCGGAAACTGGCATGGTTGTTGGCGCCCTTGGGCGAGCGGCTGTTCGCCTATATCCGCGAAGCCGCCAAGATCCATGGTGACGACACACCGGTCACGCTGCTGGGCAACGACGAGGGCAGCCGGACCGGGCACTTCTGGGTCTATCTGCGCGATGATCGATCGAGCGGCGACATGAGCCCGCCCGCCGTTGCCTTCCGCTGGCTCTGTTGCAAACTCTGATGCGGTTGCCAACGTTGGGCCTT
>CEQG01153844.1_pt1 | contig 38520 bp, 37 predicted proteins | sample 350301 | NCBI WGS metagenome assembly CEQG01 (sample SAMEA2621242, study PRJEB7988) | marine metagenome | isolation source: saline water (ENVO:00002010), including | reverse complement strand
CTTCTGCCGGAGGTATTTTTATTAGTGAAATTGCAGACCCCGACAATAATGCCAATGCACGTTTTATCGAAGTTACCAACGGTTCTTCCAACCCAATTGACATCAGTAACTGGAGTGTGATTTTGTATTCCAATGCCAATACATCGCCTACCACTACTTATGTGTTTCCAACATCAACTCTCTTAACAGGTGGGGCTTCTTATGTTATTGCCCAAAATGGAGGTGTGTTTACTTCGGTATATGGTTTTGCGGCCGATGGGTTGGATGCCTTGATGAATGCCAATGGGGATGATAACTTTGAATTACGGGATGCCTCAAATAATCTTATAGATGCCTATGGTGTGGTAGGGATAGACCAAACGGGTACTTGTGCCGAATTTGAAGACGGACGAGCCCTTCGAATAGCAAGTATTTCTGAAGGTAACCCCACCTTTGATGAAGCGGAATGGACCATTTGGGCAGACTCTAACATAGGAGGCTGTACCGATCATACCAATAGCCCAAGAATCGCACCCACCGATTTCTCCCCAGGTTTACACCCCAATTGAGTTCTATGAGGATGATATTTTTCATATTAGGATGCATCTTCGGAAAGTCACTTTTTGCTCAAGTAGCTATCAATGAAACGACTGTGAGTGATGCAGTGACATTTTATATCGGGGCACAAAGAATTCCCAATATTGCCTTTGGGGGTTTCTTGATGCCCAGGGTAACAGAGGCGCAACAGGCATCGATTCCCGTATCCACAACGAGTGACCGTGACGACGGACTCATGGTGTACGTAAGCGATCCCATGACCGGAAAACAATGTTGGGAGATTTACGATGGGGTAGCTCATACCTGGAGGAGTATCTACTGTGCCAATAGTCCTTGTACTGGAGCGGTATTATATTCTGAAGATTTTTCAAGCTATGTAGCCGGTACGGGAGTTACGGGAGCGAGTAGCAGTAACGGGAACTATCCAACGGGCGTAACAAAATGGACGCTCACTAGTTTTGATAGCTTTGGGAGTACTACCGAAGCATTGCCGGGAACTTTGATTAATTCCAATGATTATGCGCAGATTTTCGGCGGAATTATGGAGTTTAAAGATACCAATGGGTTGTTTGTTTTTGAAACTCAAACAATCGATATTTCAGGATATAGCAATATTCAAGTATCTATGGATATTGGGGCATCTGGACCCCTGGAATATGACGCTATTAATCACGTCGATGACTATCACTGCGGGGAGACTGAAAATGATTACGTAGATATTGAATATTCCACCAACGGGGGTGCTACTTTTACGGAAATACCCAACTTTGCAGGGAACGGCAATTCAAATCATACATTAATAAATAATCTTAGCAGTACCACAAACGTTAGTTTTTCAGGTATTTCAGGTTCCAGTTTAATTCTTAGAGTGCGATTGCAAAATTGGGCGGACGACGAATACTATTATCTTGATAACATCATTGTCACCTGCAATTAAGCCTTAAAATGTTTTTCTACTAAAAGGGAATTACTATATTTAATTTTCTTAAAACCAACCTATGAACGTTTGCTTTATCATGTATCCTTGGGACGAGATTAAAAAGCCCGAAGATGATTCTACACTTGCCATGATTCACGAATTTGTAAAAAGGGGCCATGGCTTAGCCATTACCACACCCGCAAATTTAACGATAAGGGATAGTGTGGCATTTGCCTTTTCACGCTGTGTTAAGCGAAAAGACAAAATTTCAAGCTCCTTAAAATCATTTCATGCCAAAACGGAATTTTATGACGAAATGTTGCCTTTGGCCGGTTTCGATGTCATCATTCTTCGTAGCAATCCGCCGTTGGATATGATCATGCTTAATTTTCTGGACAGTGTGAAAGACGATGTGTTTATCATGAACGATCTCGACGGAATAAGAAGAGCGAACAATAAGCTCTATACTGCCGTGTTTGAGGATGAAGACAATGACATCATTCCTAAAACCCATGTAACAAAAAACAAGGAATACCTCAAGAAAATTATTAAGGAAGGACCAGAAAGAATGATTCTTAAGCCGTTGAATGGTTATGGAGGTTCTGGTGTCATTTTATTGGAAAAGAACGCCATGAAGAGCATCAATTCGTTATTGGATTTCTATATCGATAACAAAGACGGCACTTCCAATTATGTGATACTTCAGGATTACATTGAAGGGGCCGATCAAGGGGATGTACGTATTCTGCTGTTAAACGGAAGGCCCATTGGCGCCATGAGGCGTGTTCCTGGGGAAGAAGATCACCGTTCCAACGTAAGTGCCGGGGGAAGCGTGGTAAAACACACTCTTTCCAAACAGGAAAAAGAGCTTTGCCGAAAAATAGGCCCGAAGTTGGTGAAAGACGGACTCTATTTTGTAGGGATTGATGTAATTAATGGAATGTTGGTTGAAGTAAATGTGATGTCCCCTGGAGGTATTACCTACATGAATAAAGTATACAAAACCCGCGTTCAGGAAAAGGTAATCGATTTTGTAGAAGATAAAGTACTGCAACGAGTGAATGCCTTTGAACGTCGCAAAAAACTTCGTAAGCACGTGGATGAGGCTTAGTTTATTTTAATACTTCATTTATGCAAAGACTTTCTATTGATGAAATGCTTCAGAAGATTCAAAATGAAGAGGCTTTTGAAGCGGTTTCCAACGACTATTCCTTTACCTTAAAAATTGAGGAGTATGTGCATTATGTATGTGGTGCGGTTCATGATGGGCACCAATTCCGAAGGGAGCTTTGGGACAATTGCCTCCATACCGAATACGATCGTTGGTTTGAAGAAGACCCATGCACCAAGGAATTCGTAAAATCACACCCTATTGTCATTGCGGGCTGTGACAGCCGATTCGAATACGACTTAAACCGAGATCCGGAAAATGCCATCTATGAAGATGCGTGGGGGAAAAAGCTCTGGATGCATCCGCTTCCTAAAGATCAACATGAAAAAAGCCTTCAGAAACACCATGGATTTTACAAAGTAGTAGCAGCACTTATCCAAAAATTGGAAGCACTTCATGGAGTAGTGGTGGTGTACGATATGCATAGCTATAACTGGAAACGATGGGATCGGGACGTGCCTGTAATTAATTTAGGGACTCTAAACATAGATAATAACCGCTTTGGCAGTGAAGTGGAAACATGGAGACACTCTTTGTCTACGCTGCAATTGCCGTATGCCATTGAAGCTACTTCCAAGGTGAATGATACGTTTCAGGGAAACGGATATTTTTTGAAATTTATTACCAAAAACTTTACAAATACCTTAGTTTTGGCGACAGAATTTAAAAAAATATACTGCGACGAGATCCATCAGGTAATTTTTCCCGAAATCGTAAGTGCTATCGAGGAACAATTACGGGAGCTACTCCCAAGACATGCCCAAGCATTCTATCTCGCCCACCATAAATAATATGATTTCTACGGAAGAACTTGTTGACACCTATCCAAATCTCTATAAAATTGACAGGGAATTGCACAAACTAGTGCAGAAAATTGAAATGCTCAATTACATCAATCCCACAAACATAGAGCAGGAAAAACGGAACTTCTTTGCCTCCAAATACAATGTCAATCCAAATTTCAAGTACAAGCGTATCGATTTCAACGCGCATAAGCTGCAGCAGGCCCTTTTTTCACAGGATATTGATACCATTCAGGATGAAGAAACCCGAAAGTTTTATCGGGAAGTAATTTATGATTATTCAGGATTGATACAATGTATCGAATCGATAGGAAAAGGGGAGAAGTTTTATTTCAATGTACTGAAATCCTTCGGAACCCCTACTGAAAAGGATGTGCAAAACGCGCAGTTCATCTTGCATTTCAAGGATGAAAAGTTCAATCAGGAAATGTTTCCGGTATTCAATGTAGACGAGGCTTTGGCCTATTTTCAAGAATTTGCCAAGAAATTCGATTTTCAATACAACGTCAAGATTTCCAACAAGATTTCGGCTGCGGCCATGGTGCAGAACAATACGCAAACCTTGTTTCTTAAGAAGAATCACCGTTTTAGTGCCAATCAATTGAAAGTTCTGGCAAACCATGAAATTGGGGTGCATATGGTGACTACCTTCAACGGGATCAATCAGCCGCTAAAAATTTTCTACAATGGTTTTCCGAAGAATGTGGAAACGCAAGAAGGCTTGGCAGTATTCAGTGAATACATGAGCGGATGCCTTACTTTATACCGACTCAAAGAATTAGCTTATAGGGTATTAGCTGCTGATAGCTTAAGAAAAGGTTTTAACTTTTGTGATACGTTCGATTTGCTCCATAACCAGTATAAATTGAATCGTGAGGAGTCTTATAACATCTCCCTTAGGGCACATCGTGGTGGCGGCTTCACCAAAGACTATACCTACCTCACTGGGTTGAAGAAAGTGTATACGTATTATAAGCGTCAAAAAGACCTTAATACGCTACTTACCGGAAAAGTAAATATTGGAAATGCCGATTTAATCAATACCTGGAAAGAGAAGGGAATTATTGGGGACAATCCGCATCGCAATTTTGCCTTTGATACGAATAACAACGAGAGTGAAACCATCGATTTCATCCTAGAGAACCTCAAATAATCATAAAAATTTCTCCTTCAGTTCTGGTGTAGGGATCATACAACTTTCCTTTTTTCCATACCATTTGTAACGGTTTTTGGCAATGTAGTCATATACCCAATTCCGAAGAAACGTAGGTAAAATAATAAAAGCGTAAAGGAGGGGCCATCCACCCGATAGGTATTTGGCGATACGAAGGGCGGCCGAGGATTTTACAAAGGCTTTTCCATTGTCAATGAGTATAATGGAATCGGTTTGGGAGGTGTCGATCGTATATTTTTCAACCAGTTCTTTTCCTTCCTCACTTTGTAAAGCCCCAAATTTGAAATGATCTTTAGCATCCCTTTTAATGATGAAGTTGACCGAGCTGTTACAAAGATTGCAAACTCCGTCGAACAAAATAATTTTATGTGTGGCTTCTTCCGTCATCCTACTTTTTCCAATTCTTCCAAACTTACATCGGCGGTAAACATTCCATAATTTACAATGGCTTTTTTCTTTTCAATCGAATCGATGGTACCTACCGCGCGACCCTCGATCATTCGTACTCTGTCGCCTACTTTCAAGGAAACTTTCGGTTTGGGGGGTGGTAATTTGGCCGCTGCTTCCTTTTCTTTCTTCTTGCGCTTCCGAATGCCTTCAACCTTGCGCTCCACTTCCTTTATAACCTTTTGCTCTTTGGCCTTTTGTACTTTTTTCTTTTTGGGAGCCACTTTTTTCCGCTTCACATTCTCTTGAAGCACCATTTTCATGAGCTCATCGATAAGCTCACGCTTTCGTTTGTTGTGGAAATACTTTTCAGAAAGGGTATCTAACTTCTTCCCTAGGGAAATCCATTTCTGGTTGCTATCGTACAATTCTTGATAGCTTTCCAGCTTCTGCTGAATTTTCGTATTGGTTTCCTCCAGCTGCTTCGCTTCCTCACGGGCTTTGTCTTCTTCAGACTTTAAGGATTGCGACGTTTTTCGCAATTGTGAGCGTTCTTTCTGAAGGTTGGCAATGGTCTTGTCAAAACGAACCTTGCCCCGTTCAATCTTTTTCTTGGCCTTATTGATCAAGCTGTAGGGGATGCCATTTTTTTGTGCCACTTCAAACGTAAACGAGCTTCCTGCTTCCCCTAACTGTAAATGGTACAGAGGTTCCAGGCTTTTTCGATCAAACTGCATGTTGGCGTTGGTCGCAAAGGGGAGCTCGTTTGCCAACAGCTTTAAATTGGTGTAATGGGTGGTGATGATCCCGAAGGCCCCGCGATCGTAAAATACTTCCAAAAAGGTTTCCGCTAAAGCACCGCCCAATTCCGGATCACTTCCCGTTCCAAATTCATCAATTAAAAACAAGGTGTTTTCATTGCACTTTTTCAGGAAATAATTCATTTGCTTCAATCGGTAGCTGTAGGTGCTTAAATGATTTTCGATGGACTGATTATCCCCGATATCACTTAAAATCCGTTCAAATAGCGACAATTCACTATACGGATCTACCGGAATCAACATTCCACTTTGCAGCATCACCTGCAATAGCCCTACCGTTTTTAAAGTAATACTCTTTCCGCCGGCATTGGGCCCTGAAATTACAATGATTCTATTTTCAGGATGGAGTTCGATGGTTTGCGGAAAGGTCTTTGCCTTCTTTTTATTGTTGGAAACCAATAGCAGCGGATGGTACGCCTTGATAAGATGTAGCTTCTTTTCTTTTGTAAGCATTGGGAGCACCCCATTGATTACTGTTGCATACTTCGCTTTGGCATGCCACATATCTACTTGTATTAAGTAGTCCTGATAACTTTTCAGTAGGGATTTGTAGGGGCGAAGCTGTTCGGTAAGTGCTTTTAAAATACGCTTCACTTCCTCTTCCTCTTCATATATCAAATTAGTGAGCTCGGTGGTATACTCCAAAGTTTCCTGAGGCTCTACATAAACAATACTTCCGGTTTTCGACTGTCCTAAGACAGCCCCTTTCACTTTTCGTCGATGCATGGCCTTTACCGCCAAAACCCTTCGGTTTTCTACAACCGATTCCCGAATCTCATCCAGATAATCGGCTTGAGCATACGTATTTAAAGCCCTTGAAAAAGAACCGTTTATCTGGCCTTTTACATGCTGCAGTTGTTTTCTTAGCTGCTGAAGGGCAGGGGAGGCATCATCTTTTACCAATCCATAACGATCGATAATCTTGTGAATGGCCTCCGCAACAAGGGAGGTATACTGAATCGTTTCCGCGTATTCCTGTAAGTAGGTATAAAACTCTTCGTATTTCTTAAAAAACCGAAGCAATTCCCTGGTAGTTTCACAAACGGAAAGAATCCGTCGAAACCCCGTTACCTCTAGGGTACTGTTTTCAATATCAAATAACCGAAGCTCTTTCGTAATGGCGTCAAACCCATGATTGGGAATACGATTATCACTGTTAAAGGAAGCCGTGAATTCTTTTACCCGATGTAACTCCGGAAGGATTTCCGAAGCTTTCTGAAAAGGCAGTATTTCCTTCACATGCGTTCCCCCCAATTCAGTAATACACATCGCTGAAATCTGTTCCAAGACTTTTTGAAACTCTAAATCCTTTAGTGTATTGGGATGAATCTTAATCATAGGGTTTGAATGCTGGAAATCGCCTTAAATTTTGTTATTTTGAAGCACAAAAGTACAAATAATGACGGTAACTATTGCGCCTTCTTGGCAATCCCAATTAAAAGAAGAATTCGAAAAACCTTATTTTCAAAACTTAGTACAATTTGTAAAGTCTGAATATAAAAGCCATACGTGTTACCCACCCGGAAAGCAGCTATTCGCCGCATTCGACCATACTCCTTTTGAAAAGGTGAAAGTGGTTATTTTGGGGCAAGATCCCTACCATGGTCCAGGGCAAGCTCATGGACTCTGTTTTTCGGTGCCGGAAGGAATTCCGCAGCCTCCTTCCCTTATCAATATTTTCAAGGAGATTGAAACCGATGTTGGTGGTGAAGTTCCCGAAAACGGGAATTTGGAACATTGGGCAAGTCAGGGGGTATTATTATTAAACGCCACTTTAAGCGTTCGGGCGCACCAAGCTGGGAGTCATCAAAAGAAAGGCTGGGAAGAATTTACCGATGCGGTCATATCCAAACTTTCAGAACATAGGGAAGGGCTGGTATTTTTGTTATGGGGCGGCTACGCCAAAAAGAAAGGGGCTAAAATAAACCGTGACAAACACTTGGTTTTAACCAGTGGACATCCATCACCCTTAAGTGCCAATAGGGGTTATTGGTTTGGGAATCAGCATTTCAGCAAAACCAATACGTATTTAATAAAACAAGGAAAGGAAGCAATCAATTGGTAAGGTAGTACTTACTCTTCTTCAGGAGCACCCGCTTCGCCGGTGTCGTTACAGCTGAATTGCAATAACAAAAAGTTCGTAACTAAAAGCGCCCCCAAAACTATAAAAAAAGTTACCATAATCTTAACATTTACATTACTAAGATGTAGGTAGGTTTACAAGGTTGCGTAGTGTCTTAAAAAAAATATAAAATTTCTTCGGAAGGCTTTTTTTCTGAAATCAAATCCAACTGTAATAATTTCCCTTGAATCACATCAACCTCTTTTGTATCTAGGTTTTTCTGACTCCATTTTGTGAGGGATAGCCACGATTGTACATCCTCTAATTTTTGTTCATACCGATTGGCAATCATTTGGTCTATGGAAGGTATTTCCTTGAAATCCACTGTGGTTTCATTGATAATCTGTAAGATATCCTGAATGGCTTCCGCATGGCTCTCCAGTACGTCATTCCGAACGGCAATTACAAAACACGGCCAAGGCGTAGGACATTCGCCCACCAATCGAAACGGACCGTCATCCACATAGGGTTTCGTGGTAAACTTTTCCCACATAAAATAATCCCCGCGACCTTCAGGAAGCCCTTCGAGCGCTCCTTTTAAATCCTTGATCACTTCAAAACTCAGATCGGTTTCTGGGTCCCATCCGTTATTCTCTGCATGGATATAGGCCATTAAATGTGAGCCGCTGCCGTAACGGCTAATGGCAGCTTTGGTTCCTTTTAAATCGGACACCGACTCGTACGATGAATTTTTGGCGACATGAATGCCCCAAATTAGTGGGGATTCCACAAATACTTGAACTATTTTACAATCATTTCCATTACTAATGTCCCGAATAATTCCTTCCGTAAGGATTACGGCCATATCAATTTCCTTATTCCGAAGGGCTTTACACATTTCGCCGGTACCGCCATAATAATCCTTCCAGCGTAAATTGATGTCTTTTTCGTGGTATTCTTTATTGCGCAAGGTAAGGTACCAAGGTAGGTTGAAGTGTTCGGGTACACCGCCTATATGAATGGTTTTCATAAAGTTAAGGTTTCAAGGGTATGAGTAATCAGTTTTTCCATCGCTGCTTTGGGTTGCTCGCTAAAAGTTCCATTCGCCCGGTTGGCTAAAATAACATTCAGGGAAAGTGCTTTGTGGCCCAATAACGTTGCCATACCATAGATCGCGGCCGTTTCCATCTCCAAATTCGTAATTTTTTTCCCTTGGTAGCGAAAGGAGGCAATCTTGGAATTTAAGGAAGGATCGTACAGGGGTAATCGCAAGACCCGGCCCTGCGGTCCATAAAACCCAACATTGGTCGTGGTAATTCCTTTTGAAATGTGCACAGTCGAAAATAAGTCTAATAGCGTTTCATCGGCTTTTATGGCGTAAGGAGTTGCATTTTTGGGATTCCACTGGGTGTGGGAAACGAAGGCTTCGGAAAAGTCATTTAAAAAGAGTTTCTCCGTATTGCCATAGAAGTGGAGCAGGTTATCAAAACCAATCCCTATTTCGGAAGCGATAAAGGAATCTACCGGGATTTCAGGTTGTAGGGCACCAGAAGTCCCTACCCGAATAATGGATAGCTCGGTTTTTGCTTTCTTGAGGGTTCTGCTTTCAAAATCAATATTCACCAAGGCGTCCAATTCATTTAAGACAATATCAATGTTGTCGGGTCCAATCCCTGTGGAAATCACGGTAAGCTTTTTGCCTTTGTAAGTACCGGTATGTGTTTTGAATTCCCGGTGATGGGCTTTCACTTCAATCGAATCAAAATGATTGGAAATCATTTCCACCCGTTCGGGATCCCCCACGGTAAGAATGGTATCGGCAATTTCCCCAGGTTTTAGATGGAGGTGATAGATACTTCCATTGGGGGTAAGGATCAATTCGGATGCTGCTAGTTTCATCCGCCTACCCGTTTGGTTTTAAATCCTTTCTCCTGAAGGAATTCCATAATTTCCTTGCGGTAGTCGCCTTGAATAATGATTTGTTCATTTTTGTAGCTTCCGCCTACACTCAGCAATTGTTTCAGTTCTTTTGCCAATTGCTTAAAATCACTGTCGGCACCATGGTAGCCTTCAATAATCGTAATAGGCTTTCCTTTTCGTTTTTCATATTTGCAAATCAGTGGTTCCTCCTGAAGCCATACCGAAGAAGGTTCTTCCTGTTCCGGTTCTTCCGAAGGCACATGATCTGGAAATAAGTTTTTAAGCTGATCTTGTAAATCCAAAATTTATTTTTTTATCAGTCCAATTTCCACCAACCGTTGGTGCAAAAATTCCCCAGCCGTAATATCCTCATAGGCTTTGGGGTGTTGTTCGTCGATACATTCTTCCAGGCAATTCAATTTCATATCACTTCTGGGGTGCATAAAAAACGGAATGGAGTAGCGTGGCGTACCCCACTGATCTTTGGGTGGGTTCACCACTCGATGAATGGTAGAGCGCAATTTATTATTGGTGTGCCGTTCCAGCATGTCGCCCACGTTAATCACTAGTTCGTCTTCATTAGGAATGGCATCGATCCATTCGCCGTCTTTTCTCAATACCTGCAAACCTCCTGTAGAGGCGCCCATCAATAAGGTGATTAAGTTGATGTCGCCATGTGCCCCTGCGCGTACCGCTCCTTTAGGCTCTTCGGTAATAGGGGGGTAGTGGATAGGACGGAGGATGCTATTTCCGTTTTGTACCCAATGGTCAAAGTAGGTTTCATCTTTTCCAATATACAGCGCTAAAGCTCGTAATACATGAATGGCCGTTTTTTCCAACATTCGGTAGGCTTCCATTCCTGTAGGGTTAAAGTCGGGCAATTCGCTTACCATTACATTTTCAGGATACGCTTCAGGCAGATTGGCATCTTCATCAGGTTCCTGTCCAAAATGCCAAAATTCCTTTAAATCGCCTTCCTTTTTTCCTTTAGCGTGTTCTTTTCCGAAGGAAACATAACCGCGTTGCCCACCTAGCCCTTCAATTTCATACTGCTGCTTGGTGGCTTCTGGCAGCGCAAAGAAAGCTTTTATCTCTTTATATAGTTTGGATACGAGCGCATCACTTAAAAAATGGTTTTTCAAGGACACAAACCCTATTTCTTCATACGCTTTCCCAATTTCCTGAACAAATTTCTCCTTCCGCTTGGGATCTTCAGAAATAAAATCGGCTAAATCAACACTTGGAATGTTATTCATGATATACGTTTTACGAGACACAAATATACCAATTATAAGAAGTAATTCCGAAGGAAAAAAACAGGAACTCACATAGAGGATGCACAATAATTTTTCTACTTTTGAAATTATCAAAAAACCATTATGAGTTCCGATACTGTTCCGCACATTCAATTCGATTACAACCGCGAAGGAATTGACGATACCACCCTTTTACAACTTTACGAACGCATGCTGAAACCTCGAATGATCGAGGAGAAAATGCTTATTCTTTTACGTCAAGGAAAGATTTCCAAATGGTTTAGCGGAATGGGGCAGGAAGCTATTTCGGTAGGGGTTGCTTCCGTATTGCAAGCCGAAGAGTATATTTTGCCTATGCACCGTAACCTAGGGGTGTTTACCACTAGGGAGATTCCGTTACACCGACTGTTCTCGCAATGGCAAGGAAAGGCCAACGGATTTACCAAAGGGCGCGATCGTAGTTTTCACTTCGGAACCCAAGAATATAAGATCGTTGGGATGATTTCGCACTTAGGCCCCCAATTTGGCGTGGCCGATGGTATTGCCCTTGGAAACCTCCTAAAGGCCAATCAACAGCTTTGTGCGGTTTTTACGGGCGAAGGCGGTACCAGTGAAGGGGATATCCACGAAGCCTTGAATGTGGCTTCCGTATGGTCCTTACCGGTACTTTTTTGTATTGAGAATAATGGCTACGGACTTTCCACGCCTACCAACGAACAATATAATTGTGAGCACTTGGTGGATCGCGCTAAAGGTTATGGTATGGAATCCCATCTTGTGGAAGGGAATAATATTCTAGAGGTTTATAGAAGTTTAAAGTCCATTACCGAAAGCATGCGGGAAAATCCGAGGCCGGTACTGATGGAGTTTGATACCTTCCGGATGCGCGGACACGAGGAGGCCAGTGGGACCAAATATGTTCCTCAAGACTTAATGGAAGCTTGGGCCTTGAAAGACCCTCTGGAAAATTATGCCGCTTTTTTGCGGGAGCAGGGTATTTTGGAAGAAGCTACGGAAGTATCCATGAAGAAGGAAATCATGAAGGAAATCAATGAAAATCTAGAGATTGCCTTTGCGGAAGAAATCATTCAGTCTTCTGAAAGTATCGAGTTAGAAGATGTATTCAAAACCTTTCAATATCAAGAACATAGCAAATCTTCAGAAGTACAAGAATTGCGCTTAATTGATGCTATTTCCGAAGGTTTGAAACAAGCCATGCAACAACATGACAACCTGGTGATTATGGGTCAGGATATTGCCGAATATGGCGGGGTCTTTAAAATCACCGAAGGCTTTGTGGAGGCTTTTGGTAAAGAACGGGTACGCAATACCCCCATCTGTGAGTCGGCGATCGTTTCGGCAGCCATGGGGCTTTCCATCAACGGATTTAAAGCGGTGATGGAGATGCAGTTTGCCGACTTTGTCACTTCCGGATTCAACCCCATTGTCAATTACTTGGCGAAATCCCATTACCGTTGGGGGCAACAGGCCGATGTGGTCATCCGGATGCCCTGTGGTGCTGGGGTAGGGGCAGGACCCTTCCACAGTCAGACCAACGAAGCTTGGTTTACCCACACCCCAGGTTTAAAAGTGGTGTATCCCGCTTTTCCAGAAGATGCGAAGGGATTATTGGCCACCGCTATCGAAGACCCGAACCCAGTATTGTTCTTTGAGCACAAAGCCCTGTACCGAAGTGTACGTGGGGAAGTCCCCAAAAACTACTATACCATTCCCTTTGGCAAGGCAAACCTATTACAAGAGGGGAATGAGGTCACCCTTATTACGTATGGGGCTGGAGTACATTGGGCGTTGGAATATCTAGCTGAGAATCCTGTTTCGGCCGACTTGATTGATTTAAGGACTTTAGCACCATTGGATACCGAAACAATCTACACTTCCGTAAAAAAGACGGGAAAGGTACTCATCCTGCAAGAAGACAGTATGTTTGGAGGAATGGCTTCAGATGTTTCGGCACTTATTCATGAAAATTGCTTCGAATTTCTAGATGCCCCGGTGCGTAGGGTAGCAAGTTTGGAAACCCCCATTCCTTTTGCCGCCAATCTAGAAAAACAATACCTTCCGAAAGAACGCTTTCAAGAGATTTTACGGGAACTAATGGCTTATTAATTCTTTAACATTTGCCGTTAAACTTCCTATAAAAGTTATTTAGGGCGGAATTTAATTTCCTAATTTGGGCTATATAAATTCCTAACCATCGAAACAAACCATTTAAATAAAGACTTATTTATTGCCGTGGAATCCTTTTTTCACGTAACTTTAAATAAGTCTTTGTAATTAAAATTTACTAACCTAATACACTATTTATGAGAAAATTAGCAACGCTTTTAGTCATTACGCTTGTGGCTTTCTCTTGCGGAACCCCTAAAACGGTTCAGGAATCAAGAAAAGTCATCAAAGGATATTGGTCCCTTGATAATATTACGTACAGTCAAAGTGGAACCTTTAATGTTCAATTGTTAAATGATACTTCCGCCGAATGCTTTGAGGGTTCTTCCTGGAAATTTGTTCCTAACAACAATCGAGGTACCTATACCATCGACAATGGAAATTGTCCTACGGGCGATCGAAACTTTATCTTTGTTATTCAGGAAGTAGATCCTGAAACGGGATTGTACGATTTTTTACTGAAACCCACCGATGAAAAGTATAAGTCTGAAACCGATGTAGGTTTCCGCTTACGATTGGCTCAGTTAACGGGTAGTTCGATGCGATGGGAGCAGACAGTCACACTGGAAGGGAAACCATTTACCATTAGCATGGATTTTTCAAAAATAAGTGAACTGTAAGAAAACATAATACCAAACTTAAAAACATACAAAATGAAACAAATAGCAAAAAGAATAAGCATTGTAGCTTTAGCGCTAACCCTATCGGTTGCTTTTACCAATTGTGAAGCGACAAAAAATGCCAATAAATCCCAGAAAGGTGCTGTAATTGGTGCCGCAGGAGGGGCCATTCTTGGAGCCATTATCGGTAACAACGCCGGTAAAGGGGGTAATGGAGAAATTGGTGCCGTAATTGGCGGTGTTGTAGGAGGTGCTGCTGGAGCCATTATTGGAAACAAAATGGACAAACAAGCGCAAAAAATTGAACAGGAAATCCCAGGTGCTGAAGTAGAACGGGTAGACGATGGTATTGTCGTAACCTTTGACGGTGAAAACAACGGTGTTTATTTTGATACCGATAAGTACAATATCAATGCTGCCTCCAAGGAAACCCTTAATAAATTAGGTTCTATTTTAATGGAATACCCAGACACCGACGTATTGGTGGTGGGGCATACCGACAGTGTAGGGAGTGAAGAATACAATATGACCTTATCCAAAAACAGGGCACAATCGGTGACCAATTATTTTACGGGTACCCTTGGACTAAGCGCAGGAAGGTTTACCACCAATTGGTTTGGTGAAACAAGTCCTATTGCTTCCAACGACACGGCAGAGGGTCGTGCCAAGAACCGTAGGGTGAATGTCGTTATCGTACCGAATGAGAAAATGGTACGTGAAGCCGAACAAGAAGCTGGAGGAAATTAATAGATAATATCCTCAAAAGGGCCGGAAGCATTTACACTTCCGGCTTTTTTTATGCCTTTTCTAAAGGCATTGTGAAAAATTGATAGACAATGTATCTTTGAACAAACCAATAACCACTATGGAAGCCATATTTACTGCAGAAAATTTTGTATCTCTTGCCTTATTGATCCTATTACAGGCTGTTTTAGGACTGGACAACCTCCTCTATATTTCAATTGAATCGAAAAGAGCGCCCCAAGACCAACAAAAACGAGTGCGTACCTTGGGAATTGGAATGGCGATTGTACTTCGTATCATCCTTCTTTTTGTCTTGGTCAAGCTTATTGCCTTATTTCAGGAACCTTGGTTCGTCTTGCCAGAAAACAACTTTTTGGACGGCTCCTTTAACCTTCATAGCATTATCATTCTATTTGGAGGGGTGTTTATTATGTATACCGCTACGAAGGAAATTTGGCACATGATGAGTTTAAGGGATGAAGAAGAGAAAGATGAAAAACCAAAATCGGTCACCTCCATCATCATTTCTATTGTGGTGATGAACCTTGTGTTTTCTTTCGATTCCATTTTGGGTGCTATCGCCCTTACCGATGTATTCTGGGTCATGGCCACGGCTATTGTGATAGGAGGGCTGCTTATGATTTGGCTTTCTGGAAAAGTAACCGAATTCCTTAAAAAGAATCGTATGTACGAGGTTCTGGGACTATTTATCCTGTTGGTGGTTGGAATCATGCTGCTTTCGGAAGGCGGGCATTTGGCCGAAATGCACATCTTCAACAACGAAATTACCGCCATGAGCAAGACCACCTTTTACTTTGTGATCGCGGTACTGATTCTAATCGACATAGTGCAAAGCCGCTACCAGAAGAAAATCAATCGGGAAATCAATAAAAAGTGATTCCCTCATTTACATCCTATACTCCTAAAACCCTTGCGATAAAGCTTACTTCGGAAGGGGAACGTAGCGTACGCAAACACCATCCCTGGATTTTCTCCAACAGTATTGAGAAAATCAACAAAGAAGGGGAACCGGGCGATATTGCCATAGTATTTAGTGTAAAGGACAACAAAGTCATGGGGGTGGGCTTGTACGATCCGTATTCGCCTATTCGAATTAAAATGCTTCATTTTGAGGGAGGAACTAAGCTGGATTCCAATTTTTTCGAGGAAAAAATAGCCCTGGCATTTTCCCTTCGGAAGGAATTATTGAAAACCCAGACCAATAGCTACCGACTCCTCTTTGGGGAAAATGATGGGTTTCCGGGCCTCATTGCCGATGTCTACGCCGAAGTATTGGTCGTAAAGGTTTACAGTGCGATTTGGTGGCCTTACTTAACAACGATTCTCGGGTTTTTAATGAACTACTCTAAAACAACGACGGGGGTCCTTCGACTGAGTAGAAATGTCCAAAAACTGAAGGAAACACCTCTCTTTGAAGATGGAAGTGTGATCTATGGCACTTTAAACGAGGAAAATGTTCCTTTTTTGGAGCATGGAGTCCATTTTTCAGCAAACGTTATTAAAGGCCATAAAACCGGTTATTTTTTGGACCATCGCTACAACCGGAAACGGGTAGGGGAGTTATCGAAAGCCAAAACCGTATTGGATGTGTTTGCCTATGCCGGCGGATTCTCGGTGCATGCCTTGGCTAGAGGCGCCAAAGCAGTGACCAGTGTGGATATTAGTGCACAGGCTTTGGAGCTTGCGCAACAGAACGTTCAATTAAATAGCTATAGTGGAACCCACCATACCATTGCAGGGGATGCTTTTGAAGTGCTTCAAAACCTTATCGATCAAGGAAAACAATTTGATGTGGTGGTCATCGATCCGCCCAGTTTTGCCAAACGTGCTTCCGAAGTTGCCGTAGCTTTAAAAAAATACCAACAATTGGCTAGGTTGGGAATACAACTAACCGCCCCTAAGGGCTTATTGGTCTTGGCTTCCTGTTCTTCCCGGGTGACTTCCGAAGTTTTTTTTGAAATCAATGAAACCGCATTGCAGGCTTCCCAACGGAAGTATAAAGTCCTAGACACCACCTACCACGATAGCGATCATCCCATTGCCTTTCCGGAAGGGGCTTATTTGAAGTGTCGGTACTACCGCTTTTCTTAAACCCACCAGCTAATGAGCCAAACGGTTGTAAAACCGGTAAGAGCCAATAAGGTGGTCATCACGGTCCAGCTACGAAAGGTTTGCTTTTCGGAAAGCCCTAAATATTTACTCACCAACCAGAATCCGCTGTCGTTTACGTGCGATAAAATAGAAGCCCCAGCGGCAATGGCAATCACCAAGAGCGCTTTCTCTATTTCTCCGGTCGCTAGGGTAAGTAAAGGTGCGGTTACCCCTGCAGCGGTAATCATGGCAACCGTAGCCGATCCCTGAAGGATACGTACCAAGGCAGCCACCACAAAGGCAAAGAGCAACGGACTCAACCCCATTTCGGCAAAGGAATCTGCCAATTGGTCTCCCGCTCCCGTATTGATAAGCATTTGCTTAAACACCCCGCCGGCACCGGTTAACAAAATGATGATCCCGGCTGGGGCCATGGATTTTGTAGTAATCTTCAATAGGGTTTCCTTGGGGACCTTTTTACGGATGCCCAACACATACCAAGCGAAGAGATTGGCTAGTATCAAGGCCGTAAACGGATGCCCTATCATTTTCATCCATCCTACAAAAGCTTCAGAAAACACCCCTTCCAGCCATGGGCTATTCAGTAAGGTGTTGCAAACAATAAGCACAATGGGCAATCCTATAATGGCCAGAATGGTCCCTACCGAAGGCAATTTTTTGGTTTCTGAAGCAGCTTCTGAAACTTCCTCTGGGGCCGCAACATAAATACGCTTGGCAATATACTTTCCGAAGAGGGGGCCACTTACAATGGCTGTGGGGATCCCCACGATAAATCCGAAGAGAATCACCCATCCCAGATCGGCTTTCAAAATATCGGCTACTGCCACGGGACCCGGAGTGGGGGGGATAAAGGCATGGGTAATCGCCAATCCCGCCAGTAAAGGAATTCCGTAGAGCAATAAGGATTTTTTCGATTTTCGCTGTAACGAATAAATCAAGGGAACCAAAATGATAAATGCCACATCAAAAAACACGGGGATGGCCACAAAGAATCCCGTTCCCATTAGGGCCCAGGACGCTCCCTTGTTTTTGGTTTTTCCCAATAAAAAAGTAGCGACCGCTTCGGCACCGCCAGAGTGTTCCAAGATGGCCCCGAACATGGCTCCCAGCCCTACTACCACTGCTACAAAGCCGAGGGTATTTCCCATGCCATCTTTCATGGTATCGATAATTTCCAAAGGGGGCATTCCTGCAATGATCCCTACGGCTATGCTGGCAATTAACAACGCCACAAAGGCTTGGATGCGTAATTTCAGGATCAGGAATAGCAATAAGGCAATTCCGGAGACAATGGCTATCAATAAAATACTACTCATGAGCTTCCCAATTAACGGTGAACGATTCGCTAAGGGGAGCATCTACCCGTTGGAAGGTATGGGCCCCAAACGCATCCCGAAGGGCCTGAATGAGATTGGCGGAAGAAGCTGCCGTAGTCATTCCCAACCAATATTGTAGTGCCGACGACATACAGGGCAACGGAGTGCGTTGTTCCAGCCCCCAGGTAATAATGCTTTTGGTAGAAACTTCATATTCCGAAAGCATTTCCAGAATTCCTTCCTGCGATAATAAATCGGAGTTTTCCCGTAATAGCGGATGTAAGGTTTTCAATAATTGCGATCGCAGAATACAGCCGTTGGTCCACACCCGTACCACTTCTGCCAGGTCTATGTTCCAACCTTCTTCTGCGGAAGTGGTTTTAATTAATTCCAATCCTTGGTAATGATTGATGATTCGGGAAAACTGGAATGCCTGTCGTAATAGTTCAGACCCCAACGTAGCGATAAACGGTTCGGTTTCCAATTGTTCCTGTAGCGCCTCCCGTTGTGATTTCCTTTGGGATATGGCCCTTGCCATAACGGCTTCCATTAATAGAGTTGCTGGATACCCTTGTGTTAAGGCTGAAATGCTGGACCAGGTCCCGGTACCTTTGCTTTTGGCGACATCCAACACCTTATCCAGTAGATAGTCGTCCTTTTCTTTTTTCTGAAGAATGTGCAATACGGTTTCCAATAGAAAGCTCGCTTCCGCGTTTTCGTTCCATTCCTGTAAAAAATTGACCATTTCAGGATAGGAAAGGGAAGGGCGCAACAACGCATACACCTCTGCCAGCAACTGCATTTCGGCATATTCAATCCCATTGTGTAAGGTTTTTACATAGTGGCCGGCACCGTTGGGTCCCAACAAGGCGACGCACGGTTGTAGATCGGAATCCCTTGCTGCAATGGATTCCAATATATCTTTCACCTTTCCGTAGGCTTCCACAGTACCCCCCACCATGAGGGAAGGCCCTTCCAAAGCCCCCTTTTCACCGCCAGAGATTCCAATCCCTAAGTAGTGCAACCCTTTGTCTTGCATCATTTTCTCCCGGCGTTGGGTATCCTGATACTCTGAATTGCCACCGTCCATGATTAAATCCCCTGCTTCCAAAAAGGGCAACAATTGTTTTAAAAGTAGGTCTATGGTAGCTCCTGCCGGCACCATAAGTAATACTTTTCTGGGCGTTTCCAAGGAGGCCATAAAGGCTTCCAATTCGGTAAACCCTTGTAGTTTCGGAGTATTTACTTCCGAAAGGAGGTTGGGGATCACGTCTTTTTCTGAAGGGGTGTTCCGATTGTATACCGAAACGGTATGGTTCTTTTGAAGCGCGTTCTTGGCCAAGCTACGGCCCATTACGCCCATTCCAATAATTCCCCATTGTGACTGATTCATAGTGGTCGTTTTTTTTACTATTTCTGAAACCAAGGTTTCTGGAGACAGGTTCACATCTAGATGAATGCCATAGGCAGGCGGTTCTAGGGTCTCGAATTGTGATTGTAATAGTTCAGGTTTCATAAAATGCTCCCGGGTACGCATTCGCTGAAGGATGATTTTGTAGGAACCTTCCAAATAAATCCAAGTTACCGAAGCATTTCCCCGAGATAAGATTTGTCGGTAGCTTTCCTTTAAAGCCGAACAAGCCAATACCGCCCCTTTATTCCAAGTAGGAATGGCTGCTTCCATTTCCTGAAGCCAGGGAAGGCGGTCTGCATCGGTTAAGGGAACCCCTGAAGCCATTTTAGCCACATTTTCGGCCGGATGAAAATCGTCGGCATCGTAGTAGGGGAGTGCTAGCTTTTCGGCCAATAATTTCCCTACGGTGGTTTTTCCCGATCCGCTCACACCCATTACAATGTAGGTAGTTGGCCCCATTATTCGGTTGCAAAAAGTGGGGAAGGAACCCCTTTTACGCCAGGCTTTACTTTGAACAAAGAACCTGCCAAGGGATATTGTACCTTTTCTTCTTCGGTCATATCGACCGTGGCCGTGGTGATGTATAATTCGTCTAGATTAGGTCCGCCAAAAGCACAACTGGTCACGTTATGCGCAGGGACTTCAATTTTGGACATGACCGTACCGGTTATGGGATCGAATCGAATTACGGCATTGCCATTCCACATCCCCACCCAAAGCTTATCCTCAGCATCGATGGCCATGCCGTCGGGAAAACCCAAACTATCGGGCACTACCACCGCCACTCGTTCGTTACTGATGGTTGCCTTGCTTTTATCGTAATCGAACGCCCTAATTTTCCCCGTAGGCGTATCGATGTAGTACATGGTTTTGGCATCTTTGGTCCAGACAATGCCATTGGAAATGGTAATATTGTCCAGCATGGTTTCTGTCTCGCCTTTGGCATTGACTTTATACAGTTTGGCCACCGGTTCTTTTTCAGCCAGATGCATGGAACCTACCCACAAATTGCCGTTGGGGTCACACTTCCCATCGTTAAATCGGTTGCCGGGCAAGTCTGCTTCGATATTGGAAAGTTGCTTCAAACTTCCCGATTTCGTGTTTTGTAGGTAGATGCCATCTTCCAGAGCGACCACTACGGTACTATCGGTTTGCGGTACCACGGTTCCTACACGGCTAGGAAGTTGAAAGGTTCGGTCAGTCTTATTATGAGGATCATAGATATGTAGTTTCATCCCTAAAATATCCACCCAGTACAGTTCTTGGGTTTCCGTATCCCAAAAGGCACCTTCCCCCAGTTGGGAATTCATTTCCAGTTCCAATTGTGCCATTGGGAGTGTTTTTTCTTTGTTGTTGCTATCTTCTACAGGAGGAGGTGCGGTGGGTTGCTCTTTGCAACTAACACAAAGCACAAGTGCTAAGCTACCTAGCCATAGTCTTTTAAAAATCATAGGTTGGTTGTTAAAGTTTTGTTGAATGCCATCGATTCTCCAAAAATCCTTTTAAATTTAAACTATTACAAAGGAATTGTGCAAATATAAAGATGAGTATTATGACACAAACAACATCCAAAAAGAAACATGCCGACTTTCAGAGTAACTATAGGAGATCTTCCAATTTTACAAAAACCACCAAAAAGGAGACATTTGTATTAAACGATCAAGGAGAGTTGGTTTTACAGACCCAGCACCCAGAAGACGAATAGTTTTTCTATATTTATGGCTGAAATGCTAAAAGTGCTTTTGGCATTCGTTAAATTATGTAAAAATTTTGCAGAACCCCCCTTTATGGGTTATTATGTAATAAACCCTTAGTTTATGAAACCTTTATTTACCTTACTTACCGTTTTATTTATTGCTACCTCCGGATTTTCACAAGATGTCGTGAGTCAATACGAAGTAAACGACACTTTTGAAGGACAAGCCCAAAAATTAACCGCTTCTTATGATGCCGAATTAGGGCTTCAGGCCGATCAGCGCATCTTATTTCAGAAGAAAGTGGAAGAATACCTTATTTTAAGTCAAGAAGCCAAAGATCAATTAAAAGGTCGGGAAAAACTGGAAAAACTATACCGCTTGCAATTGGATGAGATCGCCGATATGTCTGAAATCCTTACTCGGATTCAGTTTAACAAATACAAAAAAATACGTCCGGACATGCAACCACTGGATGTGGCTAAAATGGCCAAAGAAATAAAGCAGTAAACTTACTGCGACTCCCCATTCATTAAAAGCTGCTTTTTACGGGCAGCTTTTTTGCTATACTGCATCAGCCATAGCGAAATAAAGGAGCAGATCATAAAGCCAAAAAAGATAGGCCAGACCTTGTATTCAATAAACCGGCCAATAAAGGTACTAATGGGAATGGCCATTAAGGTAGAGATCAATCCCGTGATGGCCGCAGCAATTCCTGCGATATGTCCCATGGGCTCCATGGCTAAAGCACGAAGGTTTCCGAAGAGAAATCCGATAGCGAAAAACTGCAGGCCAAAAAATCCCATAATGACCCAGATACTCGGATTTTCCTGTCCGTAGAACAACACCACATACAGGGTACTAATAATAAAGAAGCCGAGGAGGGCCGTAGAGACCATTTTTTGCATGCCAAATTTTAAAACGAGGCTTCCGTTGGTAAAAATAGCCAAGCCTATAGCAATAGAGAGTCCCGCAAAAATAAAAGGGAATTCCTCCTTCATGCCATATTGCACTTCAAAAATTTGTTGGGAACCGCTCAAGTATACCATAAACGATCCAAAGACAAACCCCGAAATAAGGGTATAGCCCATGGTGGACTTCTCCCTAACTACCTGCTTAAAGCCATCCATAAACAAGTGTCGCGTAAACGGCACCCGCTTTTCAACGGCAAGGGTTTCCCTTTGTCGTTTCCAAAACCAGGCACAGACCAAAGCGCTAAACCCTAACTGAGCGTAAAAAATACCTTGCCAATTGTAGTGGTCCAGCACAAACTTTCCCGCAGCGGGAGCGACAATGGGAATTAATAAAAACACCACCGTAACAAACGAAAGAATACGGGCCATATAATCGCCATGGTAGAGATCGCGAATAATCGCAATACAAATAGTACGTGGGGCCGAGAGCCCAATTCCTTGTAAAATCCGTCCCACGATCATCACTTCCAAGCTTTGGGCAAACACGCAAACGATACTGGCCACCAGGAACAGGGCAAAGCCCATGTATACAATGGGTTTACGCCCCATGGCATCTGAAATGGGCCCGAAAAGTAAGGGGCCTACACCCAGCCCTAGGAAAATCATGGTAATGATCAGTTGGTTGTCGGCTGTATTTTGCGTACCAATGGTAATCCCAATCACGTCCAAAGCGGGCAATAGGGCATCAATAGCCAAGGCTACGACCGACATGAGCGAGGCCATTAAGGCAATAAATTCGAGTTGGGAAAGCGATTGGTTTTTTAGCATCCCACAAAAGTAGAACAAACCGCCAAAAGCAGCTTTCAAAAAAAATCTATTTAACGATTTCTTAGTATTCTATGATTGTTTCCGTAGGGGGTTGTACACATTTTTGGAGTTGTTAACGCATAGTGCTTTCATTTATAGGGTATTGATTGGCAACCGGTAATTCCTTTAAGACTCCTTTAAACAACTTTATCAATACTTTAATACAGGAAGTACGGTAAGCCAGCCTGCTCTTACTATCTTTAAGGTAGCTAAGAAAAAGAACTATTAACTCAAAAAATACAACTATGAAAAAGCACGTAGCTATATTAGCAACAAACGGATTTGAAGAATCAGAATTAACAGAACCCAAAAAGGCAATGGAGGCCGAAGGATTTGATGTCGATATTGTAAGTGACACCGACGGCGAAATTAAAGCCTGGAAAGATGGAAACTGGAGCAATTCGTATAAAGTAGATACTCTGCTAAGTGAAGCCAATTCCAAAAACTACCATGCCTTGGTATTGCCAGGTGGGGTGATGAACCCAGACAGTTTACGGAAAGATGAGAATGCCCTCAACTTTGTTAGGGATTTCTTTTCAGAAAAGAAACCGGTTGCGGCAATTTGTCACGCCCCTTGGACGTTAATAAGTGCCGACGTGGTACGTGGAAGGAAAATGACCTCGTACGAAAGTATTAAAGACGATCTTATTAATGCAGGCGCCAATTGGGTAGACCAAGAAGTAGTGGTAGACGAAGGGTTTGTGACCAGCCGAAACCCAAACGATTTACCTGCGTTTTGCAGTAAGGTAGTAGAAGAAATTAAAGAGGGAAAACACGAAGCGCAACACGCGTAACGCCCTCTTTATGTTGGTTGGTTAGTTAAGTTGGAAAGCCTCCCGTTTGGGAGGCTTTCTTTATATAGGTACGTTCAAAAAAAAATAGGAGGGGAGTGGTCTCCTATTCTTCCGCTTTGGGAATGTCGGGATCTTCGGTGTGAAAGGTTTTTTCAATCCCCGCACTGTCCACCCCAAAAAACTTCAGGATTTCGGTAGGATTGTCTATTTGAGCCACTTTTTCACCGTTAATGGCTATGGGCTGGGTGAGAAGCTTCGGATTGTTTTGTAGGACCTTGATCCAATCGTCGGTATCGAAATTCTCTTCATCCGTGACTTCCTTCAGCACCCGTTTGTCAATTAAATCGCCCACGGTACAGTTCAATTCCTCCGCAAGCTCCACCCATTGGGTCCCAGGGACTTTTACTTCATCAATATTTACGGCCTGTATTTTTTTGTCAATGGCCTGCAGGTAACTGTAGGTATGTTTTCCCACTCGGGTTTGCCCACTGTATACAAGGCTTAATTGATTTTCGTCTCTGGCTATTACGCTCATATCTTTCATGATTTGGATTAAGTTGAATGATGTTCCTTAAAAATACCAAGTATCCTTATAATGTACTAATAATTTAATACTTCTTTGTGATTCTTGCAAAGCCTACGTTAAATGTCCCTTAATAACTAGGACAAAAATGTTCTAGTTGGTATCTTTAGTAAAAAGAAAAAAACAAACGCTATGATTCAAAAACAAACCCCTGTACATCACGACATCCACCATTTAATAGAAGAACGCTGGAGCCCCAGGGCTTTTGCCGATAAACCCTTGACCGAAGACGACATGCATTTACTATTGGAAGCCGGCCGTTGGGCGGCCAGTAGCAACAACTTACAGCCGTGGCGCATTGTTTGGGGATTGCGCGGTACCGAAACCTACGATCGTATTTTTGGTTGTTTAAAGGAATTCAATCAAAACTGGAATAAGGAAAGTGCCCAAGCCTTGTGGCTTACGGCCTACAAAACCGATATGAAAGACGGCGAACAGGAAAATTTCCATGCCCTGCACGACGTAGGGTTGTTTATGGGCAATGTGAGTGTGCAGGCTCAAAGTATGGGCATTGCATTGCATCAAATGGCGGGGATCGACTTTAAGAAAGCCAAGGAAGAATTTCAGTTTCCGGAGAACTACCACTTTGCCACAGCGGTATCGTTTGGGTACTATGGAGGGGATTTGGATAGCATTCCGGAGGATTTACACGAAGCCGAAAAGAAATCCATGCGGGAGCGCATCCCACAAAGTGAATTTGCCTTTAACGGCAACTTTCAGAAATAAAATAAGTAGTATCTTTCAGTTGTAAACACTGAAAGCATGAAAAACCACCACCCAACCTTATACCGTTATATTCTTATAGCGGTATTTTTTATGGTCGCAACCTCCTGTAAGGAAACCCCTAACACGACGGCTCCTAAAGAAGAAGTGGAGACCGCCACTTCAGAAAAGACCGAAACGATGGAGACTACGGAAGCAGCCTGTTTGGGCCGCTTCGCCCATAACGTGTATTTCTGGTTCAAGGAGCCCAATAACGAAGCCCACCGCCAACAAATGATGGCCAGTTGCCGCACCTTGGCCCGGGAGTCGCAATACATTCAAACCGTACACATAGGGACCCCGGCCCTGAGCGATAGGGACGTGGTAGACGATAGTTTTACCTTTAGTTGGGTGGTGACCTTTGCCAATGCGGCCGACCAAGCGGCGTATCAAACCGAACCCGTTCACTTGAAATTTATTGAAGAAGCCTCCCATCTATGGGAAAAGGTATTGGTGTACGATAGTGAAGAAATCAATATCCCGTAGGCACCATGAAGCTTTTTTCCAAACAACGCAAAGCAGCCTTGCCCGGGTCCCAAGAAAAGCCTTCGGGACGCTTTCAGAAATATGTACTGTACGCCCTAGGGGAAATCATCCTCGTGGTGATTGGGATTTTGATCGCTGTGGCCATCAATAACCGAAACGAAGCCCGGCAGGATGGGGACCGACTTACGACCTATTTAAAGAATTACCGTACCGACTTGACCATCGATACCACCATGATAGGGTACAACCTTCGTATTTTGGACAAAAAGAAAGAGGGGTTCGATTTGGTATTGTCTGATACCCTTACCAAGGAAAACCTTATCAAAACCCCCGTGGCTTTTGCCTTAATGCTTACCTACAATCCCATACAATTGCAGAGCAAGGGCTATGCCCAATTACAATCGCATGTAGACAATCCCGAAACGGTAGGGGACAGTTTGGTGATGAATATCGTGGCCAAGCATGCAGCCTACGATGCCTTGCTCAAATCTTCCATACAGCGCATTAGCGATGACATTGATGATAATATGGCGTATTTAAAAAATAATGAGCCTTGGGTGGCCGACTTGCTTACGGGGAAGATGAACGATGAAATCCTTACGTATTTTACCAGCAAGGATTATAAAAATAGGGTGGCAATCCATCAAACACTGGTGTACCAAAACCTCGCGGCATTCTTGGAGCAGTATTTGCTCTATGCCAAGGAAACCCTTACGGCGCTAGACGAACGCTTGGCAGAGGAATAGGGAATTTAGGCATTATTTTTGTATCTTTTAGGGAAAGAATTTGTTATGAAACCGATGTATCTCTTTATTCTATCCCTTTGGTTGCTAGGAAGTTGCCAAAGCATCAAACATGTAGATCCGCAGCAAGCCGCTGCCACCAAAGCCTTAGTAGCAGAAGGCCCTTTTGAAATGGTCTTTAGCAGAGCGCACCCGTTGACCACCAAAGAAATGACCCAGCTAAGTGCCACTAATCTTTTACCGGTAGAAAGCAGGTCTGGAATGATCAATATGGTAGGCATGGCCAATTATGTAAGGAAATACGGCGACAGTCTTTCGGTATTTTTACCGTACTACGGCACCCGACAAATGAGTGGGCGTTACAACGATTCTAACGGTGCGATTGCATTTGAAGGAATCCCAAAGACCTATGATGTAATGTATGATGACGCCCAACAGGAAACCAACGTAAAAATTTCCTTTAAGGATTTGGAAGGCGAACAGTATCAAGTTTGGGCCACGGTACAAGCCAACGGGCAAGTACATGCCCGGGTAAATTCTTCACAACGTACGTCGATAAGCTATACCGGGGAAGTATCGAAGTTTAAGCAGCAATAGTAAAATCAGCTGATTTTGCTGTAGCGTATTTCCCAACAACCAAAACCCTATAGAGCAGGATTCCAATTATTCTATTTTACATAATATAAATTATGATACATTTAGGTATTTATGCAAATGGTGTATAGTTTTGGTATTTTGATAGCATGACAAATATAACTTCGTGTGAGTGAATTATTCCAGTGATGTATATGATTTCAAAGTGATTTGTGGAGTTTATAGAAAATAAAATGGTCGTTGTACTTGCCTATTGTTATGACCATAATTTTATGAGGCCAAGATTAAATATCTAATTAAAAAATATTATACTTCAACTTTAATTCCAACTTCATTTTCTATTCTGATGTCATTATAGATTTCTAAATCTCTATTAATAGCTTCAAAACTTACAACTAGTGAATATGGCATTAGGCTTTTTAAATCTTTATCCCAACCAGCATGTCCAACTACTCCAATACAAAAACTTTCTGTTAGCTTATTTGATTTAAGAATTGCCCAATCCTTTTGAACAGTGTTATTATTTAGTTTAACATCATTAATTCCTCCATTGGATCGTGATTGAATTATCCAAGTAATATTTTCATGATTAATATCATTATCTTCATCTTCAGGATTAAAATCGCCTTCAATTAATCTTTTTTCAAATTCTTCAGCGGTTTCACCAAGCTTTGAAGAATGCCAATCTACCCAACCAGAAAGATATGATCTAAAACCAACACGAGTCCTTCTTGGTACTGCTTTAAAAGTTAATGTTACTTCTACTAAGATATCAAATGAATCTCCTACTCTTCTAATACTTTCCGGTAACTTTACTTCATAAATATCTGCTTCCTTTGGGGATATTTCTAGGGAATTTACAAGTGTTACTCTATAATCGGTATTTGTAGTTGCTCGCTCTAGGTTTGGTATTCCATAACCAAAAAGTCTTAAAAAATTTAATCTAGCATTTTCATTGAAAATTTTATTTGGCCATCTTGCAGATTGAACAATTAGAGCTTTATAGAGTAAAGTTGATTGTTCAGGAAATAATCGATTTAATTCTGCTAAAATCGCGGATACCCTTGGCGCAGAAAATGATGTTCCAATTCCATCAACACTTGTCGCTGGCCCTCCATTTAATGTACTCCTAACAAGGTGTAACGAAGTCTCCTTTTTTTGTGATGCTAATTTATTAGAACCCGTTTTCTCTAATACATAATCTCCACCATATTCAACTAATTCAGGCTTAATCGAACCCCAAAGTCCTAAACCAGTCCTTGTAAATGAAGAAGGAAAATCTAATTCACCAATTGACTTTAGATCATCATCTTCATATTCTCCATTGCAAATAGAGCCTACAGTTAATGAAAATAAACTTTGTGATGGATTCGATATTCTTGATTTTTTAAGTAACAAATAATCTGCATAGCTACTTCCATTATTCAAGTAATTTTCTATTTGCCTCTTTTTTAAATTTCCCGTTGGTATTACAAATAAAATATCTTTCTCCCAAGTCTCTCTATCTATAGATTCTGCCCATTTGGACATTCTTGTTGTAATATGACCTTTTCTTGATGTAATGGACATATTAAAGATTCGGGTGTTGTAATTATCATTATAGTGCTCTATAATATCCTTCATCAAGTCAGGTGGATAAAGATTTGATTGCATCCTATTATTATCATCTAATACTCTTGCATTTTGTATCCAAGTATTTAATTTAACTGCTTCTGTTATAGGAAATTTAGAGTAAAGTATAGCTCCTGCCACTCTTGTACCGTGTCCACCACCAGCAACACAATCGCTTACTATTTTTTCTTGACCTTTTACATACGATATTGAATGATTGTTATCAATTGCTTTTTCTAATAGAATATGATTTTCTTCTATTCCACTATCAATAACACAGACATTCGGATCATCATCTTCTGGGCCAGTTATGATAAGTTCATTTTGTCCAGTAAATTCTTCGCCAATACTTAAACTTTGTTCAAGATTATCATATTCTTCCACTTCAAACAAGTATGGGTAATTTAGTACAAGATCTTTTAACCCTTTACCATTAATTTCGATTCTACAAGAAAAACTATCACTTGAGTTGACATAATCACTTATTAATACGCCTTGATGTTCAGAAATGAAGTTTTCCAATTCAGCTTGACGATCAAAAGAAACTTCATCCCATTCAATTTCTGCTTTCCTTTTTTTCTCTTCCCATCTCGCAACTTTCTCCTGAAATTTATCTTCAGTAATTTCATCTTCAGTAATTTCATCTTCGTTACCTCTATTAGGATATGCAGGTATATGAATATGACATGCAATAGCGATATCTACGACAAGTAATTCAGCATCATCTATTTCATCCCACTTTTTAAGTAGTGATTTGGATAAAATATGATCTATACGCCATTGTTTGCCAGTAACAATATCCCATAATTGAGAGGCTTTATTTCTAAATTTACCTTCCTCTTTTAAAAACTTTTCGATTTTATCTCTTAAAGTGGTGAGATTTAAATCTGCTGAAGCTCCAATCAAATATCCATTATCTTCCTCCGAGATAATCTCTATACCGAAAGATCTTAGACTATCTGGATTAAATATTTCTTTTTTTGGATCAACTTGTAAAAATAAAGGGATTGAATCTGGTATTTTAGGTAACCCTTGTTCTTTTCTTTCCTTCAAATCATCAGTCCATTCTCCAGTAATTACTGATGTCTTTTCTTTAAGGGATTTTCCGTGAGCTTCTCTATTATCTATATTAGCTAGTGTTTCATCACTTGGAGTAACTACAACAACTTGCTTGCCAGGGCCATAAGGTGAATTGTATAATCCCGTTATTCTATGTGGAAGTGAAAGATGATCGAATGCCATAAACAACTATTATTTATTCTCATTAAATCTAATAGTTTCATTGATAATTTTATCGAAGCTTTTTTTATCAATTATCTCTAAATTATTTATGACAGAAAGTTTCTTAACATTTTGAGCAATTTTTACTATTTCAGCAGAAGAAAAACCAAGTAGTTGATTCACATAATTAATTAAATTAACTTTATTTGAAATTTTTGTTGATGACAAAGTCATTTTTAATAATTCTAAAATTTCTTCTTCTTGAGGTTTTTTAATTTCTACAACTTCATCAAATCTCCTAAAAACAGCTTTGTCAAGTGAGGTTTCTAAGTTTGTAGTAGCTATAAGTAAACCTGGAGCATTATATTCTTCTAATAAAAACAATACCATATTAACTAACCTATGCATTTCTCCAACATCTTGTCCATAATTTCTTGATTTAGCAATTATGTCAAACTCATCTAATAATAATACACATGGAAATGTATTCACTTCATCAAAAAGTTTTTTTAAATTTATAAGAGACTCTCCTAAGAAAGATGAAATAACAGCTTCAAATCTAACTTTATAAAAAGGTAAGCCAATGTTCCAGGCCAACCTTTCCGCTCCCATGCTTTTACCACAACCGGGCGGGCCAAAAAAAAGAATTTTTTGTTTAGGCTTTAAACCATGGTTTGCGAGTCTTTCTCTTGCAACAAACTCTTTTTCAATTCTGGAAAATTTACTCTCAATATCATCTGACAAAACCATGTGATGTCTTAATTCATTACGCGGTATTTGAACAGCTAAAGGAAAATCTTTCTTGTTATGTTTTCTACTGGTATTTGAAAAAATATCTTTTAATTGATTATCCAAGTTTTTAGATGTCTTGATATTTTGATCCAAAATAGCTTTGAGTTGCTTGGATAAAAGGTAATGTCCTTTCTTTTCTTCATCCTTAACAATATCATATGCAACCTTAACTATATCGTCTTCTGGTCTTCCATCAATACTTCGAAATAATCTTTTTAAAATATCTTTATTCACTTGTAATTATATCTATGAAACAAATCTACGAAATTAAATAATGGAAATCTAGATTCAATTTCCATTCCACACACATTATGCTTCCCTCCTACGTCGTCGAATTAAGAGGGTTCTATTAACATTGTAAAAGAACCTTTTGGGGTAAAATTTTTAAATAAATTGTAGTTTGCCAAAGCGCCAGCTGGCTCATTCGCTAAAAAGGTCTACAAGACCTTTTCTTAACGCTCTGCCCTACTTTTATCCAAAGATCAAGCTACATAACTCGAGAACATTATGAACTTTCTAAAACCATCACATCCCCTTCCGGTGATACCCCATCCCGCCGCATTTGATACAGGGTAAGGCGTAGGTAGGCAGGTAGTAATCGAGTCCCTTGGGGTTATCGTTGAGATGGTCGTTACGGTCGGTCGCCACATGCCCCATTTTTTCATCGTCGCGGTAAATCAGGTAATGGGAAATGGTAGAGAAATTCCCATCGTTTTTCGTGATACGGCAGTAGCCCTCCCCTAGGCAGAGTCCGCATTTTTCGTAATACTCCCGAAACTTGACATCCCGTAACACAAACAGCTTCTCCCCTTTGGTCACCACCCTATCGGCCTGTACCTGGATGTTCCCTGGGACCACATTGGGGAAATCCACCGAGATGTAGTATTCGCCGCCATCAGAGACTTTATTGTTTACCGTTCGGGCCGCTTCCTGCCAATAGGCCGCACGGGGGTGTATCCAACTGTAGGTGGCCGCTTTGCCATCGGCCGTACACACCACCTTGCCGTAATGCCGCGGCAAGTCCTGTGGGAGCACCCACTCGCCTGGGAGTCCGCAAGGCGACTCCTTCGCCCAATAGACCCGTTCCTTTTCCTTAAGGCGCTCGTCGGCAATCACCTGGTTTGTACTTTTGCCTACGTATGTTCCGTTTTCGTAATGCCCTTCCTTGCCATCCACGATGGCATCCCCATTAGGGATAAAGGCTTCGTTTAACTCCCCTTGGTACGCCACACCGGTATCGGGACAGTCTTTTTCAAAATAGCGGCCTTCGGCAAAAGCCCCATTCACGATATGCGCCATAAAGGCTTGGGTTTCGGTAAGATGTCCTACGTGAAGCCCCTCCATCAAGGCATTGTTTACAAAGGCTCCCAGCATCATGCGGTCCTTCATTTTAAAGAATCCCCAGCCCTGCAAAGCCCCGTTTTGGAAGAAGCCGGTGTAGGAAAAGGCATCCGACTTGTACGAGCCGAATCCGTTGGGTTGCCCGCTGCCATTGACCGCTCCCGTGTAGGCACCGTTTTGCCAAGAAATCTGAGTGCTGGGCAATTGGGAAAGCGTTTCGGTATGCTCGAGATTCCAAGGCGCTGCCGTACCCGCGGAAAAACGGATCTGCCAACGGCCGTCGGATTGTTGGGTAAGCGTACAGCCCATTCCGGCAAACACCGGATGGCTATCGAGGTATTGGGTGGCCCCGTTCGTGCCTTCCCGAAACGTATACAGACTGGGCCAGTCGCTGGCTTCCAAGAAGATATCGGTTTCGTAGGAGGTACTTTGAATGCGTTTACTGATTGACACTACCGCTTGGGATACGTCCCAGAAATCCATATAGATTTCATCCTTACGGGCTTTGATGCGTCCGGTAAGGGTGCTTCGATCCCTTACATAGGAGAGATCCCCTTTGTCCATGCATTGCAGGGTGCCTAGGGACGATTGATGCCGATACGGCACTTGGGTATCGAAGTAGGTGTTTTTTAGGGTTCCAAAGGTGATGACATCATTCACAAAGGTTCCTTTTAGGGAAGGGGTTGATAGCTGATTGGAACTCCAAGCGCCTTCGAGGTCCCCTTTCTTTAGGAATTTGGTGATGGTGTTTTGCGCCGACGAGCCCGTGGCGGTCAACACATAACCGAGTCCGTTGAGCTTCCCATTGGCAAACCCCCCACCAATATAAATTTCGTTGTGGTACTTGGTGCCACTTATTTTCAATTCAATATCCACTTGTACAATACCCTGCCCGTTTTGGCAATCCCCAAAGAGGCATTTGCGTTTCGATTTCTGAACATAGCGAGGCCCGCCATGCGATTTAAACTGATCCAGGGCTTCGCTGGTGATATCGGTTTGGTATAAGGGTCCGGCATCGTACTGCGCCCAGCCGTAACCAAAAACGGAAAGGCAAACTAGGAGGAGTAATTTTTTCATCGGTGGAAAAATTAAATCCTAAGATACGCAGCTTATTGGAAATGAGGCAATAGTGCAAATGCCGTATTTGGGTGGTATTCTAGATTACAGCTTCTGTAGTACCTCCCTCCTTCCCTATTTTTCTGCATAAAAAAACGCCCTACATTTCTGCAGGGCGTTTTGTATCAAGCTATACGGTGTTCCTTATAGGATTTCCAATACTTCCAGGTCGAATACCAAATCCTGCCCAGCCAGTGGGTGATTGGCATCGATGATGATGTTTTCGTCTTCCACCTTGGCAATACGGAATTGCTGTTGGGAACCATCGGGATTGGTCCCTACCAGGTTCATGCCTACTTCAGGAGTGATTTCCTGCGGAAGGTCTTTTTTGGGTACTTTATGAAAAAGCTGTTCGTTTACGGGACCATAGGCATCTTTTTGATCGATGGTGATGGTTTTCTTTTCGTTCACCTCCATATTGATCAAGCCTTGCTCAAAGCCGGGGATCAACTGTCCTTTCCCCAACTCCACTTTTAAGGGATCCTTGTCTACGGAGCTGTCGAACACCTGCCCATTGGTTAATTTCCCGGTGTAGTGTACTTTTACCACATCATTTTCTTTTACTGTACTCATAACTAGTTCTTTGTGTTTTTAATTTTAACAGCGGCAAAGGTACGGGTTCTAAAATGGCTCAACGAACAAAATGGGAAAAATGTCCCAAATTATGGGGTATTCCCTATTTTCCTTCTAAATTTCGGTAAACCTACCTCCTACTTCCAAAAAATGCAAATCGCCTGGTATCAAACCGCGGATTTTTCCTGTTTTTTCCTCTTTTTGCCTGAAAAGGTCGCATTCCGTAGGTTTTCGTACCAAAACGTATCATTTGGTATGAAACCGTATGAAAACGTATGATTACGTCGTTTTGCGTTTTAGTCGTACTTACCACGTACTATCCACGTAGTATCCTCGTAGTAAGGTCGTAGTTAGCACATAGAAAAGTTTTATATAAGTTTTCTTTTATGTTCATTTTGCCTTAGTAAAACCAATCTAAACTCTGCACAATATTTGCTTCTGGTATTTTAAACTTAGTTCCCGAAGCAATTTCAGAAATAGGAGTGTCGCAAGCGGAAGTGCGTTTTTTGGTATAGCAAAAAAATAGAGCATGTAGCGATAAGCGACAGCTCCGGTTGGGTGCGTGCACCCAAATTTCCTTAATTGCTTCTTGATTTTTTGGTTCGTTTTGCATCAAGGCAAAATGAACATAAAGCAAATACCCTATTCCACCACCAACCGATACCCCACTCCATGCACGTTTGTTAACTGCACGTTGGGATCGGCCTGAAGGTGTTTTCGAAGTTTGGAAACATAGGTGTCCAGACTGCGACCTACCACCACGCCATGGTCTTCCCATACTTTTTTACTGAGTTCCTCACGGGAAATCACTTCGTTGGGACGCGCCGCGAAAAGCACCAGTAACTCGCATTCTTTTTTGGACAAACGGATTTCCTGCTTTTCATACACCAACAAATGCTGCTCGGGATAAAAAGTGAACTGCCCAAGGGGGCGTCCGTTGGTAGCAGGTTGCGTATTTCTTATAGGGCTTTGCCGCTTTTTGTAGGTGTGAAGTCCTACCGGCACCAACACAAAAAACAAGAGCAACATCCATACTTCCGGTTGGTGTAGTATTTTTTTGTAATTGTTTGATATATTGCTAAATGCGTTATTTTTTATAAACTGAAACTTTAATTGATAGCACTGCTTCAGCATAGGTCTGCCGCCACAAGGAATCAGGCTTTTTTCTGGGCTTTCCTGAATCTCAAAACTATAGGCCACGGCTTGGTCTTCGCATTGCAGGATTTCAACCAAATAGGGAGCAGACAAGGCACTTTTCTGAAGGCTGGCTTCCACGGCTTGTACCACATCGTTGGGGAAAAGGCTTAAAGCAGCTTCAAATTCCAAGAGGTAGGTATCCGCACCCAAGGTTTTTACGGGTAGGACCCGTGAGGTGCTGTCGCCCGACTTCAGTAATAATTGGTGCCCCACGTCCCGAAGGGCTACTTTTACTTTGGAAACTTCCGTAGGGCTGGGTTTGGCCGACTGTGAGAACCATCCTACCAATGCGAATGCGATGAGGAGTCCGCTAAGCACCATAAAATACCGACCTACTTTCATACGGTAAAGAACGTGGATTTTACCCAAAATTCACAGCATTTGACACATCTTTTACATTCTTTTGACACTTTTACGGCTTGAGGCTCTTAGTTTTACCGAAAATCGTTTGTATGAAAGCTACCCTAATCGCCACATGGGTTTTTGCCCTCACCTGCTGGCTACTGAGTTGTAAAAATTTGGAACCTTCGGAAACCACTACCCCTTCCGAAACCACTTCCTCCACCAAAAAATCCATCAGTAACACCCTAAAGGAAAACGAACAGCTTCCCATAGCCGATCGGGTGGCGTTGTACCTTCGGTTAAAAAAGGAACAACCCAATGCCTATAATTTTGAAAATGAAGATGAGCTTACCATGTATGGCTACGGACTCCTATGGGCAGATCAACCCGAGGAGGCGTTGGGGATATTTCAGTTAATCGCTACGCAGTTCCCGGAATCGGCCAATGCCTACGACAGTTTGGGCGAAGCCTATCTCGTATTGGGGCAAAAGGAACGGGCGCTGGAGCATTACCGCCAATCTTTGGCCATGAACCCCGATAATTTTAATGCGGAAGATGCCATCGAGCGTATCTTACATCCTGAAATCAAACCCCTCACGCCAGAGGAGCGATTTTCACAGGTTTTTACGGTGGACGACTACCGTTCCGATTTGCAGCAGTTGGGCGAAAAGCTCCTCGAAGTGCATCCCAATGCGCTGAAGTTTACTTCGGAAGCGGCTTTTTGGAATACCCTGGAAAGTCTTCAACAACAAGTGAGTCCGCAAACCACGTATGCCGAATTTACCTGGATGTGTAGCAAGATGATTGCGCAATTGGGCTGCTCGCACACCTCCAATGGCAACTTTTTCCCGCAATGGGAAATGCTTCCGTTGGCGCAGGTGTTTCCCCTAGAGGCACGCTGGATGGACGGAAAGTTGTATGTCACGGATGCTTCGGTTCATTCTGAAACCATCTCCAAAAGGGATGTAATTACGACTATCAACGGCCAGCCCGTGACGGAATTGATTGAAAGTATCTATGCCCATATTCCAGCCCAGGCGCATGTGCGTACCTACAAAACCCATCAGTTGAACGATTGGTTGATGGGCCTATTGCCTTATGCACTGGGGCTTCCGAAGGAATTTACCGTGACTACCGATAAACACCCTACTCCCATCCTACTGAAACCCTTAGAAAAAGGGCCCGAATGGCAGCCGTTTCCCTTCCGAAGAAAATGTCAAGACAATCTATGCTTGGAGCTACGGGAGGAAGAAAAGACCGCCATCCTTACCATTGCCTCTTTTAACTACTATCCGTGGAATAATTTAGACGCGTTTGAAGCTTTTGTAGACGAAAGCTTTGCGCGGCTTCAGGAAGCGCAGATTGAAAACCTGATTCTTGATGTGCGCTTTAATGGTGGCGGCTCTGCCGAATCCAGTATTCATTTGTTGAAATACCTGCTGAAAGCCCCTTTTTCGTATTTCACCCAAAACGAAGAAACCTATACCCCGTTTGAGAATCGCTTCCGAGGAAACCTTTACACTCTTATCGACGGCCGCGGGAATTCTACCACTGGGCATTTTATGGCGAAAATCAAGGAGGCAGAACGGGGTGTGATCATTGGGGAGGAATTGGGATCCAATAAACTGTGTACCGCGGGCCAATCGGTTTTACGGTTGAAACATACCAAAATGGTGTATTATGTGGCGAACACGGCTTCGGAAGTGTGGGCCCCTAGCCTTCCAGACGACCGTGGCATTGTCCCCGACCATGAAGTGGTCCAATCGGTAGCGGATTATTTCAACCAAACCGACACCGTTATGGAATTTGCCTTAGCCTTACCAACCAAAAAATAAACCGCTTTATGAACTATCCATCACTCACTTTTATAGCCTATAGCCTTCTCGTGCTTACCTTCAGCTGCAACCCAGCAAAAGAAACTTCAGCTACCCCTACCATGGCACAGGAAATCGATTCCCTGATCACCACTTTTCATGCGTACGGCGGATTTAATGGGTCGGTACTGGTGGCGCATGAAGGGAATGTGGTTTTTCAAAAGGGCTACGGACCCGCTCATAGGGAATGGGACATCGCCAATGCGCCAGATACGAAATTCCGTATCGCTTCGCTTACCAAACCATTTACGGCAATGCTTACCTTACAATTGGTGGCAGAAGGCACTTTGGAGCTGCACGTTCCTATTTCCGGGTACCTTCCGGAATACCCCCTACCACAGGGCAATCAAATAACCTTGCACCACTTGCTCTCGCATACCTCGGGCTTGGTGCGGGATCTCCCACAACGGGATTCCCTTCCGAAGTACCCCGATCGGCAACGCTTACCGGAAGTGGTGGGCCAGTTTTCCCAGCTACCGATACAATTCCCTCCCGGGGAACGTTTTGCCTATAGCAATTGCGGCTATAGTCTGTTGGGGTACATTTTGGAAACCGTCACGGGGCAATCTTATGAAAGCTTGCTTCAGGAACGCATTTTAGACCCGTTACAGATGAAAGACACGGGAATCGACAAACACCGCCCTTTGATTAAAAAACGCGCTCAGGGCTACTTTAAAAGCTTTGGGGAGTACTATCATGCCAATTACATCGATACGTCCCCCATCACTGCGGTGGGAAATATGTACAGTACTGTGGAGGATTTAAATAAATGGGCGGCAGCCACCCGCAGCACGACCCTCCTCCCCGAAGCTTACTGGGAGCTCATCCTTACCAAACAGGCAGAAGACGTTCAGTATGGTGGGTATTATGGCTACGGATGGGAGCTCCTGGAGAAACCGGTAGGTACCAGTGAAAGGAAAGTGGCGACTCTAGGTCATAGTGGTGCTACGGAAGGTTTTTGTGCGCTCTACACCTACCTTCCTGAAACGAAAAGTGCCATCATCCTGTTGAGTAACCACCGAAGGGCTTATTTGAATACCCTAACCACGGCCCTTACCGGAATTTTATATGGGGAAGCCTATTCCTTTCCGAAGAAACCCTTGGCGCAGTTTATGGCACAAGTGATACAAAAGGATGGTGTTGAAAAGGGATTCGGTTTTACAAGGCCCATCAAGGGGATTCCAATTACTATATCGATGAAACCGAATTGATTGTTGAAGGCTACCGACTCCTCCATGCGGGGAATGCGGAAGATGCAGCAGCCGTATTTTTACTAAGCACGGAAGTGTACCCCGATCGTGACAATCCGTTCGACAGCTATGCGGAAGCTTTGTTAGCCTTAGGCGACAGACAAGGCGCGATTGAAAACTATCAGAAATCCCTCGAATTGAACCCGAATAACCGCAATGCCATAAAACAGTTGGAAGCCTTGGGAGTGGTGAATGATGATTGATGATTGATGATTATTGATTGATGATTATTGATTGTTGATTGTTGATTGGGGATTGTTGATTGGGGATTGATGATTGGGGATTGATGATTGGGGATTGAT
>CEQG01060230.1_pt1 | contig 39025 bp, 49 predicted proteins | sample 350301 | NCBI WGS metagenome assembly CEQG01 (sample SAMEA2621242, study PRJEB7988) | marine metagenome | isolation source: saline water (ENVO:00002010), including | reverse complement strand
GGCCTTTGGGGCGGGGCGGGTCTGCCTCCCTGCCATAAATGCATCGACCATCTGGTCGGCACTATAAGTGATGTCTTCGGGGGCTTCATCAGACACCGCCTCCACCATACGGGTAAGCCAATCCCATCCCGCCTGCTCATCGCTGGGGGTTATGGTCGCAAATTGCTGCGCCGCCTCGATCCGTTCATCCGCCATCATCAATCTCCAAACAGCGCGCGGTCACCGGCTTCGTGGCAGCCGGCCAGCAGCAGGCCGAGCAGGGCGGCGGCGAGCTGCGCCAGCAGGGCCAGCGCCTTCCATGCGAGGACGGGGCCGCCGCGATGATGCACAGGGCAGAGCGCAGCACGGTCATTCGCCCAGCTCCGCATGCGGAATGTCGAGCCAGTCGACCAGCGCGTGGGCGCCATAGCCGGCGACGAAAGCGAGGCCGAGCGCCAGCGCGCAGCCGAGCAGCAGCTTGCGCCAGGGCAGTGCCGGCGGATCGCGGTGGATGGTTATTCTGCGCGCACGATGATCGGCGCCGGCCCGATAAATGTAGGTCGGTTTGTAGTTGGGGGGGTCGTCCATCTGCAGGGCCTCCGGTAATTCTTGCGGGTGGAGCTGGATCATGGCTGGCCGGTATCGGCCGCGCGGGCCATTTCGCGATCGTGGCGATCGAGCTCGGCGGCGATCAGCGCACCGGCGTAGGCCAGGTGGATGCGATAGGCATCGGCATGGTCGGCCGATAATTCCCCATCGGCGATGAAATCGGCGGCATCGGTCAGCCGCTGGCGGGTAAGGTTGAACAGGCTGAACCGGCGCTTGTCATGCCCTTGCGCATCGTCATGCGCGGCGTCGTATCCCTTGGCGAAGTGTTCTGCGCGGCGCCAGGCGATCGCGGCCAGGCCGGGCGAAGAAGCGAACAAAGGGCCCACCGGATCCGGCAATTCAGAAACCCCGCTTGCTTGATGGGGGCCGGATCCGGTGGGCGAGGTTGCCGCGCGAGCTTGCGAAGCCACTGGCGCGGTAAACAGGGCAAGTCGATCGACCAGGCGGGCGAGCGGTGTTTCCAGCTCGGTCGCGGGCAATCGTGCGCCGCAGAAAGGGCGGTGGTCGGCGTTCACGGCATGGCGGCCGCGAGCAGGGCCAGCGCGAGGTAACCGAACCCGAAGGTGGCAACCGCGCGGGGGAAGGTTTCGGCGATGAAGGTCATGGCTGCGGCTCCGCGCCCTGGTCGGCAAGCCGGCGGGTGCTTATGGCAAGGGGCAGCATGACGGCCGTGTCGAGGGAGCATTCCCCATCGCAGAACATGGTGGCGGCCTCGGCCTCGAGCAGTGCGATGGCGGCGGCGGTTTCGGGTGATTGGGACAGGTCGCGGCTCATGGCAGATCTCCCCCGCCAGTGACTTCATAGCGACCGCGCAATCCGTTAGGCAGCGTGTCGCGGGTGGTGGTGTCCAGCTGCACCAGCTCGATCTCGCGGGCATCGACTTCGCTTTGTGCGCGGCTTTCATCGGCGCTTGCTTGGCGGCGCGCCGTGATCGCTGCGGAAGCGCCGACGGTCTGTGCGAGCGTAAGATCGTCGGTGGCGAAAAGGGCGGCGGCCTCGGGCTCGAGCTTGTCGAGCAGGGCTTGCTGTTCGGTGGTCGGTGTGCGGGCCATCAGCTGCGCCTCCACCAACCGGCATTCTGGATATAGCCGAAGCCGCGCGGGCCCCAGTTGAACCGGAAGCCATAGCGATCGGCGGCGAATTCAAATTGGCCGATGGAGACGAAGGGATTGAAGCGCACCCCGGTGCGTTCGCGGAAAACCAGCGAAACGATCATGCGTAGATCCTTTCGCCATCTTCTGCGACCAGGCGCAGGCTGCCGAGGTTGGCGGCGGCGGCATCCATATCGTCGGCCGCAGCCTGGCGCGCGGCGTCGTCAAGCATGCCGGCGGCCGAGGGCGGGAGATAATTGCTAAGCCAGGCGACGACGCCGGCGCGCAGCCACTGGCTGCGATCGACGTGGACGGCGGTGGACAGGCCGCCGCCATGCTTGCGATGCGGCAGCGGTGCGGGAAAGCCGGCGCCGTCGATCAGTGCTTCGACATAGGCGACCAGCGCAGGGTCGGACCCGTCATGCCCGAGCTGGCGGCCGATCCAGCGGCAATCGCAGGTCGGCACCTCTCCATGCGGGGCGAGCAGGTCGGCAAAAGCGGACATATGTAAACGCTCCATCGGTTGCGATGGGGGCGAGGTGTAAGCGCATCGCTTACACCGGTCAATCAAAAAGTTAGGAGATCGCTTACTTGCGCATGTTCTCGAGCGTCAGCGGATAATCGGCCGGCGGATCCTCGAGCGGATCGGCCGCGTCCTGCGCGCGTGCGTGTTCGATCGTGTCGAGCCGGTGGTCGTGGCGCTGGGCGAGTGCCAGCACGCCTGCCAGCGCGGCGATCGACAGCAATATGGAGAGGCCGGCCAGTGTGTGCGTCAGCCGCACCGGTCAAGCGACCTTGCGCGGATCGGCCTGGTTGGACGCTTGCGGGATCACGACGTCCACCAGCTGGCGCAACTGGCCGCGCTGTGCATCGTCCGCCTCGCGCAGTCGTGCAATAAGCTCGCGTTCCTCGGCGGTCAGCCCATCGGGATTGTCCGATCGCGGCAGGAGATCTGCCGGCGTTACGCCAAGCGCAGGCGCGATGCGGCGCATGTAGTCGTGTGTCAGCTGCATCTTGCCGAGCTCGAGCTGCGAAACGGTGACCTTGGAGACGCAAATGGCGTCGGCCACGGCCTGCTGCGAGAGGCCGGCGAGCTTGCGCAGCTCGCGGATCCGGTTGGGTGCATCAATCACCCGGAAAAAATGTAAGATTTCCGCTGACACGAATAGACCTCTATTCCCTCACCGGGGCTTGTCAAGATGTTAGCGTATCGCTTACATCGTTAAGCATGAGTGAGACGCCCCCCGCCCATCCCCTGCGCAGCTGGCGCGCAAGCCAAGGCAAGACGCTGCAATGGTGTGCCGAACGTGTCGGCACAAGTCGGCAGGTCTGGTCAGATTGGGAGCGCGGCCGCCGGCGGCCGAACGATACGTTCATGCCGCGCGTGCGCGAGCTGACCGGCGGCAAGGTGACCGCCGACGATTTTTATCCCCCGATATCGGATGCGGCCTGAATTATGGTTGGTGCCACACATAGAGTTCCCCTTTCCCAAGAGGGGTTTACGCAAGAAGGTGTAAAGTCTTCCTTAACACAGTCGCAAGGTTTTGCCGGCGGCGGCGGCCTGGATATCTGCCAGCCCGGCGCAGGGTTCGGGGCGATCCTGGGTTGTGCCGATGGCGAGCCCTGGTCGATCGTGTTGCTGGCACCCGGCGCGGGCATGCTGGCAAAGCTGGATCCCGCCACGGCCGAGCGCCTGGGGCGTGAGCTGGTGCACATGGCCGAGCTGGCTCGCCGGCCGGGGGCGGTGCCCGAATGAGCCAGGGTTTCGACGACGACACGCGGCTGATTATCGACCAGCTCAATGCGCGTGCGGGCACGCTGGGCCCCGACCTGCTGCCCAATGGGCGCAAGGCCGGCAACAAGCTGATGTTCAGCGGGATCGACGATCACGGCAAGAGCGAGAGCGCCTATCTGCACCTGTCGGGGCCCAAGCAAGGCTTGTGGCTGGATCTCGGCAATGCCGCACCGGGCGAGGAGCGCGGCGATATGCTGGATCTTCTGCGCCTGAAACGCTGCGGCGGCGACAAGGCCGCGGCCTTTGCCGAGGCGCGGCGCGAGCTTGGACTGCCCGAGCGCGGCAGCGGCAAGCGGGTTTCCGACGTCGATCGCAAGGCGATGGAGGATGCGGCGCGCCGGCGCGCGGCGGAACGCGAAGCGGCCGAGCAGCGCGAGAGGGCCAAGAAGGCGCGCAACGCGAAACGGTTGTTTCTGCGCGGCGAGGCGCTGGGCGGCACGCCGGGCGAGCAGTATTTCCTCGGCCGCGCGCTTTCGAGCGAACCGGTCGGCGAATGGCCGGGGTCGCTGCGCTATTTCGGCGAGACGCACCACGGCCCGCTGGGGGCCAAGTTGCCGGCGGTGCTGGCCTGCATCGTGACGGCCGCCGGCCAGCATATCGGGACGCATCGGATCTTCCTGCAGAAAACCCGAGGGCGCGGTTGGGAAAAGCTGCGCGGCGTGCCCGACGCCACCGCCAAGATGGTGCTGGGCAATATGTGGGGCGGCTTCGTGCCGATCCACAAAGGACGCAGCGGGGTGAGCATGGCGCAGATGGCCGAGGGCGAGGCGGTCTATGTCACCGAGGGGATCGAGGATGCGGTCGCGGTGCGAATGGTCAAGCCCGAGGCGCGGATCATCGCGGCGATCAGCCTGCCCAACATCGGCGCGATCGTGTTGCCGCCGGCAGCGCGGCGCCTGGTGGTGGTGGCCGATCGCGATGAAAACCCCAAGGCGCAGGACGCGCTCGAGCGTGCGATTGCGCAGCAACAGGCGCGCGGCCTCGAGGTCAGCCTGGTGATGCCGCCGCCGGGGATCAAGGACGTCAACGACTGGCTGCGCGGCCAAAGCCGGGAGGCGGCGGCATGAGCGGGCGCAAGTATGCATGGACCTGGGCGGATTACGAGCGCGAGCTCGCGAAGGATCGGCGCGCGGAGGCGCGAAAAGCGGACAAGTTAGCCGTCGCGGATAGCGAAACAGCGGTACGGGCGCGTCCCCTGCATGGAGGGGACCGCTGCGAAGGTGAAGCACCGGAAGGAACAAGCGGGGCCGCGGCGGCGGCAGAGGTACACCCTGCGAATGCTTCGCAAACGCGCCCTTTGGCATCGCCGGCGCGCGGCCAAGGCAAGATCAGCCTGGCCGGCATACCGAGCGGAATGGAGGCGCGCGCCGAGCGTTGGCGATCGCCGGTTGCGGCGGGTGAGGCGCAGCGCGAGCGAGCGGCAAGCGAAGCGGCGGCCGGGCGCGCCTTCTGTAAGTGCGGCGGAAACGGGCAGGAGGGCGGATATGTCCCCGCCGATTTCGGCCGCGATTGTATCGAGAAGGATTGTCCGTTGAGGGGGTCGCATGCCTGATAACGTCGCGCAGCTGCGCGAGGCGCTGGATAACCCCGCGCCAGCGCCGAACCTGGTGCAGGAGGGCGATGTGCCCGAAAAGCGCAAGCGCGAGGTGCCGGCATTCCCGCCTGGTTGCCCGGTGCGGCCGCTGGGTATCAAGAGCTCGATCGACGGCAAGCAGACTTGCTATTACCTCGACGCCAACGGCCAGCTGGTCGGCCTCGAGGCGGGCAACAGGCACGGCAAGAATTCGCTTATCGCATTGTTCGGCGAGCATACGGCGTGGCTCGAGGACAATTATCCGCAATGGACCAAGCCGATTTACGAGGGGCGCGGTTCGGCGCGGCACCTGGTCAAGCCGGCCGAGATCGACGGGTTCGACCAGGCCGAGGCAAGCCAGGCGCTGATCGTGGAATGCGCGCGCAAGGGGATATTCACAGCCGCGGGTAAGGTCCGCGGGCTTGGCGCCCATGCGCACCAGGTCACCGGGTTGACGCTACATTGCGGCGACAAAGTGCTGACAAGCTGCCACCGGGTGGATGGATCCATCAGGGCTTGGGAGTGGGTCGAGCCGGGTACGCATGCCGGCTTCGTCTATCCCGGCGCCGAGACGATCCCCCGGCCCTATGAAGAACCGGTAGGGCCTGGCCCGGCGCGCAAGCTGACCACGCTGCTGATAACCTGGAACTGGCGGCGGCCGCTGATTGATCCGCGAATGCTGCTGGGGGCGATCGGGGCCAGCATGGTCGGCGGCGCGCTGCGCTGGCGGTCTAACGTCTGGATAACCGGCGGTGCGGGCACCGGCAAATCGACGTTGAACGGCCAGGATGGCGTGATCCACCAGCTGTTCGGCGAGGGACTGTTTCGCACCGGCAACGCCAGCTCGGCCGCGATCCGCCAGAGCCTGCAGAATGCGACCGTGCCGGTTATGATCGACGAGATCGAGGCCGACGAGGACAATGCGCGCAAGGTCAAGGAAGTGGTCGAGCTGGCGCGTATCAGCTCGAGCGGGGACAAGATGCACCGCGGCGGCCAGGACCACCAGGCGCACGAATTTACGCTGCGCAGCCTGTTCTGGTTCTCGAGCATCAATATCCCGCCGCTGAAACCGCAGGACCGCAGCCGTCTGGCGATCCTCGAGCTCAAGCCGTTGACGGAAGGTGCGGCGCCGCCCGACCTGCCGAGCTACAAGCTGCCGCTGCTGGGGCGCGAGCTGATGCGCCGCATGGTCGATGGCTGGCCGCGCCTCGAGGCGACCAAGCTGAAATATCATACGGCGCTGGCGCGCGAGGGCCATGTGGCGCGTGCCTGCGACCAGTTTGGCTGGCTGCTGGCGTGCGGCGATGTATTGCTCCACGACTGGGAGCCGGGCGATTACGATCGGACGGTGGACAGTGACGATCATATCGAGCGCGGATTGCCGCCGCAAAGCGAAGTTGATCGCTGGGCCGAGCTGTGCCGGCCGGAACGCATGCGCGAAGTATCGCAGGCGACGGCCGACCATGAGGATTGCCTGGACCTGCTGCTAAGCTCGATGGTGCAGGCGCGCGGCGGCGATGAACGCGAGACGATTTCCAGCTGGATCGGTGACGCGGTGACGCATGCCATGGCGCCGCTGTACGATGTGCCCGATGAAACCCATTCGACACGCGGGGAAAAGGCAACCAAGCGCCTGCAGGAGCTGGGCCTCAAGCTGGTGAATGCGGTCTATCATCCCGAGGAGTTCGACGCGCGCGGGCAGACCGTCAAGGCGGCGCGCTGGGGCTCGCAGGCATTCGACAGCAAGACGCCGGGCTATCTGGCGGTGTCGGTATCGCATACCGAGCTGGCGAAGCTGTATCAGGGCAAGGTATGGGCGGGGATATGGGCGTCTTCGCTGGCGCGCTATCCCGGCGCGATCGAGGGGGTAAAGGTGAAGTTCGGCAAGCGCGGTCTGGCGGCCGTACTGGTGCCGCTGTACGTGGTGCTCGATGCCGAAGACCTGCCCGATGCGAGCAAGCCCTCGGCCGCGAGCGAATGGTACAAGGCGCAGGTAGAGGGTTAAGCCAGGCGCCGATTGCGCTCGGCCCTGGCAGCTTCAACCAGTTTCATATTATGGTGCGACTGGATGATCTGCTCGAGCTCGCGGTCGGACGCCTCGCGAGCCTGCAGCTCGAGGCCGGCCTGGTATTCAGCCTCATTGCGCGACACCAGCTTGCCGCCGTGCTCGATATAGTCGCCCCGCCGATAGCAGCGCAGCACTGTGGCACAATAGGACGGATCACCGGGGAACCAGCGGTGCGCATTCCAAAACGCGAGGAATAGCCGGCGTTCGCAATCGGGCAGCTCGGCGATCGAGGCGCGCACTTCCAGCCAATGGGCCGCGCGCTCGCTGCGTGCCTTGATTTCCGCTGTAAGCCAATGGCGTTCGCGGTCACTCATTACCTGGTCAACGTCCTCCTGATCTGCCGCGATCTCCTCGGCAAATAGCGGGAAGGCATCGCGCTCGCGCTGCTGACGGCGCAGGACTGCCGCGCGCTTGCGTGGTGTATCGGTGAAAGGGTGGCGGATATGCTTCTTGTACCGCATGACACTCTCCTAGATTTCCCGGGCCCGTTGGAGCTGCCCGTTTTCGATCAGTTGCAGCCGGCGCTCGAGGATCTCGCCAAAGCCGCGATCGGGCAGGCCGACCTGGTAATAATTGCAGTCGAGGCCGATGCGCACCATGTCCTTGAGCTCGGCATCCTCCTCGAGGGTGAAGGCGGCCGCCGGGGCTTTTGCCCGGCGGCGCCAGCTGATGGGTTTGCTCGGCATCAGAGCAACCGTTCTTGTACCATCGGCGCGCGGTCGATCGGCCGCGCAATCTGTGCGGCCTCGCGGTGGCAATCTATGCCCCACGGATAGTCGTCGCTATCGTCGGCCGCTGTGCCCTTGCTTTCGCGCATCGCTGCGTCACGCAGTTGCAGCAACCGCGCGGCGCTGGCGCTGTTCTGCCAGGCTTTGCCATGCTCGCAGCTCTGGTACTGGGCGCAGCATGCCTGCTGGTAGAGATCGCCCGGCGCAATGTTGCCGCGCCAGGGGCGATATCGGTATGCCTTGGCCTGGGCATCGCCGCCGGCGGCCATGCCGTGCCGGGTATCGTACAGCGCGCGGAGCGATCGTGCGTTCTCGATCAAGAACCAACGGCCGATCTCTTGCGGGTCGGCGGCCGGTTCGACGAATTTGACGTATGCCGTTGCGAGGAAATCGGTGTGCGCGTCGGTTATCATCCAGGCGCTCATTTCAGGATCTCCGCACATTCAAGGGCAAGAACCAGTTTGCGCGCCCATTCGGCGGCTTCCTCGTCCTTCCCGCATTGCTTGTAGGCGATTGCCTTGGCGAGGCATCGCGCGGTTTCGGAGCGGTCTATAGTCATTTGTCTAGGTCCTTTCTGACCGTGGGCCGGGCCCTGTGCCCTTGCCAGTGCTGGTTGGCCTGGTGGCCGCCCATATGGCCGCCCGGCGATTGCCAGGCGGCGCTAGGGGCGGCCTCCTAGATCAGTGCCAGCTGTGCCGCCGGTGCCGGTTCGGCGGCCGGTGCCTTCGCGGCGATCGGCGCGGCGGCCGCGGGCTCCTCGATGGCCGCAGCCTGCTCGAGCACCATATCGGCCGCGGCCTGGGCGAGGCTGGCGGCGCGAAAAATCGCCCGCTTGTCGTCACGCAATGCCTTGAGCCATCCCGCCAGATAGGCGCTGTGGTTGTCGATATGCTCACCCACGATGCCGAGGCGCGAACCGATGAACGCCGCGCCGAGCTCGGCAACCAGCTCCTCAAAGGCGTAGCTGGTGCGATCGTTCTTGCCGAAGCGATCGAGGCGCGACTTGTGCCCGGTCCAGTGGCACAGCTCATGCGCCAGCGTTGCCAGATAGCCGCTCGAGCTGGTGAAGCGCTCGAAATCGGGCATGGTCACAACATCCGTTGCCGGCGTGTAGAATGCGCGGTCGCCTTGCTCGACTATCTCCGCGCCGCAACTGCGCAGCGCAGCCTCGGCGGCCCGGTCCCGCTCCATGCTGGGCCCGCCGGCAGCGATCGGCGCCGGCGAAGCGTATTTCTCGGGCAGGCCGTCGATTTGGTCGCTGTTGAACACGGTGTAAGTCCGCAGCATGGGGATTTGCTTGGTTTCATCCGCGGCGGCCTCGCGATCCTTGACCTCGATTTTCTTAAAGAAAACGATCCGCGTGCCCTTGCAGCCTTTGCGGACCATGCCGCCGAGCTCCTTTGCCTGTTTGAATGTCATCCAGGTGCGGCCGCCGAAGCCGTTGGTGGTGGCACTCATCCACAGCAGAACGATGTTGATGCCGCGATATGCATCGCCGGTGACGCGGTGCGGCATCTGAACAGGTGCGCCCTGCCAGTCCTGTTGCCAGGGCCGGGTGCCGGCCTCGAGGTTGGCGAGAACCGCATCGGTGACGTCTTGGTACGTGTCGAATTTTGCCATGATAGAGGGTCCTTTCTGACCGTTAGCCGGGCCCATCGCCCTTGCCTAACTATGTCTCTAAACGAGCCATAAACGATTGTCAACCCCGGCCCGTTTTCGGGCCATGACTTGGCAGGAAACTGCCAAGTCAAGAGGGGAATTGCGCCTGCCGCGGCCGCGTTAGCGGCCGTGAATAGCAGGCGCTCACTCTGGCTCGCTCGCGCAGCGATCGAGCCACTCGCGCGCGTCCATTCCCTACCCCGGCCCGTTGGCGAGGCGAAGAATTTGACAGCCAGTTTTTCCGCTGTGGATGGGTTGGGGGGTGCGTTCCGAGCGGAACCATGCGGAACCGAGCGTGGAACCTCTAACGCGTTGTTATTGCGGCAGTATTGCGTTGGTTCCACCGGTTCTGCCACAGGTGGCAAATCCCATGCACATGCGGATGCGTGCGCACATGCACGCTAATGCGAGAGGGGAAAACTACGGAACCACAGAACCAACCCTAATTCTCCTTTGTCTGTAAGGGTTTAGAGGTTCTGTTGGTGGTTCCGGTTGGTTCCGGTTGGAACGGGATAGCCAGCGCGGCGCGGTGAGCGATATTCTGGCGGCCGGATATCGCTGCGCTCGATCTCCTCGATCTCGACCAGGCCGGCAATAGCCTCGCTCGGGGGAGAGGGTGCGAAAGGATCGGCGATTTTCGCGGCGCGGGGAGCGCCGGGCGGCCGAGCTGGTCGCCTCGATCGGGATCTCGGGCGGCTGCTCGAGCTGGTCGGCCAGGTGAAGCGGGAATGGCGGAATTCTGCCGTTTCTGCCGCGCCGGCCGGCCGATGTTGGAAGGGTGATGTTGGAAGGCATGGGCAAGACGCGCGGAAAAGCTGGGGTTGGTGGCCTGTGTCGTCAGCTTCGCAGGCTGCCGCACTGTGCCTGGTCGCCGATCGCGCAGCCGCCGATCGCGGCCGCCCAGGCGCACCCCCCTGTGCCCCCATCGGCGAGCTCTCGCTCGCTACCATGGCCGCGCGCCAGAGTGGCGAGATTTGGATCGACGATCCGGCCCCGGTTAGGGCCGCCGACTTTCTTCGCAGGATTGAGCGCGAGCCAAGCGAGGGGCGCCAAAGGGTCAACCGGGAAAACGGGTCGGGGTGGTCTTATTGCAAGACGCCAATCCGCACGCGCGGCAACGGGTCGGGGTGAAGCGCAGCCCGGCCGCCGGGTCGGGGCGTGGCTGCTGGATCGTCGGGGTGCCGTGGAAATGGCGCTTCGTCGAGCCGATGAAGCTAGCGGGGGTGTCAGCTGTGTCAACTGATCCGCTCGGTATCGGTGGAAAACAGGCGGCCGAAGCGATGGTCGCTGAAAGCCATGCGAGCCTGCCGAGGCCGACAAAGCAGGTCCAGTGCGATTTCCTCGACGTTCCGACACCGGAGGAAATGGCGCGCAGCCGCAAGGAATTGCGCGCCAGCTCGGGCGAGAACGACTTCGACGAGCTCGATGTGCTCGATCATGCCCGCGCGAAGCGCAAGGCGTCGGCCGGGGGCCGCAAGCCCAACTCGAAAAACAAGCGCACCAAGGATTTCGAGAGGTATATCCTGCAGAACGGCAACCGGGATCCGGCTTTGATCCTGGCTGAAATCGCCAGCACCGCGCCCGAGGTGCTGGTGCAGCGCAGCGCCGTGATGGATCCGGCCAAGAAACAGCTGACTTATGGCGCGGCGCAGGCGCTGCGAACCCGCGCGGCCGAGGGCCTCATGCCCTACATGCATGGCAAGAAACCGGTGCAGGTGGAGCTGCGCGCCGATGGCGACTTCAACCTGATTATTCCAGGCGTCAACACCAGCCACGCGGATGCCGAGGCGGCAGCCGCGGGCCAGTTCGTGCTCGGCGCGCCGGTGGAAGATGGTGAATTTACCGAAGTCGATGGGATGGACGGCGACGAATGACCGAGCTGCTCGATCATCATCCCGATTTCGATCCGGCGGACGATTACGTGCCCGATCTCGAAAACGAGCCGCTGCCGCCGGCGCGCGAGCTCAAGCCGATGGGGCCGGTGACCGATCGCATGGTGGCCTCGACCGCGTTCATTCTCGGCATGATGGGGCCGGTCGGATCGGGCAAGACGATCGGGATGGCGATCAAGTTCCAGCACCACGCGGCGAAGCAAAAAGGCCGGATGAACGCGCACGGTCAGCTGCTCCGCACGGCACGATATGTCTTCATTCGCGACACATACCCGAACCTTGACCGGAACGCGATCCCCAGTTTTCACAAGGTCGTGCCCCGCAATGTGGGCAATTACGTCCATTCGAGCCCGCGCGTTCACAAGTATTCGATGGTGCTCAAGCGTGACGGGCATATCCTCGATCCCGATGCCAAGGCAGTCGATATCGCCAATGTCGAACTGGAATGGCGCGCGATCGGTGACCAGACGGTGGAGGATGCGCTGCGCGGCCTCGAGTGTACCGCGGCCGCGGTCGATGAGGCCGACCGCACGCATCCCGATATCCTGACGTTCCTCTCCGGCCGTGTCGGACGTTTCAACGATCTCGATCCCGACCTGGTGGTGGATCCCTTCATCCTGCTGGCGCTGAATGGCTGCGATGATGAAAACTGGACGCACAAGGTCCTGGTCGAGCAGTCGCTCGAGGAGGAGGTCGAGGCGGCAATCCGCAGTGCGGCGGGCGATCGCAAGCTGGTCGAGTATTGCGAGCAACCCCCGGCGATCCTCGAGGGCGAGCACATTCCCGGTGGGTGGATGGTCAATCCCGCGGCCGAGAACCTGGCGAACCTGCCGAAGGGATATTACGAGCGGCAGTACGCCTTCGCCAATTTGCGCGGCAACCGCCAGTATATCGACCGGATGCTGTGCAGCCGGTTTACCCCGCCACAGCTCGGCCGGTCGGTTTTCCCCGAGTACAGCGACAAACTGCATTCGGGTGATTTCGAGCCGGTCGCAGGCTTCCCGCTGCTGATCTTCGCCGACCAGGGCCTGTTGGGGGCCGTCCTGGTGGCGCAGCTGGTCAAGGGCCAGCTGCGGATCCTCGAGGAAATCGCCGCCGTGTTCGAGGACGAGGACGACGAGATCCATGTGGTGCAGATGGGCGGCGAGACACTGGGCAAGCAAGTCGCCGAGCTGCTGGTCAACAAGTATTCGGGCTTCGAGATCGGCGATGCCGTCTGCGACCCGGCCGGCGGCGCGGGCGAGGATGCGGTCAATTTCAAAAGCTGGCGGCAGGACTTCCAAAAGGGCCTTGGTCACCGGGTGCGCAAGGCACGCGTGCCGCGCAACGCACTGGCGCCGCGCCTTAAAGCGGTGCGGCAGCATTTGAACCGCGCGGTTGGCGAGGAGCGTGCGCTCAAGGTCCACAAGCGCTGCGCCATGACGCGCCGCGCCTTTCGCACGAAGTACTATTACCAGCGCGTCGGCAAGGGGGCCGGTGACGGGTTTTACAACGACGTTCCCAAGAAAGTGCAGGGCTATTCGGACCTCATGGACGCGCTGCAGTACGGCGCGTTCGAGGTCGAGAAGGGCCTCGAGCTTACCGAGGGCGGCCGCAGCCTGATCGGCGGCAATGTCCCGGTTGCGCTCGACAGCGATTTCGATGTTCTAGCAGGAGTGAACTGATGAGTTTCTTGGCAAAGGTCGCCGGTGGTCTGTTGGGCAACGCCCTGTTCGGCCTGATCGGCAAGAAGAAAAAGCAGCCCGATGTGATCCAGCCCAAGGCGGTCACGCGCGACGACGCGGCCGAGGTTGCGGCGCGCGAGCGGGAGCTGGCGCAGCGCCGCGGGGCGCGCGCCGATTACGACGCCGGTGGCGGCGGTAGCGGGCCGGGTGGGTTCGGCCGTTTCGTGCCGGGCAGCTAAGCGAGAAAGGATCAAGTTATGGCCGGAAAAGCGACACAATCGAGACAGGCCGCCGATGTGATTGGCGGCAAGGGCGATGCGGACAAGGGCGAGGCCCACGAGCTGCAGACGCAGCTCGACGCCACGACTGCCGAGCTCGAGCAGGCGAACAAGCTGGTAAGCGAGCACGCGAAATCGCTCGAGGGCCTCGGTGTGAAGGTTGACGAGCTGCGTGCCCAGCGCGACGAATGCGAGAAGGCGCACGCCGCCGATCGGTATCAGCTGCGAACCGTCCTTGTCGGCCTCAAGCTGGTTACCGAAGCGGAAGCCGGCGCGGATAAATTCGATCCGGTGGCGGCGGCGCAGAAAGCGCTGGCGGACGTCACTGCAGAACGCAATTCGGCCAAGCGATCGCTGGCGGCGCAGAAAGGCGCGACCACGCGCAAGATTGCCGAGATCGAGGAAATCGAGGCCAGTCTCGAGCCGCGCAAGCTGGGGCCGATCGAGGGCCAGCTGGCGCCCGCCGATCTCTATACGCTGTTGTGCGACGAGGCGCGGGTCGAGGTGGCCTTTTCCGATGGCAAGAGCGAGCTGGTGGGCGTTCCCCCGGTTGCCGTGCGCGGCGATCGCTTCACCTTCCGCCGCGGCCGGTTGCAGCTTTCCGTCGATGATTTGACGGTGCGCGGCCCGGCCGATGAGCGCGGCGCGCGGGTGCTGGCCGGCTATGCCCTGCTTGCCGATGGCGAACAGGTCGCATGGTTTCCGCGACTGGCCGGCCAGCTGACGCTCGGTGCGGGCCAGTCCTACCAGCTCAAGGATGACGTCGTTCTGGCGTGATCCTGACCAATTTCCGGCGGGCGGCCGATCCCAAACTCCTCTCCCTCCACCGCCCGCCGGAAAACCTGACCCGCATTTTTCGGAGCGTGCAGCATGATCGAGAATATCCAGGATGAAAATCTCGCCAAGCAGGACCTGCGCGATCAGGAGAGGCTGGCGCAGATGCGCGCAGCATGGGAGCCGAGCTGGCAGGAAATCGACGAGCGTTTCCCCGCCACCGCGGGTTTTACGCATCACACGCCGGGCCAGATCCGCGGCGCGCGCAATTTCGACAGCCAGCATATCCTGTCGCTGCACAAGTTCCGCGCCGCCGGGGTGGCGATCACCACGCCCGAGCGCGAGGAGTATATCAAGCCCTGGTTCCTCGATGAGGATCTCAACAAGTTGCGCAGCGTGCAGCTGTGGCGCGATCGTGCGGGGCGCCGGATGAAGGCGATCCGCCATGCCGCACATACCGGGTTCAATATCGCCAGCTACGAGGATTGGGACCAGCTGGGCCGGTATGGCACCAGTGCCGTTTGGCAGGAGGCGGGCCCGCGCGGGATGCGGTATCGCTGCCTCCCGCTGCGCGAGGTGTATATCGACGTTGATGCGGCCGGCCTGGTCGATCGGGTGCATCGCAAGTTCGAGCTGACCGCGCGCCAGTGCGAGCAGGAATTCGGCATAGATGCACTGACCCCCAAGATGCGCGATGCGCTGGATCCGGCAAGGAAGAAGGAAAACGACAAGTTCGAGATCCTGCATGTCGTGTGCCCGAATACGTCGTGGGATCGCGACCGCCTGGATCATCTGCGGTTTCCGGTTGCGAGCCGTTACTTGGCAATGGACGAAAAGATCTATGTGCGGCGCAAAGGTTACCGCACCATGCCGGTATCGGTCAGTCGCCATTCGACCAGCCCCGGCGAGATCTATGGCCGGTCGCCCGCGTTCGACGTCATGCCGAATATCCAGACGCTCAACGCGATGAAGCACACCACGCTGCGCGCAGGGCACAAGGCAGTCGATCCAGCGCTGGCATTCCACCACGACAGCGGGGCAGTGCGCCTGGCGAGTAAGCCGGGCGGCCTGTCGCCGGGCATGGTCGATGAAAACGGCCGCCTGCTGGTTCACCGCATGCCGGGAGGCGAGAACGGCATCCCCTACGCGATGGAGCTGATGGAGCAGGAGAAGGATCCTATCCGCGTCAGCTTCCTCGAGGAGTTCTACAAGATCCTGACCGATCCGAATTCGCGCATGACGACGACGGAAGTGCTCGAGGTGATGAGCAAGCAGGGTATCCTGGTGCGGCCGTTCGCCTCGCGCTACGAAACCGAGAAGCAGGACCCGATGAGCCAGCGCGATCTCGAGCTGATGCTTTCAGCCGAGCAGGTCGAGGAGTTCCCGGCCGAAGTTCGCGAGGCCGGCGACTGGCCGATGATCGCCTATGAAAACCCGCTGGCAGCCATGGCGCGCGCGGAAAGCACTGCGAAGTCGATGCGGTTCGTCGAGTATGCGACGAGTGTAACCGCGCTCGAGCAGACGACGGCCGGCAAGTATGTCGATGTTGGCGAAATGCTGCTGGGCGGCGCCGAGGAAATCGGTGTGCGGCCGAGCTATATCCGCAGCCGCGAAGATGTGCAGGCGGCCGAGGATGCCGAAGCTGAGCAGGCTGCCATGGCCGCCCAGGCCGAGCAGCTCGAGAAGATCGCCGGCGCGAGCAAGGACTTGGCGCAGGCGGGCAGTTACGGGGACGCGGTGTAAATGGCCGTCAGCGACAAAAACCGGATCCGCTACCGTTCGATCATGCTGTCGCGCGAGGTTAAGGGCCTGTTCGGCGGTATGCCGGAGCGGTTCGGAAAGCGACTGCTGGGGCGGTTCCTGCTGGGCCCGATCCTGCGCTGGATGTTCCTGGCGCCGGATGGCGAGATCCACCGCGGCGGCGAAATCGTGCTGGCCGAGTTGGCGCGGATCGCGGGTTATTACCGGCCGACGCAATTCCATGAGGATCCGCAGGTGATGGCCTATCGCCTGGGAATGCGCGACCTTTTGCGCGCGCTCCTCGATTATCTCTACCTGGACGAAAGCAGTGTTCAACAACTGATGGAGCTCGACGATGGACTTGAATGATGGTGGCGCTGGTGGCGGCGCGGACGATGGCGGTGCAGGCGGCGGCGATGCCGGCGGTGCCGCCGATTTCCTGGGCGGTGGCGATGGCGGCCAAGGCGGCGGCGATGGCGGTGCAGGTGGCGGCGCCGGCGGCGATGGCGGCCAGGGAGGCGGCGCCGAAGGCCAGGGCGGCGGCGATGGCGGCGGTCAGCAGGGGCAGGATCCCGAATGGTATGCCAATCTGTCGGCGGAAACCCCCGAAGGCGAGACTGCAAGCCCGCTGGACTGGGTGAAATCCAAGGGGATCAAGTCGCTCGACGACCTGGTGAAAAGCTATCGCTCGGCAGAGCACACGATCCGCAATGGCGGCAAGGTGGTGGTGCCGGGCGAGGATGCCAGCGCCGAGGATATCGCGGCCTATCACAAGGCGATCGGCGTGCCCGAGGATCCGAAGGGGTATGCGATACCCGAGCCCAAGGATGCCGATGGCAACCCGATCGAGCTCAACACCGCGCTGACCGAGCAGGTGACCACGCTGGGGCACAAGTACGGTGTGCCGAAGGCGGCAATGGATGGCATGCTCAAGGATATCATCGAGGCGCAGGTCGCCGATGCCGACCAGGTGGTGAAGGGCCAGCAGGCGGCCGCGGGCAAGCATGTGCAATCCTGGGGCGAAGAAAAGGGCGACAAGCTGGCAGCGGTCAATGCGGCTGCCAAGGATCTCGGCCTGTCGAGCGGGGACATGCAATATCTGCGCGGCATGCCCGGCGGGCCGGGCAAGATGCTCGATATGCTGGCGAAGTATGGCACCAATTTCGGCGAAGACCGGATCGTGAGCGGAGATGCGCGGACCTTCGGCATGAATGCCGAGCAGGCGCAGAAGGAAATCGACGCGATCAAGGGCGACAAGGAACTGGCGGCGAAGGCCATGGTGCCTGGTTCGGCGGAGAACCAGCGTTATACCCGCGCGCTCGAGGCGGTGGCGGCAGCGGCCGACAAGGCGGCGGCAGGCTAGTAAGGGAAAACTTTACAAACCTGCTTGACAGAAAGCCGGTCCTGCGAGATTTTGCAGGCCCCAGGCGCGAGAGAGGGTCCGCGTTTGCTTTACAAACGTGGGCCCTTTTCGTTCCGGGTAATCCCGCCCAAGCCCTTGCGGCCGCGGGTCCAGCTGCGGAGCAGCCGCCGATCGCGGGCGTGAAACGATAGAAAGGCCGGGCATGCCGCCCCCAAGCCCTTCGCATCTTGGCATCAACCAATTTGACGGAGGGCAATATGAGCCAGAACGTCCCCGCTTCTTTCCAGGTGAAGTTTCAGAACAACGTCGAGATGGCGTTGCAGCAGCAGGGCTGTCCGATCGAGATGGCCGGCGCCGTGATCGTTGGCGGCGAAACCGGCGCTGAAAAGATCAAGGTCAAGGATATCGTCGGCAACACCGCCGCGAAGGAAGCGACCGATCGCCACGGCAAGACCGAATGGGGTAACCGCAATTACGACGGCATCTGGATCCCCAAGCCGAACGAACTCTACGACGCCGACCTGGTGGACAATGCCGACCAGCTCGCCACCGCGATCTCGCTTTCCGGTACGGCCACCATGGCCGCCGCCGGTACGATCAAGCGCGCGCGCACGCAGCGCACGCTCGAGGGTTTCTACAACGACCAGATCACCGGCAAGCAGGGTACCACGGTCAAGTCGTTCCCCGGCGCCGGCATCATCCCTGCGACCACCGGCGGCGCCAGCGGTGCGCAGCCGATGAATACCAAGAAGCTGCGCGAGGCGAAGATCTACCTCGGCGAGAGCTTCGTCGACAAGACGATGAAGCGCTGGATGGTGCTCACCGAAGAGGACAACGATGCGCTGCTCGATGAAGTGCCGGCGACCTCGACCGACTTCCAGCGCGCTTTCGGTGCGCAGGTCGACGAGAACGGCAACCTCATCCGCATGCTCGGCTTCCACTTCATCCACGAGGAGCTGGACAACCCGTTTCTCGGGTCGATCCCCGATCTTGCCACCGATGGCAGTGGCTACCGCAAAAACCCGTTCTGGGTGCAGGGCGGGCTGATCGCGAACGATTGGCAGAAGCTGCGCAGCGAAGTGGGCAAGATCCCCGAGCTGCGTTTCTCGACGGGTTACCTCGCCGGCACCACGCGCGGCGCGACGCGCGGCCAGGACGGAACCTGCGGGATCATTCTCAACAAGAAGAACTGACGCAGGCGGCGGGGCTTTACGGTCCCGCCGCCAACCTTCTCTCGTCCTACCGCTTCGCTGCTTGAGGACGAAACCGGCCACGATCCGCCGCCGCCAGCGACGGGGAGCCAGACAAAGGACCGAAGAAGATGGCAGACTATTACGCACTTCAGCAGCAGGGCGTTGCCGATGGCACCGCCGTCCCGGCCGATAAGGCCGACGGCCGCCAGGTCGGCGCGAGCCACACGATCACGCTTGCCAGCAAGCCGACCGACCAGGCGTTTTCGGCCGGCGATCGCATGTACCTGGGCAAGCGGCCGGCGGGCACCAAGCTGACCGGCATCAAGCTGACCACCGGCACCAGCCTGTCGACCACCACGATCGATATCGGCGATGCCGATACGGCCGACAAGTACGTGGATGGCAAGACGCTGACCGTGGTGGACACGCCGACCAGCCTCGGGCCGAAGGCTTCGACGCTCGACGACACGCCGAGCGACGATCCGACCGAGGAGATCTGGGCGACGTTCCTGACCACCGCAGTCGGTGCCGCAGTGGCGCTGACGTTCGAGCTGGAATTCACCGGCATCAGCTGACCCGCGCAGGTCGGTTGAAGCGGCAACGCCGGAAGCCCGGCGGGTCGCGGCAGGGGGAGGATGCGCTGCGTCGAGCTCCGTAGCCTCCCCCTCCTACAAGTTTCCCGGTCGGCGCTGCTTCCTCGAGCGCAGGCCCAATGCAGGAGCTGCACATGGCATTCGAGGCGAAATTCACCGCCAGCTACGGCGCCACCGATCGCGGCGAAGTTGCCGTGGCGGCCGGATCCAGCGAGGCACAGAGCGATACGATCAGCGTCAATATGGACGTCACCAACATGGGCAAGGCCGAGGCAATCCACGTTCTCGGCAAGATCGCCGACAAGATCCAGTCCGAGCCCTGGCCTCCGGTCGCCTGATAGCGCGAGCGGGCCGGCGTGAGCAGCTATGTCGCCATTGCGAACCTTGCCGCGATCGCGGTGGGAACCAGCGCCAGGCTGACGGCGCCGGGGGATAACACCGTGCTCGGCCGGGCCGTGGCGGCAGTATGGGACATATCGCGGCGTGCGGCCTTGCAGGATGGCAGCTGGAACTTCGCCATGGCGCGCGAGAAACTGCCCGCGTTGAAGGATGCGCCCAAGCACGGTTTCGAGCGCCAATTCCAGCTGCCGACCGATTGCCTCAAGCTGGTCGAGGTCTATGGCAACGAGCGGTTGCATTACCAGCGCGAGGGCAATCGGATCCTGGCGGATGCCACCGGATCGCTCGAGATCCGTTATCTGCGTGATGTAACCGAACCGGCCGAATTCGATCCCGGTTTTGCCGAAGCGTTCGCGCTCAAAATCGCGCTGGTGATCGGCCGCCGGATTGCCGGGAGCGCGTTCGACAAGGACCGGACCTATCGCGCCTATCGCGATGCGCTGTCCGCGGCGCAGGGATCCGACGCGCTCGAGAACCCGCCGATCGGGCAGGAAGAAAGCGATTGGGTGCTGGCACGGCTGAACGGGGGCCATACGGGCACTTTTGGGGGATGGATCGATGGCGGGGGCTAGTGGTGTCCGCCATTTCCTCGCGGCGTTCTTCGCCGGCGAAACCGATCCGCACCTCGAGGGGCGGATCGATACCGAGCACTATGCCTATTCGCTGACCGAATGCGAGAACTGGGTCGCGCTGACCGAGGGGCCGCTGGTGAAGCGGCAAGGCTTTTTCTATGTCTGCCCGGCGGCCGAGAGTGCGCAATGGCTGACTGCCTTTCGCCGGTCGATCGAGGACGAATATGTGCTCGAGTGGAGCGACCAGGCACTGCGCTTCCACACCTGGCAGGGCCGGGTCGAGAGCAGCCCCGGCGCGGCCTACGAAGTGACCGTGCCCTATAGCGCCGCCGAGGCGCGATATGTCTGCCACCAGCAGAGCTACAACCGCCTTTATCTCAACCACGCGAGCTATCCGCCGGCAAGCCTGTTGCGGACCAGCGCGACGAGTTTCTCCTTTGCCGAGCTGACGCTCGAGAACGGGCCGTTTCTCGATACCAACAGCGACGAGGGCGACCTGATTTCAGCGACCGGCGTTACCGGTTCCATCACGCTGACGGCAACCGGGCACACGCCGTTCGAGAGTGGCCACGAAGGATCCTTGATCCGTCTCGAGGCGCGAGACTTCGCGGCGATCCCGGTGTGGGAAGCGCAGATGAAGGGCGTGACCATCGGCGACAAGATCCGCAGCGATGGCAAGGTTTACCAGGCGGCCAGCGCAGGCATTACCGGATCGGTGCAGCCGACGCATACCGAGGGCACCTATTACGACGGTTCCACCCAGCGCGACGAACTGAACGATAAGGGTCCTTACGGGGTGCGCTGGACCTATCTGCACGATCGGTTCGGCGTGGCGCGGATCGATACTGTCGCCAGCGCCACCAGCGCTAGCGCTACCGTGTTACGCAGATTGCCCGACGCGGTGACCGGCGGGACCTACAAATGGGCGCTGGGTGCGTTCAGCAACGCGGAGGGCTGGCCCGAGCTGGTGGCGTTGTTCAAGGGGCGGCGGATCGACGTCAAGGGCCTCGATATCATCGGCAGCGTGGTCGACGATTACGGTGGCGGCCGTGTGAATTACGCGACGTTTTCGAGCAGCGGGATCCTGGCAGCCGATCTCGGCTTTCGGCGCACGTTGTCATTTCCCGATCCGCCGCTGTGGCTTTCCCCCGATCGGCGTTTGCTGGCCGGAACGGCATCGCAGGAGCTGGCGATCGGGCCGGCCAATTCTGGCGCGCCCTTCTCGGGGGAGAACATCGAGGCCGAACCGCAGAGCTTCTACGGGAGCGAGCGGATCTTTCCGGTAAAAATCGCGACCGAAACGATTTTCGTGGAGCGCGGCGGGCGCCGGCTGCGCAGCGGCGATTACGATTTCGGCCGCGATCGGTACGACGCGCCCGACCAGACGGCGCTGGCGCGCCATATCACCGAGGGCGGCGTTGTGCAGCTGGCCTATCAGCGCAGCCCCTATGCGATGGAATTCGCAGTGCGCGGCGACGGGCAGCTGGTGTGCCACCCGAAAAGCCGCGACAAGATCAAGGGGCATAGCCGGTTCCGCCTTGGTGGCGGTGCGCGTGTGCTTTCGGCCGTTTGCATCATGGGCCAAACCAGCGCGCGCGACGATCTGTGGTTGCTGGTCGAGCGTGAGAACGGGGCTGGCGCGACCGTGCGCGAGATCTGGCAACAAGCCGAGTGGCGCGAGCTGGGGGCGATGCCGCTGCTCGATTATTACGTGGATGGCGGCGCGCGTTTCATGGCGAGCGGCGGCGACGGGCATTTTACCGGTTTCAATCACCTCGCCGGGCAGGAAGTGGTTGCACTGGTCGACGGCGTTGTTGTGCATGGCCTGACAGTCGCAGGCGACGGCAGCCTGGACCTGCCGGCCGACCAGGTGCCGGAAGATGACTACTGGGTAACGGTGGGCCTGCCCTATACCGCCACCGCGACGTCGCAGCGGCCCAATGTGCAGCGCGAGGGCGCGAGTTCGCTTGGCTTGCGCCAGCGCGCGCTCAAGGTGGTGTCGAAACTGCTCGAGGCGCTGGGCCTGAAAGTGGCGGCACCAGGCCAGGCAGTGCCCGAGGAAGTGGTGCTGCGCCAGGGCGAGCAGCTGATGGACAAGCAAATCCCGCTGAACAGCGAGTTTGCCGGTGGCCTGGTCGAGGCCGATTTCGACGAAAGTGGTCGCGTGAGCTGGATCCACGACGATCCGCTGCCGGCGCGTATCACCATGGCGGTGCTCAATCTCGATGTGAGCTGGGACGATGAATAGCGGGCTCGCATTCCAGCGCCTCGAGGCAAGCGACCTGTTCGAGATCGAACGGCAGGAAAGCCAGTTGCTGTGGTTGGGCCAGAAAGGCGATATCAGCGAGGAGGCGGCCGAGATCCTCGCCGACCAGCCCTGCGCCTGGACGGCCTGGCACGCCGGGCGGATCGTCGCCTGTTTCGGGATCAGCGAGATCTTTCCCAACGTTCAAGGGTTGGCCTGGGCGCTGCTGTCGAGCGAGATCGGCGTGCTGCACTTGGAGCTAACGCGGTTCATGCAGCGCGAGGTGCGCGAGTGCGGCCTGATCCGTATCGAGCTGCTGGCGCGGGCAAACGATCGTGTCGAGGATCGTGCGGTGCTTGGTGAGGAGCTGTGCCGGCCGGCCTCGCGCGACGAGCTGGCCGCGCTGGCCATGAAGTACGCCACACCGGAATGCCGCTGGGCGAAGCTGTTGGGCTTTACGCCGGCGCATGTGCTGCGCCGGTTCGGCGCGGCGAGCGAGACTTACATGCTGTTCGAGCGGTTTCCGCCGCTGGGCGAGGAGGAATTCTGATGCAGGCGCTTCCGTTCATCGCGGCCGGGGCGAGCTTGCTCAAGGGTGTCGGCGGCGTGGTTGCCGGCAATGAGAACGGCAAGCGGCTTGACAGTGCGGCACGCGAGAAGCGGCGCGCGGCCGCCTCACAGGGAGCGCGCGTGCGCACCGATGCGCGGCGCAAACATGGCGAGCTGCTGGCCGGGCTGGCGGGCGGCGGACTGATGGGGGCCAGCGCAGGCGGCACCGCACTGGATCTCCTGCGCGAAAGCCAGATCGAGGAAGCACTCGACGTCATGGAGCTGCGCCGCCAGGGCGAGTTCGATGCGCAGGCGCTGGAAAGCGAAGCAAAATCCGAGCGGCGCCGCGGCAAGTTCGCGCTGCTCGAGGGCGTACTGGGTGCCGGTTCGAGCTTCATCGGAATGAAATCGGACTGGGCGCAGGCGCGTAGCGGGGACAGCGGCTGATGGCCGAGGGCTATCGCAGCCAGGTCGGGCCGCGGGCGGGCCAGCCACTGCCGCGGGTTACCGCGGAGGATTACGGCGCCGGCGTTGCAGATGGTGTCGGCCGCCTGGCGGACACGGTTTATCGCGCCAAGAAGGGCGAGTACTTGGTCGATCGGCGGCAGCGGGAAAACGCAGAGTGGGCCGAGTTCCAGGTGCAGTTCGCGAAGGAGCGCGAAGCCGCGGCTGCGGCTGCGCGTGAGGCGCGGCAGAAAGACGACCCCGAACATTCGACGCGCATGGCGGCGCATTGGGAGCAGGCGCAGGAGCGGTTGCTGTCGGGGTTGACGTTCGACGATCTCAAGGGGCGCGCGCAGGCGACGACCAGAGACTGGGGCGCCCAGTTTCGCACCGGCGAGGCGGATTGGCAGACCGTGCGCAGCGCGGAGATCGCAACCGAGAATTTCCGCGACCAGCGCGATGCCGGTGCGAACCGCGTGCGGCGCATGGACAATGCCGGCGACTATGCTGCGGAGTTGAAGATCCAGCGCGAGGCGCTCGACGGGATGCGTATTTCCGACGAGATCCGCGGCAAGCTGTGGCAGGAAACCGAGCAGACCTTTGCCGTGTCCTTCCTGCAGGGGCGGATGGATGAGGATCCGGTGGGCGCGATGGCGCTGATCGAAAGCGGCGCTTTCGACGAAGTGCTGAAGCCTGCGCAGGTCGAGGCGCTCAAGAATGCCAGCGCGGTTGAGGTGCGCCGCGCCGAGGCTGCGGCCGAACGCGAGGTTGCGGCTGCCGAACGCGAGGTGCGCGAGGAGCTGGCGATCCTCAACACGCGCGAGGCGGATGGCATCGACGTCGGCGCCGAGGCCGCCGCGCTGCGGCCGAAGCTGGAAGCGCTAGGCATGGAAAAGGAGCTCGAGCAGCTGGCCGGGGTCGAAGCCAATGCCAGCTTTGCGCGCGCCTATGAAGGGGCGCCGCCGGCGCAGCTCGAACAGCGCCTTGCCGCGATCGAGGCGAAGGGCAAGCCTAGCGATGCCGAGCAGCGCGAGGCCAAGTGGATCCGCGACAAGCTGCCCGGCATCACCACGCGCTTTACCGACGATCCGGTGGGCTTTTACGCACGCGAAGGCGGTGAGAGCGCGCCGCCGCCGCTGGATATGACAGATCCAGCGACTGTCGCCGCGCGGAGCCGCTGGGCGCGCCGGCATGGTGTGGCGGAAGTCCTGACCAGGACCGAGGCAGCGAGTTGGGCCAAGACTTATGGCGAGGGCCGCCAGGGCGAGGAGGCTGTCATGGGCCTGCTGGCAAGTTTGCCGGCGGACCAGGCGATGCGTGCCGCGCGGATGGTGGATCCGTCCGACGATACGCTGGCGGTGGTGGTGACCCTGCCGGATATCTATCGCAACCAGGCGCGGCGCGGCCGCGAGGCGTTGAAGGCCGATCGCAAGCTGCTGTCCGAACCGATGCGCGAGGATATCGAGCTGAGCGAGGCGGTGACCGCCCATAGCCGCCAGTTCGATCGCGCGCTGCAGGCCGTGCCGCCCGACCAGCGTAAGGCGATCTACGACACGGCGCGCCAGCTGGCGGCCGGTATGGTGGACAAGCACGGCGGCGGGTTTTCGGCCGAGCTGTGGCGGATTTCGTTGAACCAGGCGATGGGCGCGCGCGGGACCGGTGCGAACCAGCGCGGCGGTTTCGGCCTGTGGCAGGGGACCTGGTTCCTGCTACCCGATGGGGCAACCGCTCGCGAGTTCGGCGCTGCCATGCGGGCGCAGGCAGCGAAGGGTGGCCCCGTCAATCCCGATGGGTCTGCAGCCAATATCGCGCGCGCTACGCCGGTCGCCGTGGGCGGCGGGGTGTATGAATTCCGTACCAATGGCGGCCGCGTTCTGCGCGATCGGGCCGGCAAGCCCTGGCGGGCCAGCTGGGGGCAGCGCTGATGGCGGGCCCGGTTCTCGATTTCGATCCACTGGCAGCCGATCGCAGCGCCTTGCCGGCAGGCGATACGCGCAAGGCGCCGACGCTGCTCGAGCAGGCCGGGGCGAGCATGCGCAGTGCGGCCGACGAAGAGGAGCACGTACAGGCGTATCGCAGCGATATGGCTTATGGCGAGCTGGTCGAGGCGTTGACCGAACGCGGGGCGCGCAAGCGCGATTTCGCGCCCGACCTCGGCGCGCAGCTGCTGGATCAGGTGAACCCGTTCGCGGCGGCTACGGTTTGGGATCCGGCGAAGGTGTGGGCGGCAGCCAAGCGCGCGGGAATTGAAGGCTTGCCCGAGACGCGCGAACAGTTCGAGCGGGATTTTCTGACCCGCCAGGGGCGCAGCCAGACAGACGACGCATTGATGGCGCGCGGCACCGGCGCCTTGTCGGTGGCGGCGCAGTTTGCCGGCGCCGCGCCGACGATGGTGCTGGATCCGGCCAATATCGCCGGGGTCGCCGTGCCGGGTGGTGCCGCGGCCTCGCTGACCCGCAAGGCGTTGATCGGCGCCACCAGCAATGCGCTGATCGAGGCCGCGCAAATCCCCGGCGCGATCGACGCGCGCAAGGCGCTGGGCAAGGAAACCGGCCTGTGGGATATCGTGCTGCGCGTTGGCGCGGCCGGCACGTTCGGCGGCGCATTGCCGGTCGCGGGCGCCGGCGTAAGGGCGCTGGATGATGCGGCCTACAATGCCGCTGCACCGCTGCGCGAGGCGATCGACGCGCGGCTTTCGGATCGCGACCTGGCGCGCGCCTTTGCGCAGCTGGTGCCCGAGAACGTCCGCACGCCCGAACATGAGGCGGCGCTGGTGGCGCTGACCCGTTCGGCCGACATCGACGAGGCGAGCCCTTATGCGCGGACATACGAGGGGTTCGAGGCGCATGCCGGCAAGCTCGAGGAGGCGATGGCCGCGCTCGAGGAAGGGCGGATCGCGGCCGAGGTCGAGCTGGTCGAGGCGGTGCGCCCGGCGGCGGGGATTTCGGCGAGTGCGGATCCGGCGCCTGCGCCGACCGGAACGCGCGCCGATTTCGGCGAGGTCAAGGCGCTGATCCGCGGGCCGGAAAGTGGCGGCAATGACGCCGCTGTCAATGGCCTGGGGTCGAGCGCCAGCGGCCGTTACCAGTTCATCGAAAGCACGTTCAAACGCCTTTACGCCAAAGAGTACGGTGGCGGCGATCGCGCCGCGGCGCGTGCCTGGGCGACCCGCCGTTTCGACGGCGCGCTGCAGGAACGCCTGATGGACCGGCTGTTGTCCGAAAACGCCGCGGCGATCGAGCGTGCGGGCTTCACTGCCGATGCGGGCAACCTTTACTTGGCGCACTTCGCTGGTGCGGGGAAAGCTGCCGAGCTGCTGCGCGCGCCGCGCGAAGCACCGGTTTCGGACTATTTCAGCACCGAAGCGATCCGCCAGAACCCCGGCTACCTGGGCGGCGGCAAGACGGTCGGCGAGGCGATCGACACGGTGCGCGGCAAGGTTGGTGGTTCGACCGGTGGCCCACGCGGCAACCCGGTGGCGATCGCGGATGAGGGCCCGTTGCTGCGTCCTGACGCGCTCGATGCCGAACGGCCGAGTGTGGCGGTGGATGGGAGGATGATCGAAACGGCCGCTTTCCCGGCCGATGATATCGGCGTCGATGCCGAGCTCATGCAATTCAAGAGCGGCGGCGACCAGTTCGGCGTTACCGAGCGGCTGCAGGGGATCGAGGAGTGGGATCCGATCGCGGCGGGCATGGTAACCGTGTGGGAGAGCGCAGACGGCCGCCGGCTGATCGCTGATGGTCACCAGCGGCTCGGCCTGGCGCGCCGGATCTCGGCCGCGCGCGGTGAGGAGATCCGCCTCAACGCCTTTGTCCTGCGCGAGGAGGACGGCTTTAGCGCGGTGGATGCGCGGATCCTGACCGCGCTCAAGAACATCGGTGAAGGCACTGGTACCGCGACCGATGCGGCCAAGGTGTTTCGTGACGTCGGGATCGACAGCGAGGCTGCGATCCGCCGGCTGCCCCCGCGATCGGCGCTGGTGCGCGACGGCAAGGCGCTGGCGCGGCTCGAGCCCGAAGCATTCGGCGCGATCGTCAATGAAGTGATCCCCGAGAATTACGGCGCCGCGGTGGGGGCGCTGGTGGAAGATCCCGCGCTGCACATGGCAATGGTACGGATCCTGGCGGAAACCGACCCGCCCAACCGCCTGCAGGCCGAGGCGATCGTGCGTCAGGCGAAAGAGGCGGGCTTTGCCAGGGAGACGCAGGATAGCCTGTTTGGCAGCGAGGAGCTGGTTCCCGGGCTGTTCGCGCAGCGGGCCAAGGTCCTCGACCGGGCGCTGCGCGAGCTGCGCAAGATGAAGGGCGCTTTCGGCGTGGCGGTGCGCAATGCCGAGACGCTCGAGGCGGGTGGCAACCGGATCGACGTCGCCGGCAGCACGGCGGCGGCCGACGCCAATGCGCAGGCGCTTGCGCTGGTCGATGCTTTGGCGCTAAGGAAAGGGAATGCGGTCAATGAACTCCTCGACCAGGCAGCCAGACGCCTCGCAGACGGTGAACCGCTCGCCCGCGTCCTCAAGGATTTCGTCGCCGCAGTCAGCAAGCTCGACCTCCAAAGTGTCGCCCGAGAGGCTGGATCAGCTGGCCGGTATGGCGATGGGGCTGGCGGAAGCGGACGCGCTGGCGAGCCTGAAATCGCGGCTCGCCTCGACAGCGAAGAACTAAGCCCCCGCGAAAGCGACGAAGCCCGCGCAGCGGGTGACACCACTGCTCCCCTGTTCGACGACGAAGCCGGCGCGCTGTTCGACACGCCCGCGGGCGAAGGCGCTGCGCGCGCAGCGGAGAGCACCTGGCACGATATCCGTGCGCAGGATGATTTCGCCGCGCCGACGGCCGACCAGGCGCGCCGCGCGCTCGAGCTGAAAACCGAAGGCCGCCAGAAAGGCACCGCCCCGCAAAGGGCCGCGGGCGAAGATGGCGGCCTGTTCGACACCCAAGACACGACTGGCGACCTGTTCGATCTCGGCGATGGCAGGGGCGCGCGTAGCGCGGCCGAGATCCGCGCCGAGCTCGATGCCGAGCGCGCCGGCCTCGAGGAGATCCGCAAATGTTTGAAGTGAGGAACTGACCAATGGCACATGCAACTTTGGCCGATGTCGAGCTGACCGGCACCTGGATAGACCTGACGGTGGTTCACGCCGGACTGGTTTCGACTGCGGCCGAGATCCAGGCGGCGGGCAATGGCGCGGTGGCGATCGTGTGGGGCGGCGCGTCGATACCCACCGACAAGACCGGCCGGATCCTGCGCGCCGGTGAAGTGGCGGCCGGATCGGCGGCAAATGTCTGGGCCAAGGCGATCGGCCATTCGGGCGTCGTATCGGTGACCCTTACCGCATGAGCCTCGGCGCGTGCCTCCCCGGCCTCGAGGCCGATGGCAAGCTGTCTGCGGAGCAGGCGGCCGAGGCGCGCGCGCTCTATGACGAGCTGCTGGCCGACTATGCGCGCAGCGGCAGCCGCGAAAGCGCCGAGGCGCTGGCGACCACGGCCGCGATCGCGCAGCTCGAACGCAACATCGCGCGCAAGGATTTCCTTGCCGGGCTGACGATCAAGCGGCGCCAGGCGATCCTGAAAGACCTGTCGCTCTACGGCACCGATATCGGCGATGCGCGGCTGAAAGCGCAGGACGCCGGCGGGGGTGGCCGCGCGATCGACCCGCGCGCCGGCCGCGCGCTGATCGGCGGCCGCGATCCGCGGGCGCATTATTCGAGCGTCGAAGGCCGGCGCCTGGCGATCGAGGGCGATGCGCATCGCGAGCTCGACGGGCTGCTGGCCGAGCATTCTGCCGACCTGCTGGGTAAGGTGCGCAACAAGGCGCAGATGGACGATATCGTGCGCGAGCTGTTCGGCGCCGATACCGGCAATGGATCCGCGAAGGCGCTGGCCGAGGCTTGGCGTCGCACGGCCGAAAAGCTGCGCCAGCGGTTCAATGCCGCCGGCGGGGATATCGGCTTTCGTGCCGACTGGGGACTGCCGCAGGCGCATGACTGGACCAAGGTGCGCCTTGCCGGTTTCGATGCCTGGCGCGAAGCGATCGCCGGCCGCCTCGATCGCGCGAAGATGATCGACGATCGCACCGGGCGACCGTTCAGCGACGAAGCGCTCGAGCTGGTGCTGAAAGACGTATGGGAAACGATCAGGAGCGACGGCACGCATTCGCTGTCGCCCGGCGCACCCGGTGGCAAGGCGCTGGCGAACCGGCGCGCGGATGCCCGGTTCCTGGTGTTCAAGAGCGCCGACGACTGGATGGCCTACCAGGCCGAGTTCGGCAGCGTCGATGCCTATACCGCGATGATGGGCCATATCGACGGGATGGCGCGCGATATCGCCGCACTCGAGATCCTCGGGCCCAATCCCGAAACGACGCTTGGATGGGTCAAGGATACGCTGGTGCAGAGCGCCGGCCGCGATCGGTCGCCCGGCAATAACGTGCTCAACGATGCCAAGGCGGCCGGCCGCGCGATCGACCGGCTGTGGGACGAATATCGCGGCGCGCACAACGCGGCCGACAAGGAGTGGCTGTCGCTGACCTTTTCGGGACTGCGGAGCTGGCAGGTGGCGACCAAGCTGGGCGGGGCCATGCTGACGGCGGTTAGTGACTTCGGTTTCCAGCGCAGCCGGCGCAAGTTCAACGGCCTGTCGAACGCGACGATGCTGCCGCAATATCTAAAGCTGATGCGCCCCGGTTCGGTCGAGGCGCAGAAAATGGCGGTGCGGCGCGGCCTGATCGCGGAAGAATGGGCGCACCGCACCGCGGGCCAGAACCGCCTGTTCATGGAGGAAATGACCGGCGCGCTGCCTCGCGCGCTTGCCAACGGGGTGCTGCGCGTCAGCGGCCTCAACCGGCATACGCAGAGCATGCGCTGGGTTTACGGCATGGAAACGCTGGCGACCTATACCGAGGCGGCCGGCAAGACATTCGCCGAGCTCGAGCCTCAGCTGCGCAGCGCGCTTTCGCGCTATGGCCTCGATGCCGCGGACTGGGACAAGCTGCGCAGCGCGCCGATGGACCAGGACGGCGGGGTGGAGTGGATCAGCCCGCACAATGCGGAAGATCCGCAGCTCGCGGCCCGGTTCATGGAAATGGTGCATGGCGAAAAGGATCTCGCGGTGCCGGTCGCAGATCTCGAGACGCGCGCGACCTTCAACTCTATGTTCCCGAAGGGCACCTGGCGCGGCGAGCTGGGACGCAGCACGGTGCAGTTCAAGAGCTTCGGCCTGGCGGTGATGCTGGCGCAGACGCGCGAGATCATGGCTATGAACGGTGGCACGGCCGCGCGCTATGCCGCGGGGCTGGTGATCGGCACGACACTGATGGGCGCAATCGCCATGCAGCTCAAGGCATTGGCAGCGGGCAAGGACCTGCGGCCGATGGATGATCCGCCGCGTGTTTGGAATGACGACGGCGAATGGGATCCTAGCGGTGGATTTTGGGCTGCCGCAATGTTTCAGGGTGGCGGCCTCGGCATTGCTGGCGACTTCTTTTTCTCGGCGGAAAGCCGCACCGGGCAAGGCTTCGGGAGCTGGCTGGCGGGCCCGACGCTCTCGGATGCGCAGAAGCTAGTCAACACTGCGACGGCGAAGGATCCGCGCAAGTCGGCGGTGCGCACGGCCAAGGCATTCGTGCCGGGCAACAATATCTGGTTCTCGCGCGCGGCGTTCGACCGGATGGTGGCCGACGCGATCGACGAGGCGATCAATCCCGATATTCGCAACTCGCGCCGGCGCATGCAGCGCTACGCCGAGGAGCAGGGCACCGCATACTGGTGGGCGCCCGGCGATCGCGCGCCCGACCGTTCACCCGATTTTGCCAACGCGCTCGAGGAAGGTCCCGAGCAATGAGGAGGTTTGAGCCATGACGCTGCCGGTCCAGGTCCCGCAAATCGAATATGCCGAAGATGGTGTGTCGACCAGCTTCCCGGTGCCGTTCCGCTATCGCGATCCGGGGCATGTGCGCGCCGAGCGGGTCGCCGCCGACAATACGGTGACTGCGCTGGTGGCCGGCGCCGATTTCGCGCTGACCGCTGGCGATACGGAGGGAGGCGGCACGCTGACCGTTACCACGCCGGCGGCATCCGGCGTGTCGCTGGTCATCTGGCGCGAGACGCCTTTGAGATCCGAGGGCGACTATGAGACGACGGGCGCGTTCACGGCGCAGACCCATGAAGATCTGCTCGACGAAGCGGCGATGCGCGACCAGGACCAGCAAACGGTTATCGAGCGCGCCGTGAAAACGCCGCGCGGCGAGGACGGCTATGAGCTGCCGTTTCCTCGCCAGAGGACCGGGGGGCTGGTGTTCGGCTTCGACGCGCAGACCGGCGCGCCCGCGCTGATCCAGCTGGACGCCGCCGTGCTGGGGGGCGATATCTACGGCGCGCGCAAGGCGCGCGACGACGCGGCCGGATATGCGGCGGCATCGAAGGCCGACCGCGAGGCGACGGCCGCGTTGCTGGCCTCGGTTAGCGCGGACGCGCTGGCGGTTTCGCAGACCTTGGGCCAGATCGAGGCGGCCTCGCTGGCGCGCGCGGCCTATCCCAACGCAGCGGCGACATACGTTCCCAAGGGCGTGCTTGCGCTTGCCATTGCCAGCGCGGGCAGCGGCGGCACCAACGGGACCTTTGCGCTGGGGTGGAGCGGGGGCGATTTCGATGTCGATCCGGGCGGCACATTTACCGTGTCGGGCGGCGCGGTAACCGCCGTCACCCTGACCGGGCCGGGCTATGCGCTGGCGGCATCGCCCGCCGCGCCGTCGCCGGTATTCACCGCCAGTTCGGGCCTGACCGGTGCCGCGCTGACAGTCACGGTCGGCGATCTGCACGGCGAGGGCGAGGGCTATTGGGTCGCCAGCGCCGACAACGAGACGATCAAGCGCTATGTCAACGATGGCGGCAGCCCGCTGGCGGTATCGGCAGCGATCGAGGTCCCGCAGGCGAGCAAGCTGGCGGCGCTGACCGCGCAGTATGACAGCATCGTCGGACAGTTCGAGGACGCGAGCCAGATCCAGTTGTTCGATGCCGATGCCGCGGGGGCGCAATACGGCTACCTGTTGAACACAGGCACCGGCCTTGCCGCTGATACTGCCGATCACCTGGGCTACGGCATCCCGCAAAAGAGCCGCCCGCTGGAACCCAGCACGACTTACACGCTGTCGATCTTCGGCGCACCAACCGAGTGGGGTATCCAGACCTATGCGAGCGCAGCGGTTCACCTCTACAATGCAGCCGGCACGCATTACGCGCCGATTGCGCTGGCGAGCGTTACCACCCATGCCGGATCGTCGGGCGCGGGCACCGCACTGGTTCGCGCGCTGACCTTCACCACGCCGGCCGGTTTTCCATCAGGCGGGCACATGAAATTCATAGTCCGCGCGCCGGGTTATGACGAGGCTAGTTTTGATCGCCTGTGCGCTTCCGTCATGCTGTCGCAATCGGCCAGTCCCGTCGAGTTTGAGCCCTATTACGCGGACGACACCAAGCTGTTGCCCGCGGCGGCCGAGGCGCCCAAGGCGATGTGGTACGAATGGCAGGGGCTGGACCTGTACTGGCGCGGCGACCTTGCCGGGGCGAGCGACCGCGACCTGGTGCATCGGCTGCGGATTGACCCGGTGGCGGCCACGGCTGCGATCGTCAATCCCCATGAAGGGGTGGACTTTGCCGGCCAGTTCCACATTGCCGCAGCGACCGCTTACGGCAACACGATAGCCGCATTCCATCGGTCCGACGCAACACGCATTTCGATCGGCGGCGATGAGTGGACGCCGCAGCGCTTCGACAACCGTTACTATTCGCGGGGGCACGGCGCGCTCGGCTATTTGCGGCTTGGGTCGCATTCCAAGACGAACGAGGATATCGGGTCGATCTATCAGGTGACTGCTGGTGGCACGCCATATCAGTACGTGCTTTCCGCAATCCTCGAAGATCTGTATATCGGCGCGCACAGCACCGCGCTGGTCGATGGCTTGCTGTTCGTCCCGGTGGATGACGACAAGGAATTTTCGCGCGCCGGGCTGTATCTTGCCGACACGCCCACGCTGTCGCATGTGTCGGGCGGGACGAATACCGGGGGCGTGGCGTATGAGCGGCCCGCAGCCGAAGGGGCCAACAGTGCGACACCAACGGCAACGAATGCAACATTTGCCACCGACCTGCGCCCGGTCGAGCGCGATTACGAGCGCAGCGTATTCGTCGATGGTGAAGCTGTGGCGGTCGGCGACAGCGGGCATTGCGATCGGTTCCGCATCCGCGAGAGCTTCGATATCCTGTCCGCCAGCGACCAGCAGGATTACCTGGTGGCGAATGCGGGCAATGCCAGCGCGCCCGATTACGACAATGCCGGCGTCGATGGGGTGCTGCGCGTCAGCCTGGTGCATACCTTCAACGCGGCCGGTTTCATCGAAACCATTGGCACGATCGAGGCGCTGACCGAATTCGACCTGGGCGTAAGCGATTATCTGAATTTGCAGCAGATCGTGCGGATGGGCGAGAATTCGCTGGGCACTGATCGCCTGTTTCTACGCGCGCCGGGCCATGCGACCTATGACACGGCGCAGGAAATCACGGCCAACGCGGCCCCGATCTATCTGCTCGATGCCGATTACGACGATCCAGACGAGCCGACCCGCTGGTTTACGCAGGTGCTGACCAATGCCGCGGGGGTCAACCAGCATTCCAACTATATCGGCCTCGACCTCGAGGATGATGCGATACTGGCGCAGTCCGATCGCCGCGGCTTCTGTTCGGGCGCGAACAAGCTGTATATGCACGCGGTCAATTCTTTGGGCGCCACGAGCCGCACGATCGCCGCGGGCACGGTCCTGCAATGGAGCCAGTGCCGCGGGCCGAGCCTGTGCTTCGACAGCAAGGTGGACGGCCTCTGGCTGCCGCATCATGGCGGGCGCCAGTATTGCGTTATCGCGGTCAATGCGGCGGTCAACAATTTGTGGTGCCCGCTGCCCGAATGGCTGATCGGGCGGACGATCCGTGAGCTTGACGGCGCGAAGGGCGGTGACGGCGCTGTAATGCTTAACACCGCGCGACAGGTTGCAGGTGCCGGGATCAACATTTCGAGCAGCGGTGCAGGCTGGGTAGCGGTGGAGCTGCAGCGGTGACCTGCTTTGTCGCGCTGGTGCTTGCCCCCATCGCTGCCTTCGCCATGGGCGTGGGCGCTTTCCGCTGGCTGCGCCGCCGCCGCCTGCGCAAGCTGTACGGGAGCATGTGATGGAATGGCTGCTGCAGCTGAAACCCGGTTTCTGGTATTACGGCCATATCCTGATCGCCGCCTGCGCGCTCAATATCGCCGGCCACCTGCTGGCGAGCGCGCGGTGGATTTCCTACCGCTTCGACATGGGGCGCGACGAGCGCGAACGATCGTTCAATTTCTACATCGTCGGCCTGTTCATCTTCGGCGTGGCGCTGGACATGGCGATGGCCGCGTTCCCCTCGGCCTGGCAGGTCCACATGGCGGCGATCGGCTTTTGCGCGGCGGCCGGGCTGATCGCCGCGGGCAGCATCAGCTGGCGAATGGTACGGCGATGGAAATAGCGCCGAGCATCGCCGCCAACTGGCTGCTGGGCGGCGGTGCCTTCGGCGGCATGGTCGCGCTGGTGTGGGTTGTCCTCAACTTCATTCGCGGATCGAGCAAGGACGCGACCGAGGCGTTTACCGCGCTGGCGGCGCAATACCGCACGCAGCTGGATGCCGAACGCGACGAATGCGCCAAGCGCATCGAGGCGCTGGAACAAAAGCTGCGCGAGAAGGCGGATTACGAGCGCGAGCTGTTCGACCGGCTGACCGCGCTGGAACGGCAGATGGCGGCGCAGGGCAATGCGACCGCGCATTTCGTGCGCAAGCTGGACGACAAACGGGGAGGCGGCGCATGAGCTGGCCGATGGTTTCGGTCGCGCTGTTCATCGCCCTGCTGGCGGTGGCGGTGCTGCTGGTGGTGGCGGTGGGCCTGCGCGCAGCATGGCAGCGGGGGTTCCCCTCGCTTGCGTGCGAGCAGCGGCAGACCTTCGCCCTGATCGCGCTGGCGCTGGGCGAGCTGGCGCTGACGCTGCTGTGGGTCGCGCTCTACGCCTACGATTTCCATGTGGTGCATATGCATGGCGAGGCCAGCGCGCTGGCGCAGGCGGGGCAGCAATACATCTGGCGACTGATGGCGGCGCATGCCGGCGCAATGGCGGTGATCGCCATAGGCGACGTTGTGAGCGCGCGCGTGGGCGACTGGTTCGAGATCAAGCGGAAAGGCGACAAGCAATGACGAAGAAGCTCTCCCCCCATTTCACCCTCGAGGAATTCACCCGGTCGGCAACGGCGCGCCGGCTGAACATCGACAACACGCCAGGCGATCGTGAGGTGCTGGCGATGATCGAGCTGTGCAGTCGGGTGCTTGAACCGGTGCGCGCCCATTTTGGCGGCAAGCCTGTGCGGGTAACAAGCGGATATCGTTCGCCCGCGCTCAACAAGGCAGTAGGATCGAGCTGGCGATCGCAGCACCGCAAGGGCGAGGCGGTGGATTTCGAGATCCCCGGCGTGTCGAATTACGACGTCGCTCGGTGGATCCGTGACAACCTCGAATTCGATCAGCTGATCCTCGAGAACTATATCCGCGGCGATCCGAATTCTGGCTGGGTCCATGTAAGCTATCGCGCCGATCGGGCGCGCAAGAGCGTGCTGACCTATGCCCGGCGCAAGTATTTTGCGGGCTTGCTGCTGTGATCGGGCCGGTTCCGCTGCGCTGGATCCTCGGTGCGATCGGGATGCTGCTGCTCGGCCTGGCGGCCTGGTGGCTGGTGGCGACGGTGACCGGCGGCAAGACGGCCGAGGTTACGGCCGAGCTCGAGGCCGGCCGCGGCGATGCAATGGCGCAGAGCGGCGGCGATGCGGTCGAGACTGTCGGCGGCCGCAACACGGCCGAGGGTGAAACCGACGAACAGGTAAGGGAGGCGCAGGATGCGATCGACAATGCGGACAATCTTGGCGGTGCCGATGCTGCTGCTCGCGGCGGGCTGTGTGAGCAGTCCCCCGATTATTGCCGATAAGGCTCCCTGTAGCTCCCTGGTGCCCCAGGATTGGCGAAGTGGCGTTGCCGGCACCGCGGCGCCGGCCAACGTGGCCTTGCCACCTGTCGGGCATCCCGACGCGATCGAGGCTTATGCCGACCTTGCGCGCGAGTGGATGAAGTTCGGCGTTGGACAGACCGGGCAGCTGCAAAAGGCGAACGGCCGCACGGCCGATGCGATCGGCATAATCGAGCGTTGCGAAACGCGCGATCGTGCGGCAATAGAGCGCGCGCGGCCGAAGATCCTGGGCATCATCCCGCGGTAAATGTTGGAATTCCAACTTTGAAAATGTTGGAAGCCTGACCGCCGATAGATATAAAAGCTAGGTTTTCTGCGGGTTTGCGGGTGTAGCTCAATGGTAGAGCAGCAGCTTCCCAAGCTGACGACGAGGGTTCGATTCCCTTCACCCGCTCCACCGTCACGTTCGGCATCTATCGCGGTGGCATCCTTATGGCGCCGTCGAGCCGGAACTGGTGCGCGTTGATATAGCTGTTGCGGGCGATCTCGCAGATCAGCGAGGCGAATTCCTCCGGATGGCCGAGCCGCTTGGGGAAGGGCACGCTGGCGTTGAGCTGGTCCCACATCTGCGGGTTGCGATCCTTCATCCCGAGCATCAGCGGGGTGGCGAAGATACCGGGCATCACCGAATTGATCCGGATGCCGAGGTCCATCAGGTCGCGCGCCATCGGCAGCACCAGCCCGTTCACCCCGGCCTTGCAACTACCGTAGATGGTCTGGCCGATCTGCCCGTCCTGCGCCGCGACGCTGGCGGTCAGCGTGATGCAGCCGCGTTCGCCATCCTCGTTGACCGGCTGGGCATTGGCCATGCCCAGCGCGGACAGGCTGGCCACGCGGTAGGACGAGACGAGAATACCCTCGGCCCCGAAGGCGTAGTCCTCGGTCGACAGCCGCTTGTAGCAATTGTTCTGCTTGTCCCAGCCGAGCGTCTTGCCGCGCCGGCTGGTCATCGCGCAGTGGACGGTGACCCGTTCCTGCCCATGCGCGGCGCGCGCTGCGGCAAACCCGTCGACGACCGATTGCTCGTCGGTGATATCGACACGGGCGAAGGTCCCGCCGATGGCCTGCGCATGCGCTTCGCCGGCTTCCTCGTTGACGTCGAAGATAGTGACCTTGAGGCCGAGGTCGGCCAGCGCCTGCGCGCTCGCCTTGCCCAGGCCCGAAGCGCCGCCCGTGACAACGGCTGCCATACCCTGCGTGAGTTCCATGTCTGCTCTCCCCCTGTGTTTCGTTGCGGCGCGTGCTATCGCAAGCCGCGAAGCTTAGGAAGGGGGAGGGCACCGCGCCGTGACACCGCTGCTGTTTGCCATGGTCGCCAGCTTTCTGGCGGCGACCGGCGCGCGCGACCAGATCCTCGTCGCACGGCTGGCGGGCAGTCTCGGCGCTTCGCCCGCGCTCCTCGTCGTGGCGCTTGCCAGTTCCGCGCTGACCGCAGGCATTGCCGCGTGGTTCGGCGCGCAACTGGCGCAGACGATGTCGGTAAACGCCGCGACCATGTTCGTGGCCATCGCGCTGTTGCTGGCCAGTTTCGAATGCGGCTGGCCCAATCGCGAGAAAACGCCCCGCGAACCGACCCGTTCGCTGGGGGCGATCGCCATCGTCCTGTTCGTCCGGCAATTGACCGATGCCTCGCGGTTCCTGGTCGCGGCCTTTGCGGTGGTTTTCGCATCCTGGCCGCTCGCCGGGATGGGCGGCGCGCTGGGCGGCGGGGCTGCGGTAGCGCTGGGCTGGATGCTGGGGGCGCAGCTGGACGAGCGGCTGCCGCTGCGCGGTATCCGGATCGCGCTGGCCATCATCCTGTTCGTCCTGGCGGCGATCACGGGATTGAGCGCCCGCGGGATAATCGGATGAAGCGATTAGTCTGGTCGGCTATAATCGAGAAACCCTACAGCATCTCGCGTGTTGGTGTAGTGAACATCCCAATCGGGTCGATATCATCTCAGCAAAAGGGGTAAATCTTATGGCCGAAGCAGGCGACAATTCGAAAGCCGGTCTCGTCAGCGCACTCAACGGGGCGCTTGCCGATACCGTGGCACTCTATTTCAAGACCAAGAACTTCCACTGGCATGTGGCGGGCCCGCGGTTCCGCGATCTCCACGTGCTGTTCGACGAACAGGCCGCGCAGCTGGTCGGCACGGTCGACGATCTGGGCGAGCGCGTGCGCAAGAACGATGAATACACTCTCACGTCGATCGGCAGTGTGGCCAAGGCGACCCGTATCAAGGACCAGGACGATGGGTCGCTGACCGCCGATGCGATGGTCAAGGAACTGCGCGACGACAACAAGACGCTGCACGGGCGTCTGCTCGAAGTGAAGGAAGCCGCCGAAGAAGCGGGCGACAACGCCACCAGTGGTGTCGTCGACGACTGGATCGACGAGTGCGAGGAGCGTGTCTGGTTCCTCAACCAGACGAGCAAGTAACCGCGCCAACGTTGACCCGGCAACGGGCACATGATCGGGCCGCCTTTCCTGTTGGGGAAGGGCGGCCTTGGTGTATCAGGGGGTCATGAACACTCCCACGATCATCGAAGGGCGCAGCGACGCCGCCATTGCCGACTGGATTGCAGCGCGCCTGAGCGAGGCGATGGAAGCGCAAGAAGGCCCCGTCACGATCACCGTGCCGGGCGGATCGACCCCGTTCCCGATCATGGCCGCGCTGCTGAAACACGATCTCGACTGGACGCGGCTGGTCGTCTGGCCGGGAGATGACCGCGTGGTTCCCGAAGACCACGCTGCGTC
>CEQG01028101.1_pt1 | contig 39168 bp, 33 predicted proteins | sample 350301 | NCBI WGS metagenome assembly CEQG01 (sample SAMEA2621242, study PRJEB7988) | marine metagenome | isolation source: saline water (ENVO:00002010), including | reverse complement strand
GTTTTATGTTTCGCCAGCCGATAGTCCTACGGAAAAGGGATTGATTGTTATTTCTAATGAGGTAAGTGCCACGCTTTCGGTTTACGAATTAGGCAATGATATTCTTTCAGTACAAGATTTCGGACTCGCCGATACCAATAGTTTTGCTATTTACCCAAATCCTGCGAACAGCCGGGTTTATTTCAGCAAACCGGGTAATTATACCCTGTACGATATTACTGGACGATTAATTACAAGTAAGAAAGAAGCAGTTTCACTGAATATAACAACCTTGTCGGAAGGTGTTTATGTTATTGTAAATGAAAATGGAGCTTCCCAAAAATTAATAGTTGAGTAATTTTTTTTCATTAATTTCACTAGAGTCCGTCCCAATTTTGGGGCGGATTTCTTTTTTATGGGTATTTTTGTAAGTGAAAACTAGCTTATGAAAAAACTAAAAGCCTGGATAGCTGCTGCCCGCTTACGTACCCTTCCCCTTTCTGTTTCCGGAATTATTGTAGGAGCATCTTTAGCATTGGATCAATTTTACAATTCAGTTTTGTTTTGGTTGGCAATTGCCGCAACCCTAGGCTTTCAAGTGTTGTCCAATTTTGCCAATGATTATGGCGATGGTATTCGAGGAACCGATACCAAAAGGGAAGGTGAAAAAAGGATGGTGGCATCGGGATTTATCACTCCAAAGGAAATGAAAGTGGGGATGTTGGTCATGGGGGTGATCACTTTTTTTATCGCTTCAATCCTTATTTTTATGGCGTTTGGGTACGACAGCCTTTTTACGGCATTCATCTTTTTTAACTTAACCTTATTGGCCCTTTTGGCGGCTGTTCGTTATACCGTAGGTAAAAAAGCCTATGGGTATTCGGGTTGGGGAGATGTGTTTGTATTTCTTTTCTTCGGATTTTTAAGTGTTTTGGGAAGTTATTACTTATTTACCCAAAACGTTACCTGGCTTGAAATCCTTCCTGCCCTAAGTATTGGGTGTTTCAGTACTGCAGTGTTAAACCTAAATAACTTACGGGATATTCATAATGATGCAGCTGTTGGAAAACGGACTTTAGTAGTAAAGATGGGATTTGAAAAAGGGAAGAGATATCATGCTTTTTTATTGATTTTTGGAATGATTGCAGCGATAGGTTATTCCTTAATATCTGAAAGGACCGGGTGGCATTGGTTATACGTAATTGCTTTTGTCCCCATGCTTCTAAATGTAAGAACGGTATTTAAGAATCAAGAACCTAGAAAACTGGATGGCGAATTAAAGAAAATTGCGTTGAGTACTTTTCTGTTTGCACTGCTATTTTCGTTATTTTAAAACTTAAATTATGAAAATCACTTTTTACGGTCAAAATTCCTTGGCAATACAAATTGGGGACACCCACCTTCTTGTGGATCCTTTTATTTCGGGAAACCCACTATCTAAGGATCAAGTGGATATCCATTCCCTAAAAGCAGATTATATCTTGTTGACCCATGCACACCAAAACCATACCCTAGACGCTGAAACGATTGCTAAAAATACGAATGCAATTATCGTTAGTAATTTTGAAATCGCCAATTACTACGAAGCCAAAGGCATTTCGGTTCACTCCATGAACCATGGGGGAAGCTGGGAATTTGATTTCGGAAAAGTAAAATACGTAAATGCCATCCATACTTCCTCTTTTCCCGATGGCACTTATGGGGGGCAGCCCGGCGGATTTGTCATTGAAGGCGAACACAAAAATATTTACATCGCTGGGGATACGGCCCTAACCATGGATATGAAACTGATTCCCTTGCAAACGGAGTTGGATTTAGCCATCTTACCTATTGGCGATAATTATACCATGGGAATCGACGATGCTATTCTTGCCAGTGATTTTGTAAAATGCGATAAAATACTTGGGGTGCATTACGATACCTTTGGTTATATCGAAATTAATCATGAAGAGGCCAAACGCAAATTCTATGATGCTGGTAAAGATCTAATGTTGTTGGATATAGGCGAATCGATTGAACTGTAATGAAAGCTTCTTACCAACGTTATATTTTACAGTTTAAAAGGCCCAGTGGTACCTCCCGAGGGGTTTTGAAAACCAAGGAAACATGGTTTCTGAAACTTGAAGATGATCAAGGAAATTGGGGGTTGGGAGAGTGTGGTATCCTTAGGGGATTGAGTGTCGATGATCGTCCCGATTATGAGGAAACCCTAGCTTGGGCTTGTGAAAATATTTCATGGGGTCTGCCAAAATTGTACGAAAGGCTTGTAGAATTTCCTTCCATACAAATAGGTTTGGAGATGGCTTTTCAATCTTTGGAGGCAAAGGATCCTTTTCAATTATTTCCTTCTTCCTTCTCTGAAGGCCAAGCTGAAATACCCATCAACGGACTCATTTGGATGGGGGATAAGGCCTATATGAAGGAACAAATCATTACAAAAATTGCAGAAGGATTTCAGTGTATCAAAATGAAAATTGGTGCCATCGATTTTGAAACGGAAGTATCCCTTCTGAAATTCATCAGAAGTGAATTTTCCCCTCAAGATATCGAACTTCGGGTAGATGCCAATGGGGCTTTTACGCCTTCCGAAGCGCTGGAAAAACTAAAACGCCTTTCCGACCGGCAACTGCATTCCATTGAACAACCCGTAAAGCCCAATCAGTGGGAGGTAATGGCGCAACTGTGTGAGCAGACTCCACTTCCTATTGCTTTAGACGAAGAACTGATTGGCGTGTTTTCTTCCGAAGAAAAAACCAAACTTTTGAATACCATTTCTCCGCAATACATCATTTTAAAGCCTAGCTTTATAGGAGGGTTTAAAGGAACGGACGAATGGATTGAACTTGCCGAAAAAAAAGGGATAGGGTGGTGGCTCACCTCTGCCTTGGAAAGTAATGTAGGATTAAACGCTATTTCGCAATATACATTCACAAAAAATAGTAAATTGCCGCAAGGTTTGGGAACCGGTAGTTTGTATACCAATAATCTGGGCTCGCCTTTGGAAGTATCGAAAGGGGCGTTACATTACCGTGTTGATGAAGATTGGGACTTAACATCATTAAAATTGTAATTCATGTTTATAGAACAGGCGTATCGGTATTTACACGATGCTTGGAGGTATATCGTAGGTTTTATCGTTATTTTTATCGTTTGGCAATTAGGGTCAATTCCTTTGCTTGCTGGAGTAATATTTAAATTATTGGCAGAGGGCGGTGACATCACTTCTTTGCAAGAAGACCCTAATCAAGTGATGGGGGTCTTAGATTCTAACCTCACCTTGTTTTTAATGCTGTTATCCTTTGCTATTGGGCTTTTGGCTATCTATTTGTGGGTAAAGTTTGTTCATAAACAGGGCATGACGCCCCTTACCACTACCCGAAAAAAAATAGATTGGGGACGGTTTTGGTTTGGTTTTGGACTCATCGCCATTTTTACTATTGGTACCACGCTTTTGGATTATTTTTATTTAAATCCTGAAAGCTATGAGCTTCAGTTTAAGCTCACCCCCTTTCTTATTTTAGCGATTATTGCGATCATCATGGTTCCTTTGCAAACAAGTTTTGAAGAATATTTATTTAGAGGATACTTAATGCAAGGCTTAGGGGTTATCACAAAAACCCGATGGGTCCCATTATTAGCTACTTCTGTAATTTTTGGCGGACTTCATTATTTCAATCCTGAAGTGGATAAAATGGGAGATATTATTATGGTCTTTTACATCGGTACTGGCTTGCTCTTAGGGATTATGACGCTCATGGATGAAGGGATGGAATTGGCTTTGGGCTTTCATGCCGGCAATAACCTTATTGCGGCATTATTGGTGACGGCCGATTGGACCGCTTTTAAAACCCATTCCATTTTAAAGGATGTGAGCGACCCTACGGCTGGTTTTGATGTATTGGTTCCAGTATTAATTATCTACCCCGTATTTTTAGCACTCATGGCTTGGAAATACAAATGGACGGGCTGGCGGGAAAAATTATTTGGCGAAGTAGTCCCTCCAAAACCCGATGTTATTTCAGAAATAGGAAACGAATAATACACGAAACTTGAAACCAACCTCACCTTACATTCACCCAAAGTTTCAGTTAAATGGGCTCTCCTTCAGCAATGCGGAAGAACTCCTTAATTTTGCCGATGGTCTTCAACAGGAAGGCGATGATTTTGAAGTAAGCATGGCCAATTTTTTGGAAGAATGGCTTAACTTCAAAGAATACATCACCGTTCAAACCTCAGGTTCTACCGGAACTCCCAAAACCATCCAACTTAAAAAAGAGCAAATGATTCAAAGTGCCATTGCAACGGGTGGCTACTTTAAAGTGGGGGAGGGAACGAAGGCTTTGTTATGTCTCTCTTCAGACTATATCGCTGGTAAAATGATGTTGGTACGCGGAATGGTTCTGGGGTGGGATTTACATGTGGTGGCACCCGAAAAGGATGCCTTGGTGGAGTATGACAATCCGTATGATTTTGTGGCACTGGTTCCTTATCAGTTATACCACTCTATTGAGGCGCTGGATAAGGTGAAAAAAATCATAATTGGGGGAGGGGAAGTATCGGAAGAGCTGGAAGGAATGCTTCAAGAGCTTCCTGTAGAAGCTTTTGCTACCTACGGCATGACCGAGACCATTACGCATGTGGCGGCCCGCAGAATTAATGGTTTTGCCCGATCGGAAGTATATTACGCATTGCCCAACGTGAAGTTTAGGACCGATGACCGAGGATGCTTGGTCATTCAAGCCCCCAAAATTTCTGATGTTGAGGTAGTGACCAATGATTTGGTAGAATTAATCTCTCCCATTTCCTTTAAGTGGTTGGGACGTTACGACTTTGTTATCAATAGTGGTGGCGTAAAATTAAATCCGGAGACCATCGAAAGAAAGCTTCGCTCCAAGATTTCCTGTCCTTTTATCATAGCTTCGGAAGAAGATCCCGCGCTTGGACAAAAGGTGATTTTGGTGGTAGAAGATACTTCTGAAACCCCATCGGATTACGCAGAAATCTTTACGGTGCTGGAACCCTACGAACGTCCTAAAAAAGTATACACACTTTCTAAATTTCCTTATACCGAAACGGGTAAAATAAAGCGATCCCAGATTAGTGAAGTACTTCGCAGGTATCGCAAATAATTCATTTTAAGGGCATTCAGTAATAATAATTCACTAAAGCTTCAGAGGCTTGATTTTTTAAGGTTGTTGCTTGAGCTTCGGTTAAATTAGCGTTGTAAGGGTTTTGAGAAGACAACTGCCCCGAAATCACTTCAAAAATCATAGCACTACTAAAAAAAGTTCCCTGTAAACTAGGATGTACCCCATCCTGATTCAATAAGTTGATCTCTGGAAAGGAAAGGGTTAAATCCCGCCAACCAAGACCTACGGGAATTAAAACAAACCCAGTTTCATCGGCCACACTTTTATAAAAGTCATATAATTGCTGGGTCATTTCAGGATGCCCTTCATAGGCCCAGGTCATGAAAAGATAGACTTGTGTAGGTTTCGATTGAAACAAGTTGGCAAATTCCCTAAATGATTCAAAACTTGCTTCAGGATGTTCTATCACTTCAATACCGTTTTCTTGGAGGATTACTTTTTGCCAGGATCTGGAATTTATTTGGTTTTGTGTGGCAAGGTGGTTCAAATGGTTTTGTAAAGTATAGCCCGGTAGTGCCGATAATTCTAGGTGATAGGTTCCGTTATTAACTTCCCCCAGATCGTAAAAATTGTTTATATGAAAATCAACACCATTATTGAAAAAGCTCAAGCTATTACCAATAAATAGAATGCTTTCTGCTTCGTCCTGATTTTCCTGATGGTTGTTATTTTGGGTATTTTCAGTATTTTGCAAAGAGGAATCGGTTTCTTGACTGCAAGAGCCAAAAATTAGTAACAGAACACAAAACAATCTTTGCATGAAGCTCATACCTAAAAATACAAAATTAATAGTTTCAAAAAACATCTTGGTATGTTTGTTGGGACTCTTCACGATGCAAACCACATTCTCCCAAATCCTTCCCGAACGCGATCGTGCCCAACTACGTGATGAAATTCTTGCCGACCGGTTTAATAATTTGCTACCCCAATTAATGGATGCTTCTGAAATCGATATGTGGTTGGTCATCTCCAGGGAATACAACGAAGATCCGGTGATCAAGACCATGCTGCCTGCTACATGGCTCAATGCCCGAAGAAGAACCATTTTGGTATTTTACAGGGATAAAGAAGTCAATTCCATTGAAAAACTAGCGGTGGCCCGTTACGATGTAGGGGAAAACATTACTTCGGCTTGGGATAAGGAGAAGCAACCCAACCAATGGGCGCGCTTGGTAGAAATTATTAAAGAGCGGAACCCCTCTAAAATTGGAGTCAATTATTCGGAATACTTCGGATTGGCAGATGGATTGGTAAAAACTGACTATGAGGAATTAATGAAGGCGCTTCCCGACCATTTGGACAAAAAGGTGGTTTCCGCCGAAAAATTAGCCATAGCGTGGATTGAAACCCGTACCGAAAAGGAGATGAAACTTTATGAAGAATTGGTGACAATTACCCATAATATTATCGATGAAGCATTCTCTTCCAAAGTAATTACTCCCGGAACTACCACTACCGAAGATGTGGTTTGGTGGATGCGCCAGAAGGTAACCGATTTAGGGCTGGAAACCTGGTTTCACCCCACCATTGATATTCAGAGAAAAAATGAAGCCTTAAAAAGCCATATTGAATCTTTCAGTAAAGGAAAACCTGATAACGTGATCTTGCCTGGGGATTTGTTGCATTGCGATTTTGGTATTACCTACATCGGGCTAAATTCCGATTGCCAACAGCATGCCTATGTTTTAAAAGAAGGGGAAACGGAAGTACCCGATTTCTTGCAGGAAGCCTTCAAATTGGGCAACCGTGTACAGGATATTTTTACCCATAATTTTGAATATGGGAAAACGGGAAATGAGGTGTTGCTAAAATCTTTACAAGAGGGGAAAGAAGAAGGATTGCGCCCTGCCATCTATACCCACCCGCTGGGTACGTATGGGCATAGTGCGGGCACTACTTTTGGGATGTGGGATTCCCAAGGCGGCGTTCCTGTAAATGGGGATTACCCATTGCATTACAACACGGTATATGCTATTGAATTGAATACAACCGTGCATCTAGACGAATGGAATAAGGACATTCGAATCATGCTGGAGGAAGCAGGTTTCTATGGAAAAAATGGCTTTCGGTATGTGAACCAACGGCAAGAAAAAATAAAAGCGGTGCGTTAGGTGGATTTTTTCAGCTGAAATAAATCGGTTCTTCGGTCTTTCAGGTTTCTTACACTACCAAATTGGTTGAGCTGTCGCAGCAAGTCAATATCCACATCGGCTATGAGAATCATTTCCGTGTTGGGGGTTGCTTCGGCTTTTATGCCATTGGCCGGAAAGGCAAAATCGCATGGCGTAAACACCATGGATTGGGCAAATTGCATGTCCATATTATGCACCTTCGGAAGGTTCCCTACACTCCCCGCAATAGCCACATAACACTCATTTTCAATGGCACGGGCCTGCGCACACAGGCGCACGCGGGAATAACCATTTTGCGTATCGGTTAAAAACGGAACAAAGAGAATATCCATCCCTTCATCGGCTAGCAAACGGCTTAACTCTGGAAATTCGGAATCATAACAAATAAGTACCCCAATTTTCCCACAATCGGTATCGAATACTTTCAAGGAGCTTCCTCCCTGCAACCCCCAAATCTTGGCTTCATCGGGAGTAACATGCAATTTTTCATAGCGTTCAATCCCTCCATCTCTTTTACATAGATAACCCACATTATAAAGGTTTCCATCTTTAATTTCGGGCATAGAACCAGTAATGATGTTGATATTGCTTGAAATCGCCAATTCTGAAAATTTCTTCAATAAAACAGGGGAATGGTCTGCGAGTTTTCGAATGGCTTGATGTGGGTCCAAATGATTGTCTTCTGCCATGAGTGGCGTCATGAAAAATTCAGGAAACAAGGCAAAATCACAGCGATACCCTGAAATAGAATCTACAAAAAACTCAATTTGTTGCATCAATTCGGGCATTCCTTTATAGGGCCGCATTTGCCATTGCACCAATCCTAAGCGAACCACTTTTTTGATGGTACTGGGGACTTCCGTTTCCTTTTCATATAATACATTATCCCACTCCAGTAGTACGGCAATATCTTCAGAATCGGTATCCCCCTTCAAATAATTTCGCATTACTTTGGAAGGGTGGAAGTCGTTGGAAATCTGAAAATTAAGTACGGGGTCATGAATTTCCTTTTTCCGAACTTTATCAATGTATTCCTTTGGGGTTAACTCCTCTTTGTATTTATGGTAATTGGGAATCCTGCCTCCAAAAGCGACCCCTTTTAAGTTCCATCTCTCGGCGAGCTCCTTTCGGTAGTCGTATAATCTTCTACCCAGGCGAAGTCCGCGAAAGTCTGGTTTAATAAAAACGTCAATTCCGTAAAGCCGATCGCCATCGTTGGTATGTGTGCTAAAGGTTTCTTTTCCCGTGACTTCATCATACGTATGTCCGTCTTCAAAAAGGTCGTAATCTACAATAATGGAAAGGGCGCAGCCGGCAATTTGGTTATTTACTTTAATGACCACTTGCCCTTCAGGAAAAATATCAATCAATTTTTTGATTTGCGACTCTTCCCAATACATTTCAGGAAGGGTAGGATAGGAAGCCACCATGGTTTTTTTTAGCTCTTTGTAATCGGAAAGGCTTAAAAATGACAGCTCAATATTTTCAATATTACTGATCATACATTAAAAATGGTTAAGCGTTAAAGATACCCTTTGCCTTCAAGAAATAGTGTTAAAGCTTTTTTAAGCTTTTCTTTTCTGAAAAATTTATACCTGAATAACCCCTAAGTTAAAGGGTTTTTCAATGGGGGCATGATTGGCAGCCTCAATCCCCATGGAAATCCAAGTGCGGGTTTCGGTAGGTTCTATTATCGCATCGGTCCAAATACGTGCCGCAGCGTAATACGGTGAAATTTGTTCGTCGTAACGTGCTTTTATCTTGTCGTAAAGATCTTTTTCATCGGCTTCGGAAAGTTTCTTTCCTTGTTTTTTTAAGGATGCGGTTTCAATTTGAAGCAACACTTTTGCGGCACTGTTGCCACTCATCACGGCCAATTCGGCACTGGGCCAAGCAGCAATCAACCGGGGATCGTAGGCTTTTCCACACATGGCATAATTCCCTGCGCCGTATGAATTTCCAATAATTATCGTAAACTTTGGAACTACGCTATTGCTCACGGCATTTACCATCTTGGCGCCATCTTTAATGATTCCACCGTGTTCGCTCTTGCTTCCCACCATAAATCCTGAAACATCCTGAAGGAAAACGAGGGGTATTTTCTTCTGATTGCAATTGGCAATAAAGCGTGTGGCCTTATCGGCACTGTCGCTGTAAATAACTCCGCCAAACTGCATTTCCCCTTTTTTGGTCTTTACTACTTTACGCTGATTGGCAACGATACCCACTGCCCAACCGTCAATTCGGGCGTAGCCGGTAAGAATGGTTTTTCCGTAACCTTCTTTGTATTGTTCAAACTCGGAATCATCTACCAAACGTTTGATCACTTCCAACATATCGTACTGATCGGCACGGGATTTTGGTACGATGCCATAAATTTCTTCGGGTTTTTCTTTCGGTTTTACTGCTTTTACTCGGTTAAAGCCTGCGTTTTCGGGAGCTCCTATCTTGGAAACGATATTTTTAATGATATCCAGCGCATCTTTATCATCCTTCGCTTTGTAATCGGTCACCCCGCTAATTTCACAATGCGTTGTAGCACCGCCCAGGGTTTCGTTATCAATACTTTCACCTATGGCCGCTTTAACCAAATAGCTTCCCGCAAGGAAGATGCTCCCCGTTTTATCGACGATTAAGGCTTCATCGCTCATAATGGGCAAATAGGCGCCTCCGGCAACACAGCTGCCCATCACGGCCGCAATTTGGGTAATTCCCATACTGCTCATAATGGCATTGTTTCTGAAAATCCTTCCAAAGTTTTCCTTATCTGGAAAGATTTCATCCTGCATGGGTAGGTACACCCCGGCACTGTCCACCAAATAGATGATGGGTAATTTGTTCTCTATGGAAATCTCCTGTGCCCGAAGGTTCTTTTTTCCGGTGATGGGAAACCAGGCTCCCGCTTTTACGGTGGCATCGTTGGCCACTACAATACACTGTTGCCCTTGCACGTATCCTATCTTTACCACGACGCCACCACTGGGGCATCCTCCGTGCTCTTCGTACATGCCATCGCCGGCAAAGGCGCCAATCTCTATAGAGGCTTTTTTCTCGTCCAATAAATAATCGATACGTTCCCGAGCCGTCATCTTGCCTTTTTCGTGGTGCTTTTCAATACGTTTGGGGCCGCCTCCTTGCCGTACTTTAGCTAATTTTTTCCGTAAGTCGGAGACTAAGAGTTTGTTATGATCTTCGTTTTTATTGAAGTTGATATCCATAGCATGTTGTATTTCTTCAAAAATAAGAAATGCCTTATAATGATACCTAATTTGTGTGATTATTTCCCGATATTTGCTTAAATCTGCGTTAGGGATTGAGGGAAGTTACCGTGTAACCCCGAAAGCCCGACCCCGAATAGTTTCGGGGAAACGCCCAAAAATGCGATTGAAAAATGATGAATAAAAACACTGTACTTGCTTGGGCCACTTTTATCATGATTGTGGTTGGATGTGGTTTAATTGCCTTAGGGGCATTTCGTTATGACGAAGTGGCTGGTTGGGGCTTTGCCTCGGTAGGGATTGGTTTTTTTGCCATTGCTTGGGTGTTTAATGCCCTAAAAGGAAGAGTTTAATACATAACAGCTAACACTTTTTTACAATATGTCTGACGATAAGAAAGTAATCTTTTCGATGTCTGGGGTCACCAAAACTTACCAAAATGCCCAGACCCCTGTCTTAAAAAACATTTATTTAAGTTTTTTCTACGGCGCCAAGATTGGAATTTTAGGTTTAAACGGAAGTGGTAAATCTACGTTGCTGAAAATCATTGCCGGGTTGGATAAAAACCACCAGGGTGATGTGATTTTTGCACCTGGGTATACGGTTGGGTATTTGGAACAAGAGCCGCAACTGGATGAAGACAAAACGGTCCTTGAAGTGGTAAAGGAAGGGGTTCAGGAAGTCGTGGATGTATTGGACGAATACAACAAGATCAACGATATGTTTGGATTGCCTGAAGTGTACGAAAACCCTGATAAGATGCAGGAGCTTATGGATAAGCAAGCCAAACTTCAAGATAAGATTGACGCCACCAATGCTTGGGAGCTGGATACCAAACTAGAGATTGCCATGGATGCGTTGCGCACGCCTGAAGCCGATAAAAAGATTGGCGTACTTTCGGGTGGGGAACGACGTAGAGTGGCGTTGTGCCGTTTGCTTTTGAAAGAGCCCGATGTATTATTGTTGGATGAGCCTACCAACCACTTGGATGCCGAGAGCGTACATTGGTTGGAACATCATTTGGCACAATACAAAGGCACGGTGATTGCCGTGACCCACGATCGTTACTTCTTGGATAATGTGGCTGGATGGATTTTAGAGTTGGATCGAGGGGAAGGGATTCCGTGGAAAGGCAATTATTCGTCTTGGCTAGACCAGAAGTCGAAGCGTATGGCCCAAGAACAGAAACAAGCGAGCAAGCGTCAAAAAACCTTGGAACGTGAGTTGGAGTGGGTTCGTATGGCTCCTAAAGGGCGCCAGAGCAAGCAAAAGGCCCGTTTGAACAACTATGATAAGTTAATGAGTCAAGACCAAAAGCAGTTAGAGGAAAAGCTGGAAATCTATATCCCCAATGGTCCCCGACTGGGAACTAATGTGATTGAGGCGAAAGGCGTATCCAAAGCTTTTGGGGAGAAGTTACTGTACGAAGACTTAAATTTTAAATTACCCCAAGCAGGAATTGTGGGCGTGATTGGTCCCAATGGTGCCGGTAAGACCACTATCTTTAAAATGATCATGGGTGAAATTGAACCGGACAAAGGAACTTTTGAGGTAGGGGATACCGCAAAGATTGCGTATGTGGATCAGTCGCACTCCAACATCGACCCCAATAAAACCATTTGGGAGAATTTTAGCGACGGGCAGGAATTGGTAATGATGGGCGGACGGGAAGTTAACTCCAGAGCGTATTTAAGCCGATTTAATTTTTCGGGAAGCGAACAAAACAAAAAGGTTTCCATGCTATCGGGGGGAGAGCGTAACCGTTTGCACTTGGCCATGACCTTGAAAGAAGAAGGAAATGTTTTGTTGTTGGATGAGCCTACCAACGATCTGGATGTCAACACCCTTCGTGCGTTGGAAGAAGGTTTGGAAAACTTTGCGGGTTGTGCCGTGGTGATATCGCACGACCGTTGGTTCCTGGATCGTATCTGTACACACATTTTAGCGTTTGAAGGCAATAGTGAGGTATATTATTTTGAAGGCGGCTTTAGTGATTACGAGGAGAATAAAAAGAAACGTTTGGGTGGCGATTTAATGCCGAAGCGTATCAAATACAAGAAACTCATTCGATAGATGTCTTTAAAAAACATCCAAGCGATCGCTTTTGATGCCGACGATACCCTTTGGGAAAACGAAACCCTATTTCGGGAAGCCGAGCAGGAATTTTGTGAACTGCTCAAGGATTATCTTGATGCCGATACTTGTAACCGGTTGTTGTTTGAGATGGAGATGAAAAACCTTCCGTTGTATGGCTACGGAATTAAACCCTTTACCTTATCCCTTATTGAAGCTGCCATCGAGTTTACCAATGGAAAACTTCCCATAAGCATCATCGAAAAATTAATAGCCAAAGGAAAACAAATGCTAGAAGCTCCAGTGGTTCTGATTGAGGGTATGGAAGATACTTTACGAAAGCTTACAAAAGAATATAAGTTGGTGATGGCTACCAAAGGCGACTTACTGGATCAAGAGCGAAAACTGATTAAATCGGGTTTGGAGCCTTACTTTCACCATATTGAAATCGTGTCGGACAAAACCCCTAAACACTATCAAAAACTGGTAGATCATTTGGATATTAAGGCGTCCCAATTTTTAATGGTTGGAAACAGTGTAAAAAGTGATATTCTCCCTGTTTTGGAAATAGGCGGCCATGCGTTTCATATTCCGTTTCACACCACTTGGGTGCATGAAATGGTCAAAGAGCCTGTACGGCATCCTAATTTCAAATTGCTTTCTGAAGCTTCAGAAATGCTCTCGCTACTCTAAGTTCAGTAATTCCTGAAACCGAGTGACATAGTCGGCAACATCTTTTCCGAAGGCGAGCCCGTGGTGAACGTGAACCGACATGGGCATTTGTAATGTCCCTTCTTTTTCTTCCATCTTTCCGAAGGAAATCTTTGGGGCACTATCGGCAAAACCAAAACTTCGTGCATGCGATAAGGAAGTAAACGATAACCACGGTAGCGAAGAATAGTGAATGACATTTTCACCAGACTTGGAGGGGAGTAATCCAGTACTTTTTTTGGTTTCTTCCATAACTTTTTGGGCATCTGCTTCAAATACACTAAAATCTTCTTGGAAGTTCATGTATGAAAAACCAAAAAGACCATTTTCACGGGCAATGGTGGGAGAGGCATGAATCGCTTCAAAAAGATAAACTTCATGATCGATAATTCGATAACGGAAGGCTTCGGTTTCGTTTGCAGCCTTTAGGGAAAGATAAAGGTATTTCAGAAAAAAGGAAACCCCTTGTTCTTTACATTTTTGATAGGTTTTCGTAACGTCAACGGTGACACAAACCCCATGAAAAGGTTCCTCAAACTGATGGAAAAACAGGAAATGTTCTTTTCTGTCCCAGGTGGAAAGATCTATTTTTTTCTTCACATGGTAAATTTTGGATAAAATTACGGGTTTCCTTTAACATACGATTCATTGCCATACAACTAGAAAACCGTTACCTTTAGACTCTTCTAAAAATACAACGAATGAAGTCTTACGGTACCCTTTTTTTATTTGTTTTTTCTTTTTTTCTTTCCACGGCACAAGTACAAACGCTCTTTGAGCCCTTGGATGTATTTCAATTGGAATACGCTAACAATCCCCAGATAGCTCCTAATGGAGAGTGGATTGTGTATGAGCGAAAAGGTTTTGATATTATGGAAGATCGTGCTACCAGTTCTTTATGGATTGTAAGTACAAAGGACTCTAAGGTGCACCGCAAACTCACCTCCAGGGAAGGAAGTGAACGAAATGCCCAATGGTCTCCTCAAGGCGATAAATTGGTTTTTGTGAGTAGTAGTGGCGAAGGAAGTGAAATATTTCTGTATTGGCTAGAGACCGGAACCGTTGCCAAATTAACCCAGTTGGAGAACAGTCCGTCGAACCTAGCTTGGTCTCCCAATGGGTCGCGAATAGCCTTTACCATGAAAGTAAACGAAAAACCACCGGTCCTTGCCAAAATGCCACAAAAACCTAAAGGAGCGAAATGGGCAAAAGCTCCAAGGATTACCGATAGGTTAAAACATGAGGCAGATGGTTCTGGGTACATAAAACCTGGATTTACCCATATTTTTACGATTCCTGTAGAAGGAGGGTCTCCCCGGCAACTTACTTCTGGGCCCTTTCATCATAAAAGTGCACTTTCATGGTCGCCCGACAGTAGGAAAATATATTTTTCGGCCAACCGAAACCCCGATTGGGAATATGAGTTCAGGAATAGTGAAATCTATGCTATCGATACTTCTACCTTGTTATTTGAAACACTCACGCAGCGTTCCGGTCCCGATTACAATCCTATGGTTTCCCCAGACGGTGAAAAGATTGCTTATTTAGGATATGAAGATAAGGTACAGGCCTATCAAGTAAGCCGTTTACAGGTGATGGATCGCAAAGGAAAAGAGTCGCGCGTCATCTCCTCTAAGCTTGATCGAAGTATTTCTGGGGCTGTTTGGGCTCCAGATAGTAAAGGGCTCTATGTTCAATACAACGACTTAGGACATACCAAATTAGGATATATTTCACTGGGAGGTGATCTTACTGAAATTGTAGACAATGTAGGTGGGACTTCACTGGGAAGGCCTTACGCTAGCGGAAGCTTTTCTGTTTCTGAAAATGAAACCTTGGCCTATACCCTATCGTTTCCAGACCGTCCTGCCGATGTTGCGACGGTTACTAAGTCGAAGAAGAAGCCTGAAATACTTACGGGTTTAAATGAAGACTTGCTTCCTTATAAACAAATGGCGACCCTTAACGAAATTTGGTATAAGTCTTCCGTAGATGGGCGGAAAATTCAAGGTTGGGTCATGTACCCTCCAAATTTTGAAAAGCGTAGGGATTATCCGCTAATTGTGGAAAACCACGGCGGTCCTATCTTAAATTACGGACCACACTTTTCGGCCGAAATGCAATTGTATGCTGCTGCGGGGTATATTGTTTTTTATCCGAATCCTAGAGGAAGCACGAGCTATGGAGAGGAATTCGGGAATTTATTGTTCAATAATTATCCTGGGGAAGACTATAACGATGTGATGGATGGGGTAGAAGCGGTCTTGGAACAAGGCAAAGTTGATAAAGACCGTTTGTTTGTTACTGGAGGAAGCGCCGGGGGAATTATGACGGCGTGGATGGTAGGAAAAACAAATCGATTTAAAGCGGCTGTCGTTGCCAAACCTGTAGTGAACTGGATCAGTAAGACCTTGGTGGCCGATAATTATTATGGCTATGCCCATTCAAGATATCCTGGCCAACCTTGGGAAAATGTAGAAGGTTATTGGAAATTTTCACCTTTGTCGTTAGTAGGTAACGTAGAAACCCCTACCATGGTCATGGTGGGGATGGAAGATCTTCGAACACCTCCAAGTGAAGCAAAACAATTATATCACGCCTTAAAACTGCGTAAAAAGGAAACAGTGTTGGTTGAGATTCCCGAAGCTTCTCACGGTATTGCAGCTCGCCCCAGTAATTTAATCACCAAGGTGGTTCATACTCTTGCTTGGTTTGAAAAATACGATCAAAAGTAAGGGATCATTACATAACATGGTGTAATGCCATTACTTTTTGTGTTGTGCCTTTTGTTTATTTTCCTTTGCCCGAAAAAGGGCTATTTTTACAATTAAATCTATAGGAAGGGGTTTGTCGTATGGAAATTGAATAGCTCCTTTCGAAGTATGATAAGGGCTTAGTTCTTTTTCAAAATTGGAAACTCCAGAAGGTGCTGGATAATACCCTATATGTTTTTTTTGCGCTGCATAATGGAGTAAGTTTCCATGATACACCAAGGTAGGCATTCCATATTTTATGGCTTCGGAAACTCCGGGAATCGCTTTCTTTAGCTCCTTACGGATACGTTTTAAGAGTTTCTGATGTGCTTCCGTTTGCTGAAGGATATAGTCGTCTACCGTTTCATAGGTTTTCATAGGATTGCATTTAGGCAATTCTAAAATACTATTTCCCTGTGAATTTAAAGGTTTCCTTCCCTAGTTATTCTCCAATAATATGCAATTCGGTGAAGTTCTTATTTACTACCAAGGAAGTGTTTCCATTCACTTTCAACTTATTTAAGGAAGTCTCCTGGTTATCCACCTGAATGGTTTTTATTTTGAAAGGCAAACGCTTTAAATCCAATTTAAACTTGCTATAAGGGGTAGTGTATTTACCTTCTTTGTGTTGCTGAATAATTAGCTGCTTGGGCTTTCCGGTAAGTTTGAAGGTACGAAGGCTAAAACGACCTTTTCGGTAATCGTAGCCATCATGGGCATCTTCATACAAATACGACTTTTCCTTACCTTGCTTATAATATACCTCCAGTTCCACTTCGTCAAATTCCTTTTCTCCTACGTATTGCTGTACGGGATACTTCGGAATAATCCCTCCTTCTTTTATAAACATGGGAATGCTATCAATATCGGCATCTACCCATACTTCCTTGCCTCCTTCAACGACCTCATGCGTCCAGTAGTTATACCATTTCCCTCTCGGAATGTACATTCTTCTGCCTTTGGCATTCGGTTCCAAAATGGGACAGGCCAAGATATGATCCCCTAGCAAGAATTCGTCGGTACGGTAATAAGTTTGATGGTCTTCTTGGTCAAACAATACCAACGGACGAACCATTGGGGTTCCTTCTTCCACATATTGTCTAAATGCGGTATAGATATAGGGAAGTAGTTTGTAGCGTAGTTCAATGAACTTTCGTACTATGTCGGTTACATTATCGTCAAAAGCCCAAGGCTCTTGGTCGCCATGATCCCCAGAGGAGTGTACCCTACAGAACGGGTGGAAAATCCCTAATTGAATCCACCGTACAAATAGTTCCCCTGTAGGTTGCTCTGCGAAACCTCCAATGTCGGTTCCTATAAAGCTCATCCCGGAAATCGCCATACGTTGTATCTGCTGGTTGGCGATCCACAAGTGCTCCCAACTGGCCACGTTATCACCGGTCCACGACGAGCTATAACGCTGGGTCCCAGAGTAGGCAGCACGGGTAATCACAAACGGTCTTTTCGGGAATACAAATTTTTTCAATCCTTCATAAGTAGCTTTCGCCATTTGCATTCCGTAGACATTATGGGCTTTGCTATGGCTACAAGGATTTCCATCGTAATCGTGACGAACATCCAGCGGGAAGGTTTTGGTAGGTACTTCCATCACGGCAGGTTCATTCATATCGTTCCAAACTCCCATCACGCCCATGTCTTCAATAAGTTCCTTGTACAATCCGCTCCACCATTCACGAACCTTCGGATTGGTAAAATCGGGGAAGTTACATTCGCCAGGCCATACTTTTCCACGCATTAAAGGGCCATCGGCACGTTTACAGAAATAATCATTTTCCAAGGCTTCTTTATAAACCCAGTAATCTTTGTCAATTTTAATTCCTGGATCAATAATGGCTACGGTTTTAAACCCCTGCGCTTCCAAATCACCAATCATGGCTTTCGGATCGGGGAAATAGTCCTTATTCCAAGTAAAACAGCGCCATCCTTCCATATAATCAATGTCTAGATAAATGGCGTCACAAGGAATCTGTAGATCCCGAAATTTCTGGGTAATTTCGCGCACCTGACTCTCAGGATAGTAACTCCATTTACTTTGATGGAACCCTAAGGCCCATAAAGGTGGAAGTTCGGGCTTTCCGGTAAGGTCGGTATAGCTGGTAACGACCTCGTTCATTTCAGGGCCGTAGAAGAAATAATAATTCATTTCGCCACCTTGTGCCCACCAACTGGTCACATTTCGGCGTTCTTGTCCAAAATCGAAAAAGGTTCTAAAAGTATTGTCAAAAAAGATTCCGTAGGAGGTATTATTATGTAACCCGATGAAAAAAGGGATGGCTTTATACAACGGATCTCGATCTTTTCCGAAGGCATACTCATCGGTCACCCAATTCTGAAAACGCTTCCCTTTTAAATTAAAATGGGAAGGTTTGTCACCCAGACCATAGTAACATTCCATTTTCTGCTCCATCTTGCTCATCTTCACAATATCGCTACCGTGCTCGTAGCTGTATTCCCAATGGAATCCAATCTCATCATCATTGATAAGATTGCCGTGAATATCGTAAATAGATTTTCGCATATTCTCCTTGGCAATGTGCAATACCAGTTTGGAAGTGCGAATGACATATCGGTCTGCTTCTTCGGAATATTCCAAATTATTGTATCCACGTACGGCATCTTCATCGATGGCATAGCTGAAATCTCTGGGAAAGCTTCCGTCGGTATTGTACCGAAACCGAAGCACGCTATCGCGAATTACATACACCTGAAGCTGTACGTCATTTTCGGCGGTAATTATAAAAATATCTTTTTCCTTGGTGAAGTTTTTAATCGGGCCGGGAAACTGATTCCCTTTGTGTTCCAATTCCGTATTTACAATCATATTCGTGCATCAAAATTAGGCGGTATACAAAAAAAAGCCTTTCCGCTGAAAACAAATCTATGGAAACCGATTATTTCAAGAAAGTAATCAACAACCGAAATCGATTTCGTTAACTCTTTACCTTTAAAAGGGGGTAAAATACGCTTAAGAAGCACTTTACCTATTTTTTCGGTTATTTGGAATTCACGCGCTTTAAGGCAATCATCCCCAAAGGCGGTAAGTTAAGTTCTACGGACTGCTTTCTAAACTGCCACTCCTTTGCTTCGGAAAGGTATTGCGCTTTTACCGAATAATCACTCCCGGCATACACACTTTTGTCGCTGTTGAAAATGAGTTTGTATTTTCCCTCCTTCGGAAGCCCTATTCGATAATTTTCACGGGGAATAGGCGTTAAATTACACACGATAATTACATCATCCTTCTCTTTGTGACCTTTACGGATGTATGACAACACCGAATTTTCCGCATCGTTATAATCGATCCATTCGAAACCTTCCGAAGAAAACTGCTTTTCATACAAGGCAGGTTCCTTTTTATAAAGCGCATTTAAATCGGACACCAATTGTTGTACCCCTTTATGGAAATCGTATGCTAAAATATGCCAGTCCAAACTCTGCTGAAAGTTCCATTCTTCCCCTTGTCCAAATTCCCCTCCCATGAATAACAGATTAGCCCCCGGATGCGTAAACATATAGCTGAAGAGCAATCGCAAATTGGCAAAGCGTTGCCATTCGTCCCCGGGCATTCGGTAGAGTAAGGATTTTTTACCATACACCACTTCGTCGTGACTTAGCGGAAGCATAAAATTTTCCGTAAAGGCATAGGTCATACTGAAGGTGAGATCGTTTTGATGGTGTTTTCTATAAATCGGTTCTTTTTTGAAATACTCCAAGGTATCGTGCATCCAGCCCATCATCCACTTCATCCCAAATCCGAGTCCGCCCAAATAGGTTGGCTTGGACACCATAGGGAAGGAGGTCGATTCTTCCGCGATGGTTTGCACCCCTTCAAAACTACCATACACCTCTTCGTTCAATTCTTTTAAAAAGGAGATGGCATCGAGGTTTTCCCTTCCGCCAAACTGATTGGGTTCCCATTCGCCTTCTTCCCTGGAATAATCCAAATACAGCATCGAAGCCACGGCATCCACCCGCAATCCGTCGGCATGATAGCGGTCCAGCCAAAAGATGGCATTACTAATTAAAAAGGCACGTACTTCATTTCTTCCGTAGTTGAAAATTAGGCTTTTCCAATCGGGATGATAGCCTTTTCTACGATCGGGATGTTCGTAGAGGTGCGAGCCATCAAAAAATCCCAATCCGTGGGCATCTTCAGGAAAATGCGACGGCACCCAGTCTAAAATCACACCAATATCGTTTTTGTGGAGTTCATCCACCAATAACATAAAATCTTCCGGTTTTCCGAAGCGGGACGTAGGCGCAAAGTAGCCCGTGAGTTGGTACCCCCAAGACGGATCGTAAGGATATTCCATAATGGGCATGAACTCTACGTGGGTAAAGTTCATTTTTTTGACATATTGCGTCAATTCTTTGGCCAACTCGATATAGGTAAGCGGTCTATTTTCCTTGGCATGGTACATCCAAGAGCCTAGGTGCACCTCATACACCGAGTAGGGTTGGTCCAACTGATTCTTCTTTTTCCGGCTTTCCATCCATTTTTGATCCTTCCAGGAATACTCCAAATCCCAAACCACAGAGGCAGTCATGGGCGGATGCTCGCATTTTAAGGCAAAAGGATCGGCTTTTTCCGTTTTGATATCGTTGTGGCTGGAATGTATTTTATACTTGTATTTATCCCCTTTTTGTACCCCAGGGATAAATCCTTCCCAAATTCCGGAGCCATCCCAACGTACATTTAATGGGTGTTCGCCTTCAATCCAATAATTGAAATCCCCAATCACGGAAACATTTTTGGCGGAAGGAGCCCAAACGGCAAAATAAACGCCTTTTTCCCCATCTTTTTCGGTAAGGTGGGCGCCTAACTTTTCATAAAGTCGGAAGTGCTTTCCTGCTTTAAACAGGTCGATATCAAATTCGGTAAAAAAACTATGTGGTTGTACTTGGCTCATAGGATAGTTAGTCTAGTTTCATAATCGAGGCGATGCCTTCCAAAGGAATGACGGCCCATAGCGGACGCGCATTCATTTCGTAGCCCAGTTCGTATACGGCTTTTTCCAGCATGGAGTATTTCAGCATATAAATGCGCTCCTGTTTGTAGCCAATATTGATATTGGCATTTTGTATGGTTTCGGTATAGGTTTCCAAAAAGACCCCAATAAAATAACGGTAGAGCAATTCCCCTGCTTCAAAAAGTGCTTCTTCCGAGTAAGGATATTTATCCCCATTATTGAAAATGGTAGCATAAATGGCATAATGAAACGAACGGAACATGCCCGCTACGTCCTTAAGGGGAGGTTGTTTTACTTTTCGGTCACGGATGGTACTTTCGGGTTCCCCTTCAAAATCGAGGATAAAGAAATCTCCGTCTTTTACCAATACTTGTCCCAAATGATAATCGCCGTGTACCCGAAGCCTTTCGCCCTTTAACTTGGTCCAATCAAAATCGAGAAACCGCTTCCTGATTTCGTTTTTCTGTTCCAGAAACTGTAGGGCCAGTTCTCGGGTCAATCCTTCAAGTTTGTGCAAGTTGTTTTCGACGGTGTTCAACCGATTCTGAAATTGGTACAGCAACCTATTTTTTAGCCATACTTCATAATCGCCATTAAAGCGTTCTGGAGTAAAGGCCGTTTCTTCAAATTCAGATCCTAAAGCAATGTGCATTTGCGCTGTTCGTAGTGCCAATTGTTTTAAATTCTGAAACACGCTCAATCCGGCCCAATCGATAATTTCGGGACGAACATCGGTGATTTTCAACCGCTGAAACATCCCCACATCGGGAAGGTTTTTAATTTGGATGTTTTTATGCTGAAGGTTGGCAAATACCCCATCTATTTTTTTCAGCATGTATTCCCAAGCGTCGCCTTCATTAGGGACCATTTCCTGCATAAGGGCAATGGTGGTGATAATGTTCTCACTATCCTTGATATTGATGCTGCCCCAGTACGCAGGGGTGTTTTCATACCCTTTTTTATCGGAAAGGAAACGCGACATTTCGTAATCGGGATTCTTGGTAGAGTAAATCCTTCGGAAGAACTTCAGCACACACGCTTCATTTAATACTATAGAAGTATTGCTTTGCTCCATCCCCATAAAGCGGGAAGATTTGTATTCGGTTTCCGTAAAACTTTCCCCTTTATGGTATTGCACCCGTGTGGTATCATTCGGCTCTGCCTTCAGGATTCGTTCAAAAACCAATTTCCTAAAGGCTTCCAAGTTGATGGCATCGATAATATACCCATCCACCTCTTTAATGGTCACTTTTAAAATACGTTCTTCCTTAGCGAAGTTTTCATCGGTCACGAAGGCAATGGGGAGAAAATAGTGTTGGTAAAAGGCTTCCGTGAAATTTACTTCTAGTATAAGTCCGTAGTAAACTTCTTCATTTTGTTGAATACGGAAGTATTCGGTGAGTTCGATATACTTCAGCTTGCTGGATTTCCCGCCATACCACCGTTGCTTTACGATGTAATCTTCCAAGACTTCCGAAAGAAACATTTTAATAAAGCCCGGATCATCCATTAACGCTTCCCAAGGGGAATTGAACTGCGAAGGGGATTTCATTTTGGTGGTGTCCAGCTTTGCCATGATTATTTGTAGATTTTAAATAGGTGGAAGGGTAGTACGGGGTGCAGCTCTACATAGTTCCATTCCTTGTCCCAGATATAACTGCTTTGGGTGATAAGGTCATGCACTTTTACTTGGTGGCCTTCGTGTACGCCCAGTTCCTGTAAGGGTAATTGCACAAAACCCTTTTGTGGGTAGTAAGGGTCAAGGTTGACGATACATATCACTTCGCTTTCCTTACTTTGATCAAACTTGTAATAGGCCAATAATTGGTCGTTTTCTACGGAAAGGAATTGGATGTTATTGGTTTGCTGAAGGGCTTGGTGTTCCTTCCGAATGTGATTGATTTTAGAAATCAAGGTCGTAAGTTTGTTTTCAATGGTCCAATCCCAATGCCTTATCTGAAACTTCTCCGAATCCAGATATTCTTCTTTCCCGGGAAGGGCAGCACCTTGCATGTATTCAAAGACAGGACCGTAAATTCCCGTATTGGAAGATAGGGTCGCAGCCAAAAAGTATTTTTGAAGGTATACCGACTCCTGATTGCCCTGAAGTGCCCACGGATTGATATCGGGCGTGTTGGGCCAGAAATTGGGTCGGAAGTAGTACTGTTGATCTGTTTGCGTAAGCTCGTTGAGGTATTCCATAATTTCATGCTTACTATTTCTCCACGTAAAATACGTATAGGATTGTGTGAACCCTTGTTTGGCCAACTGCTGCATGACCTTCGGTTTGGTAAAGGCTTCAGAAAGGAATAACACATTGGGATGCTTTTTCTTCACTTCAGAAATGAGCCATCCCCAAAAATAAAAGGGTTTGGTATGTGGGTTGTCTACCCGAAATACTTGAATGCCACATTCCTCAATCCAATACAGGGCGGTATTCAGCATTTCTTGCCAAAGATTTTTCCAATCCTTGCTTTCAAAATAAATAGGAAGAATGTCCTGGTATTTTTTTGGCGGATTCTCTGCATATTGCACTGTGCCGTCGGGACGCCACTTAAACCATTCGGGGTGTTCCTTTACCCAAGGATGATCGGGAGCCGCCTGAAGCGCAAAGTCCATCGCGATTTCAATATCTAGTTCTTTCGCCTTTTTCACCAAACTTTTAAAGTCTGAAACGGAGCCAAGTTTTGGATGAATGGCTTGGTGCCCTCCCTCTTTGGAACCAATCCCCCAACAAGAACCTACATCCCCTTCTTGTGCGGTTGTGGTATTGTTTTTTCCTTTTCGGTTTACTTCGCCAATAGGATGGATAGGAGGGAAGTATAAGGTATCAAACCCCATTTTAGCCACTCTTGGAAGTAGCGCTTCACAATCCTTGAAAGTACCATGCACCCCTTCTTTAGGGGAAGCAGAACGAGGAAAGAATTCGTACCAAGTACTGAAACGGGCTTTTTTACGATCACAATAGGCTTTGTATTCGGGGCTTACATTTACCAAAAACTTCTCTGGGTATTTTTGGAAAAGTTCGTGTAGTTTTTTGGAAGTAGCCTCTTTAATGGCAACCTCATAGTTTGAGTCATCCTGAAACGTAGCTTGAAGATCTTTCAGGTATTTTTTTTCTTCTACAGTTGCTTTTCCGGCTATTTTTTTCAAATAATCAACACCTTCCAATAACTCGGACGTCACTTTTTGTCCGTCGTCAATCTTCCGCTCAATTCCATGTTGCCAGTTTAAGGCATAATCTACCCAACCTTCAATTTTATACTGATAAAAACCTTGTTTTTCTACAGTAAAGCTCGCCGTCCAGCGGTCGTTATGTAACGCCTTCATTCGAACTTCTTTCCATTGACGTGCTTTTTCATGTTTGTAGCGAAGACTAGCAGCGATAACATCGTGACCGTCGGAGAGTACGTTGGCCTCCACGGAAATGATTTGGTCCTCTACGCAATGGATGGGGTGTTTTCCTCCTTCAATTTGTGGGGTGACACCTTCAATAATAACCCGGCTTTGGTTTGGCATATAGATGATTAAAGAGTTTTATTCTTGTTAAATATATAAATTACCCACCAAATAAATAAGGTCTTTTTAAAGGAATCGCAACGATATCGATTTCGTTTCAAAAATCCATAAAAAAACCCTTCCGGGCGGGAAGGGTTTCTTCAGATTTGGGGCGAAGGGTTAATTCCCTTCTTCAACCTCAATAGCTATAATGGGCTTTTGGGCTGAGTAATAATTGTCTTCGCTTAAATCTACCGAAGCAGAATTGCTCAATAAAATGGTAGAAATTTCCTTAGAAGGATTGAAATTGTTTTCGGCAATAATAAATTCTTTAATACTCCGGCTTTTGGCCAGTTCGACGGGTAAGTCTCCGCTAAGGTTGTTTTGAAAAACATTAAAAACCGTAAGGTTATACAATTGGTTGATGGTATCTGGAAGCATTCCAGTAAGACTATTGCTGCTTAAATGAAGTTTCCTAAGGTTTTTTAAGTCCCCAAGAGATGCGGGAATAGTTCCCTCCAAGTTATTTCCGTTTAAGGCTAGGACCTCTAACTGATTTAGGTTCCCAAGACTACTGGGAAGAGCTCCATTAATTTTATTGAAAGATAACTCCAATACCTTAAGTTGGGAAAGGTTTTGTAGAGAAGCAGGAAGTGTGCCTTCTAGATTATTGAATAACATTCTTATTTCCGAAACATGACCATTTTCAATAGTAACTCCCTTCCAATGGGTTACTTGTGTAGTAATATCCCAGGATTGGTTCCAGTTTTCTCCTTGGGTATTATGATACAAATCTTTAAGGGCATTTAACTCACTATCAGGAATTTGTGCAAACAATGAGAATCCTAGGAGGAAAAAGCTAAGGGCGGGTAGTAGTTGTTTCATCTTCTTATGTATTAAGGAATAATCCTACATTTTAATACTGTAAACTAAATATATTTCAGATTAAATACCAAAAATAATCGATGAAATGCACTAATTAGCATTATCATTTATTAGCGTATGTGAATTTTATGAAACCGAAAATCACTGTTTTTCGTATCTTTACAACGAAACAAACCTATCAAATTGAATAAAGAAGCAATCCTACTCGAGTGCAATAAAATGTGCCAGAACACCCTTATGGAAACATTGGGGATTCAATTCATAGATCTTACCGAAGATACCTTGGTAGCTAGAATGCCCGTAACCTCAAAAGTGCATCAACCCGATGGAGTGTTACATGGTGGGGCTTCCGTTGCTTTGGCAGAAAGTGTGGGAAGTGCGGGCTCTTTTATTTTCCTCAATGAAAAAGAGGTGCAAATTCGAGGAATTGAAATTTCGGCCAACCATACCAAGAGTGTCCGGGAAGGCTACGTATACGCTCATGCTAAAATTATTCATCAGGGAAAGACCATGCAATTGTGGCATATCCGCATTGTAAATGAAGAGGGAAAATTGGTTTCGTTTGTAAAATTGACAACACTAACCTTACGTAAATAACCATGATTAACACCTCTACGATGGAACTGCTACTAGAGCAGTTCAAAAGTAAAAAACCGTATGTAATTTATTCATTACCCAACAGCACCGAAATCACGACCATCCTCCAGGAAGATGATGCCTATTATAATCCTGAAGATTTTTATGAAAGGGCTTTTGTTTTTTGCCCTTTTTCTGAAGAAGCAAAACGGTATTGTATCCCGAAAGAACATGCTAAAGTAATTAAGCAAGATATCACCTTTCAAGAACAGAAGCTAGATGAAGTTGTTGTTAAGGAAGCTGCCGAAACCAAAGAGGCTTATATATCACTTCTTCAGAGAACGATCGATGTTATCCATAACCGGAAAGCTAAAAAAATAGTCATGTCCCGCAAGGCATCCTTTCCCATCACGGGGGCTAACCCAGAGAAGGTTTTAAAGCGGCTGTTTTTTATCTACCCCAATGCGTTCCGCTACGTTTGGTACCATCCAGATACTGGGGTTTGGTGTGGGGTAACTCCAGAGTTACTCATGCGAAAGAGTGATAACGGATTTAAAACCATGGCAGTAGCAGGAACTAAGTCTAATGATTTAGAAACTAGAGTAGAATGGACTCAAAAAGAACGGGATGAACACCAATATGTAGTGGATGATATTGTAAAAAAACTACAAAGTGTTTTTTCGGTGATTAAAGTCTCCAAACCCCAAAATCATGCGGCAGGCCCTGTAGTACATTTGCGTACCGATATTGAGGGAGCTATTAAAAAAGGAAAGTTGTCTTTAACCGAACTGGCTTCAAGACTGCATCCCACCTCAGCTATTTGTGGAACCCCTAGAAATGCTGCCCGTCAGTTTATTGAAGCAAATGAAGGCTATGACCGTGAGTTTTATGCAGGCTTTTTAGGGCCCCTCAAAGAGAATGATCAAGACTCGTACATGTTTGTGAACCTTCGTTGTGCCAAAATTTTAAAAGATAGGGCCGAAATATTTGTTGGGGGTGGCATCACCAAAGATTCGTCGCCAGAGGCCGAGTGGGAAGAAACCCAAAATAAAATGCAAACCATGCTAGGGGTCCTGCAACCTTTTCTTTAAAAAATACAATAAGCTTTGTATCTTTGTTGGGAATGAAATATTCTTCCAAAACCCTTTCGCAAACTGTGGTTCAATTGTGCCTTGCCAAAGGTATTGACCGTATTGTGATTTCCCCTGGTTCCCGAAATGCCCCACTTACCATTGGGTTTACAGCGCATGGTTCTTTTCATTGTTATAGTGTGGTCGATGAACGTTGTGCTGCCTTTTTTGCCTTGGGCATGGCACAACAATATCAAAAGCCTGTTGCCTTGGTCTGTACTTCAGGGTCGGCTTTACTAAATTATTACCCCGCTATAGCAGAAGCCTATTACAGTGATATTCCCTTAGTGGTTCTTAGTGCCGATAGGCCTTCCGATTTAATCGATATTGGGGATGGGCAAACCATCCGTCAGGAAAATGTCTACGCCAATCATATTGAATATTCAGCCAACTGTAAGGAAGGTATTTCTTTTCAGGAGTTTAATGAAGCCGAAATTAATCGTGCATTGAATATAGCGCTTCAAAAAAAAGGCCCTGTTCATATCAACCTTCCTTTTTCAGAACCACTTTACGAAAGACAAGAAATACCCTCTGTTACGCCAAGAAGCACCCCTTTGAAGGTGAGTTTTGAAAACCTAACGGAACAAACACTTCATTCCTTGCAAAAAACCTGGAAGCAAAGTGCAAAAAAAATGATTTTGGTAGGCACATTGCCTCCCAATTCCGTGGCCCAAAAATGGATTGATCTTGTAGCGGAAGACCCTAGCGTATTGGTGTTGACCGAAACCACTTCCAATTTGCATCATCTTAAAATAATTCCTGCTATAGATACCCTTATAAGTACGCTAAGCGAGGAAGCGTTTGCTCAATTAAAGCCTAATATCCTTCTTACTTTTGGAGGAATGGTTGTTTCAAAACGTATCAAAGCTTTCCTTCGGAAGTACCCACCCGAAGCGCATTGGCATATCGATCCCAAAAAAGCACTGAATACCTATTTCAGCCTTACCGAACATATTGCGATGCCTCCCAACTCATTCTTTGAAGCATTTCTTCAAAAAGGGGAAGGTACAGAAAGTGATTATCAAGAACAATGGCTCGGTAAGTGGAGCTATAGAAGGTTACAACAAGCCCAATTTGAAAAATCTTTGCCGCATTCAGATTTTAAAGTGTACCACAGCCTCTTTGATAGCATCCCCAACCAATGGATGCTCCAACTGGCTAACAGTACGGCCATTCGCTATTCACAGCTTTTTGAAATGAACCCATCGCTTGCTATTTTCTGTAATCGAGGTACGAGTGGTATCGATGGAAGTACCAGTACGGCCATTGGAGCAGCGCTGGCAAGCAATAAACCCACCCTTTTGGTAACGGGCGATTTAAGTTTCTTTTACGACAGCAATGCCCTTTGGAACCAATACATCCCCAAGAATTTTCGGATTGTGGTCGTGAACAATTCGGGCGGAGGTATTTTCAGAATCTTGCCCAAGGCTCAAGAAGTTGCACACTTTACCCAGTATTTCGAAACGAAACACTCATTAACAGCAAAGCACCTTTGCAAAACCTATCATATAGATTATAGTGCTGCCAAAAACGAAGAGGAACTCCGTGAGGTGCTAACCGACTTTTTTAAAGAGGGCGATGCGCCAAGATTACTAGAGGTTTTTACGCCTTCGGAAGTAAACGATTTGGTATTAAAAAAGTATTTTAAGGCTATTTCTTAGGCAGGAAGGCCTCTGCCCACTGAAAAGCATCTTCTAATGTGGTAAAGGTTTCATAGGGTTTTTTGAAGAAATTTCGCTCCACCAAAGCACTTTTCAATTTGTCATGTTCGGGACTTACTACTGCCATTCCTTTTAAAGTAGGTACTTTTTCTAGGTATTTATAATCATTGGGATTGAGGGAGTAAGAGTGAATTCGGTTGGAAATATATACCCATTTCCTTGAACCGATTAGCCGAAGTCCAGCCAATAAGATAGAGAAAGCGGTTTTGTAGGAGATGGTCACTCCTTCATGAGCTTCTACGACAACAATCCTCCCGTAAATGTAAGCCTTAAGGATCTCGGTTTCATAAACGTGATCCAAGTGGTACTTATCAGGGATACGGTGATGTTCTATACTTCTCATACGGGGTAACTAAATTAATTAAAAAATCGATTGGTAAGCCCATTGGGAAATTCTTTTTGCTGAAGAAAAAGATTACCTTTGCCATTATGATGAAACTAGGCGAATATAATACCCTAACCATTTTACGGGAAACCGATCCTGGCCTTTATTTGGGCGATTCAGAAGAGAATGAAGTATTGTTGCCCCATAAGTACAAACCCGAAACCTATACCATAGGGGATTCTTTAGAGGTGTTTGTGTATTTGGACAATGAAGAGCGCCCTATTGCCACTACAGAACGCCCCTATGTAACACTCCATAATTTTGGATATTTACATTGTAGTGATGTCAATAAATATGGAGCTTTTATGGATTGGGGCTTGGTAAAGCAATTGTTTGTTCCATTTAAGGAACAGGCTCGTCCCATGAAAGTAGGCCATTGGTATATTGTTTACTTATATTTAGATGACAAGACCCAGCGGTTGGTAGGTTCCAGTAAGACCAATAAATTTTTAAGCAATGAACAAGTTACGGTGAACATGTTTGATGAGGTAGAGGTAATGGTTACCCATATCACCGAACAGGGTGCCAATGTTATTGTAAATGGGAAACACAAAGGGCTTATTTTTCTGGAAGATATTTTTGAAGACATCCGTACCGGAGACCGTATGAAAGCTTTTATTAAAAAAGTACGTCCCGATAATAAACTGGATGTGGTCCTGCAAACTCCAGGCTACCGTAGCATTGAGCCTAATGCCAACTATATTTTAGAAGAATTAAAAGCGGCAGGAGGGTTCCTTCCATTGCATGATAAAAGCGATCCCGAAACCATTAAAAATGAATTGGGTCTCAGTAAGAAAAGTTTTAAAAAAGCGATTGGTAGCCTCTACAAGGACAAACAGATAAATCTTCGGGAAGACGGAATTGAATTAATTTAGTAGCCCCTTCCAATTCGGTACGGCGCACACCTTGGGCAAATGCCAAAAGGAGGGCAGGAATTCACAAAATTTAACCCTCGTTGTTCTTTATATACCGGATTGGTTACTTTGGTGCTTCCGTCTGGAGCATAAGCTTTAGCCCCCAACCGATTGTTGTATTGTTGCTGAAGGGCTTCTACATTGTAGTTGTTTTGACGCTTCAGTTGTTGTTCTCCCTCCAACGCTGCCATCATGTCTACAGGCTGCCAGTAATTTTCTGCAGTGATTTTATTAAAGTCTGAAAACTTTCTTAAGGTAAAATCACGTTTGGGCCCAAAATCTACATCGAAAGCACTAATTTCAGGAACTTCCGGGAGGGAAGCACCATCCATTTTGAAATAGCGGGTTTCAAAATCGAATTGCGCCATCCCTACAAAGGGTAAAAATGCGATGATGTATAGTAATTTTTGCATCGGTTCAAAACTATCAAAAATAACGCCGAAATAGAGGGGGTTATTATAAATTTAACTTTTTGGCAGTTTCTTTATCCAGCGCCCCTTGATGTATCATAATACTGATGGCTTTTAAACGCATATAACTTTCACTGAAATACACATACCCACCATGGGCATTGCGATTGGCATCGGTTCCCCAACTGTTTTTTACTTTATAATATTTCGTTCCATTTTGATCCTTCAGAATTCCGGTGACATGCATTAAATGGTCATCGGTGGTTGCAAAACTTTCGAATGCTTGCTGTCGATTTTCTTGCGTAATTGTCTTTTCCGGATACACTCCTTGTAGGGCTTTTATGTTGTTTTCCTCGTCTGCAGGAATAACAGCCACTCCGTCTTTTGAGGAAAAGGTACGTTCACTCACGTCGCAATCCAATTCTACCGTGTACCCATTTTCCAAAGCATGGTCCATAGTAGCCATCATTTCATCCAAAGGAACATTGTACATGCTTCCATAGCTCCAGTTGTCGGGGATGTTTAATATAAATTGAGCGTAGAAGGGTGCGTGATCAAAACTGGTCAGGGTCACATACGCGGTGGGATCGATTTTCGTTATTTCCAAAAATGACTGTGGGGTGTAGGTTTTACCTTCGAAGGTAAAGCTGTCGGGATTTTCCCCTAAATAAATGTCCAAGACGGCATCGATAGCAGGTTTCCAGCGCGCACTTAGGTTTCTTCCCGGGTTGTCTACGTAGGTCTTTACCATGGCCTCTAAGACCGCTACTAATTCGGCGTGGTTGTGATTTTCCTGGCCATAGGGTAAACCGTTGAACGCTTCATTGGGCACTAATCCGAACTCCTTTACCGAATTCATGACATCATGGGCCAATCCTCCTTCACTAAATTGTGCCTTCCCCTGCCGCATTACATAATTTTTGGCTTTCTTGGGGTAGGTATTCCGAACGGTGTACATTTCTGAAAGGTCAATGGCTTTCCCTGTAAGCCGTATAATTTCACTTTCTAAAAAAGAAGTACTTGAAAAACTCCAACAGGTTCCAGTGCGTCCCTGACTTATTACTGGGGTCGCCTCTAGATCAATAACCTCAGTAAATTGATAGGGCTCTTGGGCATGAATGGCAGGAAAAACAAATAAAATTGTAAACAGGATTAAAAGGCTACGCATCATTTTTAATTTATCTTTGGGGTAAATTTAAGAAATATGAGCACACCCGAATGGAAAACCGCTAAAGAATATACCGATATTACCTATAAAAAATGTGAGGGCGTGGCACGTATTGCCTTCAACCGTCCTGAAGTACGAAATGCTTTTAGACCCAAGACTACCAGCGAATTACTGGATGCTTTTCACGATGCTCAAGAAGATACTTCTATTGGTGTGGTATTGCTCTCTGCAGAAGGGCCTTCTCCCAAAGATGGCGTCTATAGTTTTTGTAGTGGAGGCGATCAAGCCGCAAGAGGCCATCAGGGGTACGTGGGGGACGATGGCTACCACCGGCTGAATATTCTGGAAGTACAACGGCTTATCCGTTTTATGCCCAAAGCCGTAATTTGTGTGGTACCGGGTTGGGCCGTAGGGGGTGGGCATAGCCTTCATGTGGTTTGCGATATGACCCTGGCCAGTAAGGAACACGCGATCTTTAAACAAACCGATGCCGATGTGACGAGTTTTGATGGTGGCTACGGAAGTGCCTATTTGGCCAAAATGGTGGGCCAAAAGAAGGCTCGGGAAATCTTTTTCCTCGGAAGAAATTACAGTGCCCAAGAAGCGTATGACATGGGAATGGTGAATGCCGTAGTGCCACATGATGAGTTAGAGCAAACCGCCTACCAATGGGCTCAGGAGGTTTTGGCGAAAAGTCCGATTTCCATTAAAATGCTCAAGTTTGCCATGAACCTTACCGATGACGGGATGGTAGGGCAACAGGTATTTGCCGGGGAAGCTACTCGATTGGCCTATATGACCGATGAAGCCAAGGAAGGGCGCGACGCCTTTTTGGAAAAACGTAAACCGAATTTCAATAAAAAGTGGTTGCCTTAGTGAAAAATCGATTTGTTTTATGGATAGGGTTCTTAGTGCCATTTCTATGGGGAGGTTGTACCCAAAAAACACCTATATCGGGAACACTAACCGTAGCTTCCAATACACCTAGCGAATTAACAGTTTATTTACTAAGTCCCAATGGCTTTTCCAATATCGCTTCCCCTTTTCTGGGAACCATAATAGATTCTTCGGAAGTGGATGCCAATGGAAACTTTGCTTTCCGGAAGGTACCCGAAACTTCAGAGAGCGTTTTGTTGGAAATTGCCCTTCAGAAGCCAGGAAACCGTGAAAATTTCTTGAGCAATGAAACCCCTCTTGTCTCCAATTACATGCCCGTGGTGTGGCAACCGGGCGAAAGTTTGGAAATAACTGCTTCCGCCGATCACTTTCAGCAAAGCTTTTCCTTGCAAAACCCTTCCGATGCCAATGCGGAATTATTAAAACTTCGCGATATCAAATTGGATGCCTTTCAGCAATACTTGGAAAATAAAGAATGGAACGTGGAAGAGGGTTCGCAATTATTGGAAAAGGAACAAGCGCTGTTCAACTACCAAAAAATGTTGATGGAATTTGCTTCCCAAACCAAACAATTATTCCCCGCCTTGGTGGCCGTTCGGTGGGTGAGCCCGCAGCAGGATTACGAACGCACGGCCGAGTTCCTCTATGCCCAATGCGAACAATGGAAGGAGGTCCAACCCAATCATCCTTGGGTGCAACAACTTTGCAAAAAAGCCGATACTTCCGTATTGCCCGTTTTGGTGAACAGCACTTTCCCGAATACTTCACTCCCTATGGTTTCTGGGGAAACTACAGACTTGTATCCTCAGTTGGGGAGTGCATTAACCCTTATCGACCTATGGGCGTCTTGGTGCGTGCCTTGCCGAAAAGAGAATCGGGAGGTATTGGTACCTCTTTGGGAAACGTATCATGGGGAAGGGTTTCAGATTGTAGCCTACGGACTCGAGAGTAGCGAAGCTTCCTGGAAAGCGGCTATTGAAAAGGATGGCGCCCATCGTTGGTTGCACGCTTCCCATTTACAAGGGGACGATGCGCCATTTATGAAAACCTTGCGCATCCAAACCATTCCGGCAAACTTTTTATTGGACGCCAACGGTAAGGTATTGGCAAAAAACCTACATGGAGAAGAACTAACCCGCTGGGTACGAGATTATATGGAGTAGGGTTCAAGATGGTTTTTTTTGGCCGTATGATATTTGTCATTTAAGAACCTAAGCGCTACTGCTATCTTTAGGGTAACTTTTTGAAAACCTTCTAACTCCTAAAATTATGGAAAAGTCAAGACCCGCCTTTAAGTTCTTGCGCATCCTCTTAGGGCTATTCCTTATTGCCTATGCGCTCAACAAGTTTTTACACATCATTCCCAACAGTTATGGACAAATGCCTGAAGCGGCAGAAAGTTTTCTGGATGCCGTGGTGAGTTATTTACCTTTGTTGTACATTTTTGAAATCCTTATTGGCATTTTCCTATTGGCCAATAAATGGAAAAGTTTCATCTATATACTTTTGTTCCCACTATCCTTGGCCTTTTTAATGTTCAGTATCATCAATAAGGATTTTACTGAAATGTGGCCTGCTCTGTTGGTGGTCCTTCTGAATGTCATTTTATTGTTTTCCCGAAAGGAAACCTATAAAATACTATTTGATTAATCGATTACTGTAAAAATGATACCATGACCGATCTTGAAATTGCCCAAAGCGTCCCTGCACAACCCATTAAGGAAATCGCTCAAAAATTAAATATTCCCGAGTCTGTCTTGGAGTACTACGGACATGACAAAGCCAAGCTTCCCCTATCCTTAATTGAGGAGGCGAAAGTAGCAAAGAGCAACTTGGTTCTAGTCACGGCCATTACCCCAACCCCCGCTGGGGAAGGGAAGACCACCACTTCCATCGGATTGGGGGACGCCCTTTGCCAGATGGGTAAAAAGACCGTCACCGTGATACGGGAACCTAGTTTGGGCCCGGTCTTCGGAATAAAAGGGGGCGCGGCAGGCGGTGGTTGGAGCCAAGTGATCCCCATGGTGGATATCAATTTGCACTTTACCGGCGATTTTCACGCCATTGAAAAGGCCAACAACCTCCTTTCAGCCCTTATTGAGAACAACATTCAAAGTAAGACCAAAAGCCTGGGTATCGATCCGCGTACCGTACAATGGAAACGCTGTATGGATATGAACGATCGGGGACTGCGCAACATTATCGCAGCACTGGGAGGTAAAGCGGGGGGCATCCCTCGGGAAACCGGATTTAATATTACTGCGGCTTCAGAAATCATGGCCATTTTATGCCTTAGTACTAGTTTTACCGATTTAAAGGAAAAACTGGGAAGTATCTATGTAGCCGACACCTGGGAAGGAAAACCGGTTTTTGCCCGTGACCTTAAGGCCGAAGGCGCCATGGCCGTATTGCTAAAGGATGCCATTAAGCCCAATTTGGTCCAAACCCTGGAAGGGAATCCGGCCATTATCCATGGTGGACCCTTTGCCAATATTGCGCAAGGGACCAATTCCATTTTGGCTACAAAAATGGGGATGAGTTTAGGAGACTTTGTGGTCACCGAAGCAGGTTTTGGAGCCGACCTTGGGGCCGAGAAGTTCCTGAATATCAAATGCCGTACGGCAGGTCTTTCCCCGAAAGTCGTGGTTTTGGTGGCGACCATCCGGGCCTTGAAATACCATGGGGGCAAACCCCTTTCAGATCTCACCCAAGAAGATACCGATGCCTTGGAAAAGGGCTTTCCCAATTTGGAACGGCACATCAAAAGTTTGCAGAGTTTTGGGTTGCCCATTGTGGTTTCGGTCAACGGGTTTACCAGCGATACGGAAGCTGAAAAGCAATTGCTGAAAGCCCATTGCGAAAAATTAGGGGTTTCAGTAGCCCTAAGCCACGGCTGGGCCGAAGGGGGCAAAGGCTGCTTGGACCTCGCTGAAAAAGTAGTACAAGCGGCTGAAAGTTGTACTACTTCTTTTCATCCTACTTACAAATTGGAAGACTCGGTACGCACCAAAATGGAAAAGGTCTGCAAAACCATTTATGGGGCCGAGCATGTCCTGCTTACCAATAAGGCCAAAATCCAGTTGCAGCGTTATGAAAAACTTGGCTATGGACAACTACCTATCTGTATTGCAAAAACCCAAAAGAGTTTGAGTGACGATGAAAAACAATTGGGTCGTCCCGAGCATTTCGATATTCACATACGGGAATTTGAAATTGCCGCAGGAGCTGGATTTATCATTCCCATTGCTGGTAACATCTTGCGTATGCCAGGACTTCCTGCTACTCCCGCAGCAGAACACATTGATATGAATGAGTCCGGGGAAATTGTAGGGTTGTTTTAAGTGGTAATGGGAAAGCTTAAAAAAAGTAAAGCATCGTATAAAAATAATTGTATTTTTAGGGTTCTTTAAAATAACCAACCCAAGCTAAATGCAAATTATTGAATCCCAAAAAACCTATGATGTCGTGATTGTAGGTTCCGGCGCCGGTGGCGGTATGGCGACCAAAGTACTCGCAGATGCCGGATTGAAAGTAGCCGTTATTGAAGCAGGTCCGCATTTTGACCCTGCCAACCCCGAACAACAAACCCAGTTTAAATGGCCGTACGAATCCCCTCGTCGGGGAGCTGGCACACAACGCCCCTTTGGGGAGTTCGACACTGCCTATGGCGGTTGGGAAATTGAAGGGGAACCCTATACACAAATTGGAGACACAAGGTTCGATTGGTTCCGTTCCCGCATGCTGGGCGGCCGTACCAATCACTGGGGACGTATTTCCCTTCGGTTTGGCCCAAAGGATTTTAAAGGAAAGGACAAGGATGGCCTTGGGGATAACTGGCCCATTGGCTATGAAGATGTAAAACCGTATTACGATAAAGTTGATAAACTGATTGGGGTCTTCGGAAGTAATGAAAAACGGGAGAACGATCCCGACGGATTCTTCTTGCCGGCACCCAAACCCAGATTGCACGAACTGTATTACATCAAAGGCGCTAAGAAGTCGGGCGTGGATGTGATTCCGTCGCGACTGTCCATCTTGACCAAGCGTTTGAATAACGATCGCGGCGTGTGTTTTTACTGCCGCCAGTGCAACCGAAGCTGTTCGGTGTATGCCGATTTCTCCTCGGGAAGCTGTTTGATCTTCCCTGCGCAGAAAAATGGGGGGCAAGTGGATTTGTACGTGAATTCCATGGTGAGCGAAGTCATGATCGATGACAATGGAAAAGCCACGGGGGTGAAATACATTAGTAAAGAGGACCGAAGACAATATGCCGTTAAAGGAAAAGTGGTGATCTTGGCCGCTTCTGCCTGTAGTTCGGCGCGAATTTTACTGAATTCCAAAAGTGAGAAGTTTCCCAACGGATTGGGGAATAGCAGCGGACTCATAGGTAAATACCTGCACGATTCCACCGGAACGGACCGCGTGTTCTTTGTTCCGGAATTGATGAACCGTAAACGCTATAACGAAGATGGGGTAGGAGGCTTGCATGTGTACTCCCCATGGTGGTTGGATAATAAAAAACTGGACTTCCCACGGGGCTACCATATTGAAGTATGGGGCGGTATGGGCATGCCAGGCTACGGCACGGGCTTCAACCCCAACTCCCTCAATAAATACCTGGGAGAGAAAGTGGGCGGCTACGGAAATGGCCTACGGGAAGACGTGAAGAAATTCTATGGCTCGGTAATGGGGGTTTCTGGCCGAGGCGAATCCATTGCCATGAAAGACAACTATTGTGAAATAGACCCTAGTACAGTCGATGAATGGGGAATCCCAGTATTGCGCTTTAATTACAAATGGAGCGACTACGAACGCAAGCAATCCAAACACATGCACGATACCTTCGAGGAGATTTGCCATAACCTAGGTGGTATTCCGTTAGGCGACAAACCCGGGAAAGACCGTGACTACGGGTTGTTGAACCCCGGACGTATTATCCATGAGGTAGGGACCACCCGAATGGGCGACGACCCCAAAACTTCGGTAGTGAACGAGTTTGAGCAAATGCACGACGTAAAGAACGTATTTATAGTGGATGCGGGGCCGTTTGTTTCGCAAGCCGATAAAAATCCTACCTGGACCATTTTGGCATTGGCATGGCGTACGTCCGACTTTATCATTGAAGAATTAAAAAAGCAAAATTTATAGACCATGGATAGAAGGGATAGTTTAAAATCGATGTTGTTAGGGTCCTTGGGCGCCGGATTGGCGTTGCAAGGATGTGTAGAACATACCCCGCCCGAAGTGGTGGAAGAGAAGATATGGGCCTATACCTATGGAAGGACCCCTAAAGAACGGGCGCATGATGAGGAACTGCTGCAAGAACAGTTTTTTGAAGACACCGAATTGCAACAATTAACCACCTTGGCCAACCTCATTTTACCCCCTACAGAAGCGGGTACCATTGAAGAAGCCAACGTAGTACCATTTATTGAATTTATGGCAAAGGATGTGCCCGAATTCCAGACGAAGATCCGTGGCGGATTGGGTTGGTTGAATATTTACTGCAATGCCAAATACAACACCCAATTTGTGAATGCTACCGAAGAACAGCAAAAGCAGGTATTGGATACCATTGCCTATCCCGATCCGGAAGCGACCGAACATCCGTTTGAAGTGCAATTTTTCTCCCTAATGCGTAATCTAGTACTTACCGGTTACTTTACCAGTGAAGTAGGAATCAAGGAATTGGGATATGTAGGAAACACCCCTAACGAATGGGACGGGGTTCCCCAAGAGGTATTGGATGATCATGGGATGAGTTACGACCCTGAGTGGATTGCAAAATGCGTAGATGTGAAAACCCGCGGAACCATTGCAGAATGGGACGATGAGGGGAATTTGATTACCTAGAGTATCACTTGGTTTTTACCCAAAATATTCGATTGATGAAAACCCTTTTATAGGGTGTGCCAGGGGTATACATGGGTTATAGTAGGGTTATAGTAGGGTTAATAGAACTTCCATTGAATTTGTAGGAAAGGTTTGGAGATTAGTCGCTATTTTTTGTAGGAAAGTTGGGTTGGAGGTGATGCTAGAAGCAGGACCAAGTACCATGATGCATTGCTAACCAGTCCTGTCTCTTGGCTTTTGTTTTTGATGCAGGAAACAGGAGACAGGAAACAAGACAGATGAAGGAATGTAAAAGGGCTCTCCGAGGCTCTCAATACTCAATTCCCAGAACTCACATCTAGCTTGACACGAAACATCCCGAAGTGAATTCGGGACAAGCTCTTCAAAGTTTTAGGAAACAAGACCACGTATCATGATGCATCGAAAACCGTCCTGACTCTTGTCTCTTGTCTCTTGGCTCTTTTCTTGATGCAAGAAACAGGAAACAGGAAACAGGACAGATGAAAGAATGTAAAAGGACTCTCCGAGGCTCTCAATACTCAATTCTCAGGACTCACATCTAGCTTGACACGAACCACAAACATGTTGTCATACTGAGCTTGTCGAAGTATGATTGTTGGAAGCAAGAAACAGGATGTGAAAATGATTCCATATCAAGGGGCTCCCCGCCCTAGTGAGGGAGGGGTGGCAGACCGAAGGGCTGACGGGGTGGGTTGTCCTTCAA
>CEQG01064188.1_pt1 | contig 39229 bp, 34 predicted proteins | sample 350301 | NCBI WGS metagenome assembly CEQG01 (sample SAMEA2621242, study PRJEB7988) | marine metagenome | isolation source: saline water (ENVO:00002010), including | reverse complement strand
CATACAACACTGCCGGGGACGCAAATGCCTGCAGTGAGGAAAGTTTCATGACAGAGGCAATTTCATTTTTAAATAAAACCAAATATGGCATTTCACCTAATGGTGATGGCATCAATGACTATTGGGAAATTACTGACATCGAGGTCTATCCAAATAATACCGTATCCATTTTTAATCGATGGGGTAATTTGGTTTTTGAAGTGAATGATTATGATAATATCAACAACGTCTTTGAAGGTAATGCCAACCGTTCCAACAAACTTGGCGGAGGCAAACTACCAGAGGGCACCTACTTTTATGTAATCACGATTAACAATCAAAACTCATTACAAGGCTTTTTGGTATTAAAACGATAATATGACACTAAAGAACAAGCTACATTCTACTATTTTTCTATTATGTTCCCTAACATATGTTGCAAACTCTCAACAGACCCCTATTTTTTCAGATTATAATTACAATGCCCTTATTCTCAATCCAGCACATTCAGGTTTATACTCGGATGCCGAGATAGTACTTTCAAGCCAAGGAATCGGAAACTCCATAGATGGAAGTCCAAAGACACAATCCATCACTTATAATACTTCGTTGAATCGAGATAAAATTGGATTGGGAGGAGGTGTTTTAAGTGATAAAATAGGCGTTACAAATACCACAAACATATTTGCATCTTACGCATATAAAATACATCTTGGAAAAGATTATTACCAACCTAGATGGTATGCTGCCAATCCGCATGTAATATCTCTTGGTTTAAAGGTTGGGGTTTTATCGTACAAAGATGACCTCCTTGAATTAGGAATTCCAAACGATCCTGAATTTGATAAAAATATACAATCAACTATTCCCATGATTGGCATAGGTTTTCTTTACAACAGAAGGGACTTGTATTTAGGTATATCCACAACAAATGTTTTAGGAAATACGCTAGCGAGTGAAAAAAATATCCGCTTAAATCCAGCATACTATGCATACTTTGGATATCATTATTTTGCTGATAAAATTCATGAAGTAGTAATAAAACCAAACACTCTTGTTAAATATGAAGAGGGAGCTCCTTTACAATTGGATTTAAATGTTCTAATTACTTATAAACAAAAAATTGAGGGAGGGATTGGGTATAGAAGTACTTCAATGTTCAACATACTATCCAGTTTCTATGTAACCAACAATTTAAGATTTACTTATTCGTATCATCATAGAATCAATAACACACCATTTTCAAATACGCACGGTTTTTCTTTAGGATATAGATTTGGTAAAGGGTATAATCCAGAGAACCTATAATTGCTAATTACTGCTGTCAAAATGGACCTATACTTTGAAAATCTTTAAATCTAAATTGAACAGTTGATGTAAAATAAAAGTAAAAAATTCACCTAATACTAGATTTAAATTCTGGTTCTTCCTATAGGCTGCATTCAAGTTTAAAAAGTAAATATTTTGGGTTTTGTTCAAGACGAAAATGCAATTAGGGTTATAGTCAAATTAAAAGTTCCAGAAAAAAAATAAAATTAAAAGCAAAAAAAATTCACAGTATACATTTTTAACTGTCAAATACTAAGTGACCGAAACGAATTGGTTATTTAAATTTTTTAAAATTATGGTTAAAATCAAGAATCACGACGTACAAAGTATCAATTTATCGACAACAAAAGAAAATGCATTTAATTTTATTGCAGACCCTGCCAACTTGCCAAGGTGGACAGGGGCTTTTAAAGAAGCTGATGATAAATCAGCTCTATTGATAACTCCTAAAGGTGAACTCAAGATCGGTTTGGAAACAAAAACCGACAAGGATTTAGGTATTATTGATTGGTATATGACAATGCCTGATGGCAGTGTTGGGGTTGCCTACTCTAGAGTAAATATTGGTCCAGACGGGAATGCTATCTATTCCTTTGTATTGGTTGCTCCCCCTGTACCTTTAGAGGAGGTTGAGGGTACTTTGGCTGCACAAACTGAGCAACTTAAGGAAGAGTTAATTAAATTAGAGTCTATTTTATCCGCATAAAATAACTTTGACGAGGCTGGACCTTAAGTTCAGCCTCGTTTATATAAATAAAAATGGAAAATCAGCTCATAATAGAAAGCCTAAACGGCAATAAAAAAAGTCTTGAAAAACTTATAAAATCCATCGATGGTTACGTGTATAATTTGTCCATCCGTTTTTTATGGAACAAATCAGATGCAGAAGACGCCACACAAGAAATATTGATTAAAGTAATTACCAATCTTGGAAAGTTTGAGGAAAAAAGCAAGTTCAATACATGGGTCTATAGAATTGCGGTCAATTATTTGGTGAATTTAAAAAGGAAAACCTCCTTTGAAAAAACTCCTATTTCATTTAGTAAATTTTCTAAAGACCTATCTAACATAAAAGAACCGGTAAGTTACGATGCTCCAGACAAAGATCTTTTGGATAAAGAAATGAAAACAGGCTGTACATTGGCAATGTTACAATGTTTAGATCGGGAATTAAGAATGGTTTTTATTCTAGGCAGCGTTTTAAAAATTAAAAGTAATATCGCTTCTGAAATTCTTGGAATTACCCCAGCCAACTTTAGAAAACGTCTTGAAAAATCAAGAAAACTTATAGGCTCTTTCCTTGGTTCCAATTGTGGTGTTTATAACCCGAAAAACAAATGCAGGTGCAATAATAGAATTCATAATGCTTTGATTATGAAAAGAATAGATAAAAACAATCTTAATTTTATGGAGGGTATAGAGGAGTACAATGATGAAATGGAAGAATTGAATTCCATGACTGGGATTTATCAAAATCATGGAACATTCAAGAATTCATCAGATTTTCTAAAACAATTAAACGGAATACTTCAAAACAAGAAAATATTAGATTACCAATAGTTCTCTTTTTTACAATTAGAACATAGATTTGGCTTGCATTGAATTGGATTACCTTGATATTTTAAACATCTATTTTGATTTGACTAACATTTAAGTTGAAGATGCTCCATTTTTTTTCCGCACAATAGCTTTTCTCCAACTTTTACAAACCCTAATCGGTGATACAACTTACCGGCACCAGTATTATCTAAATCCACTAGTAAGCCTAAGGTTTTTTTATCTTTAATTGCATATTCAGTAATCAAATATTTTAGCAGATTTGAACCTATGCCCTTTCCTTGAAGTTTAGGGATTACACCTAAACTATCAATGTACAGTTCACCTTTTTCCGTCTCAATTTCTGGAGTAAGATCCTTTTGGGACCATTTACTTATTTCATCTAACACAGGTGTTCTCAACCTAAGAAAATCGGCGCCTTCATAAACATTGACGACGCCTGTTATCTCCTCACCGGAAACTGCGACCCAACAATTCTCATATGAATATTGATTTGCTTCTTTTCGAACCAAACCTGCAAGAAAACAACTTGCTTTGTCCATTGAGTCCTCTCCAATGAATTTATAAATTATGGTATCCATTGCAAGCAATAAGATATTCGCAATCACTTTTGAATCTTCCTTTCTAGCCCTTCTAATCGTCATGTTATTTTTCTATTTGTTACTCAAAAAATCAATGTCCTTTCTTTGGCCGATGTCAAAAACAATGGGATGGTACCTATTGAGGTGCAGGCCAAAATTTCCAAGATTGGAATAATGTGCGAAAACTAAGTTTTCAATGAGACATACCCTTAATTCACAGTCAAAACCAACAAGTCACATGTTAAACCAATCCTTACCTTAATAAGGTCGTCAAGTATTGTTTTAATTACAGTGCTTTATCAATAATTGCAGGTTTTAAATGATATTGTTAACGGATTTTTTGAACAATCCCATTCCGAAATAGTATAAAAAGAATGAAAGATGGAGTAACCAGTTTTATTTAATAATTAAATATGTGAACCATGTAAGTTTAATAAACCAATAGGTACTAAATCAAAAATTAAATCTATGAATACAACAAAAATAGTTTATTGGATTTCTACTGGATTGATGTGCCTTATCTTTTTATATAGTGCGGGCATGTATTTATTAAACTTTAAGCAAGTCAGCCTATTCTTTGACCATTTGGGCTTTCCAAGTTGGCTAATTTATCCTTTAGCTATTGCCAAGGTATTGGGTGTTGCCATTATTCTTATTCGTAGACCTATATTTTTAAAAGAAATGGCATATGCTGGCTTCTTTTATGATGCCCTTCTAGCCTTTTCAGCCCATATTCTTGCAAAAGATGGTGCTTACATGATGGCTATTTTAGCAATACTATTCATTGTCGTTTCCTGGTATACGGATCGGAAGATTTTCACAAAAAACAACTAAAATAATCAAACCAAGGTAGAGCTATAAATTTGGGAATATCAATTTCCGGCAGAGTAAAACAAATTCAACATTGAATTGCGCATGAGCAAAACAATAAACATTCAATTTCACAGGTTGAGCCAAGTTACAAAATCAGAAATAATGGTCTTAATGAACAATCCATCGGTCAAGCGTCAAATGCCTTTATTAAAAGGAGACTTTAACGAGGATGTCTGCAATAGGTTTATTCAAGCCAAGGAGGAACTTTGGAATACTTATGGTTTTGGGCCCTGGGCTATTTTTATAAATGAAAATTTTTCAGGTTGGGGAGGTTTGCAACCTGAGAATGGCGAAGCCGATTTGGCATTGGTACTACACCCAAACTATTGGGGATTTGGAAAGCTCATTTATGAAAAAATTATGGCCAAGGCTTTCGGAGAAATGGAGTTGGAATCGGTAACGGTATTGTTCCCACCTAGTAGAAAACGTATCAAAGGGCTATTAAAACTTGGTTTTGAAAGGGACAATGAATTACTTATAGATAATGAACGGTTTATTAGATTCCGTTTAATGAAGACCAAGTTTTTGGAAAGCATTTGATATTCCTTATTCGAGTTTCCAAAACATAAGAACCCCATGGCTTAATCAAATTTGAAAATAATCATCAATAACAGTACTTATTTTTGGGAGCACTATTTATTATCCACAACTTATTTATCTGATTTGTATAGAAGAATCCATCAAAGTATCACTTTTAAATTAGCATACCTTCCGATACATAAGCAACCATTTATGTTGATATCCAAAAACAAGGTGCATTTGTTAGGAAATCTTTTTTAAACGACCATTCCAATAAATTATCAATAATTATATCGATGAAGTATTTTGTGTTATTTGTACTAATCTTTACACCGCCTGTATGTATTCAATCCCTACCTATAGAGCAGAATTTTTCCCAAATGGACAAATTCAACTCAGATAAAGAGGATAAATATCCAGACCATACCTTATGGGAATTCTTGTTGGACAAATATGTGGATGATTCCGGTTATGTAGATTACAGTGGGGTCCTAAAGGACAAACAAATATTGGAGGGATATTTGAACATTCTCAAAGATAATCAACCTGATCAAGATTGGCCAAAAAATGAAAAACTGGCCTATTATATCAATCTTTACAATGCCCATACAGTTCATCTTATCTTGGTAAATTATCCCACTAAAAGTATAAAGAAAATTAGCGATCCCTGGGATCAAAAATTAATCCCACTACAGAATGATTCGATATCGTTGGGCGATTTGGAACACAAAATTCTGCGCAAAATGGGAGAACCTAGAATCCATTTCGCGATCAATTGTGCTTCGGCCTCCTGCCCGAAACTATTGAACAAAGCCTACTTGGCCGAAAATTTGGATGTACAATTACATCAAGCTGTCAAAGAATTCATCAACTCCAAAAGAAACCAAATCAGGCAAAATCATTTAAAACTTTCCAAAATTTTTAAATGGTACAAGAAGGATTTTCCAAATGGTGATATCCATAGCTACATAGACAATTATACCAACATCGATATTTCACAAAACGCCAAGGTGGATTATTTGGAATATGATTGGAATCTCAATGGTACATGGTAATGCCGTATTTCCACATGATCAGCATCATCATACCGGTTTATAATGAATCCGAGAATATCCGTAAACTGATCGACCACCTAAATTCGAATGCATTCGGCTATATAGGAGAAATCATTGTAGTGGACGGGGGAAGTACGGATAATATCCATAAGCAGTTAATAGGTTACCCTAATGTCAAATATATCAGCACGGAAAGAGGAAGAGCGAAGCAAATGAATGTGGGAGCAAAAACTGCCAAGCGAAGTATTCTTTACTTTTTACATGCGGACAGCTTTCCTCCAAAATATTTTGATCGGTCAATCTATGAAACATTGCTTTTCAATAAAAACATCAAGGCAGGTTGTTTTATGCTAAGATTCGATAGCAATCACTGGTGGTTAAAAATTATGGGACGGGCAACGACCATTAATCAAAATTTTTGCAGAGGAGGTGATCAATCCCTTTTTGTAGACCGTGAACTCTTTCTATCATTAAATGGATTTGATGAGAATTATGTAATATATGAAGACAACGATTTCACAAAAAAACTCTATCGAACCACTCGATTCAAAGTAATTAAAAAACCCATAACCACATCAGCAAGACATTACGAAAAAATGGGAATTTGGAAACTACAATATTTACATTTAAGGATTTATATAAAAAAATGGCTTGGAGCCGAAGCTAAAGAATTGAATACTTTTTATAAAAAAAACATGGAAGAATTCAAGTTAACAAACCGCATATAACTCGGGTTTTGCGATCCATTGACATCTACCATTGATAAAAATGATGCCCGAAAATCCTCCTTTTTCAAGTCATAACATAATCATCGAGAACTGGAAGGGTTACGAATTGACAACCGAACCAGATCTGGTTATTTTCACAGGCATCCAATCTAAAACAAAACCTAATAGCATGAAAACCTTCAATCAGGAAATTATCTTCGTTTACAATGCCAAATCCAATGTTTTTAGTGCCTTTAACGATTTTGCGCATAAAATGCTATCCCCATCCACATACCCTTGTTCGTTGTGTCAGCTCACTTATGGAAATATGGGTATCAATAAACAATGGGCCTTGTTCTTAAAAACGCTTCCTTACCGTAAAACTTTCTTACACAAGGACGATGTGACATCAATCGATGCTATATACCTAACCAATCTCCCCGTTATATTGTTCAAGAACCAAAAAGGAATCATCCAAGTATTAATGGTCGCAGAAGAATTGGATCGATTGACTTCCTTGGAAGACCTTATCGAAACCTTAAAACTCCAACTTGACAAACATGTGAAAACTACCTAGGATCCCCATATGATTTTAACGTAACGGAGCGCTTTTTGCCCAAATATTGAAGAATCCCAAACGTATTCAAAATCAAACCAAAATTTCTTTTGCTTCCTGCAAAAGGGTATGGCGTTCCACTAAATCTAAAGACAATGGGAGTTGGGCCAACCCCAATATACGCCTCAAAATCTCAGTCGCCATGAACTGATGACAAAGTTCCTTTTGTAATGGTGCCCTATCCATATAGAATTTAAGCGCTTTGTCTATAATAGTCTGGGGCTGTGTCGCCAGTTTTAAGTGTGCCAAGGTTACACCAATTTCAAATTCGGGATCACCAAAAAAACAGAATTCAGGGTCAATGATCCTAATACCGCCACTTGTATTCAACCAACTGCCCGGAAAATAATCCCCATGCAACAAGGTTTTTCCATCCATTAGATAACGTTCACCCAATTGTTGTACCATCTCTATAAGTTCCTTGTCTTGCTTAAATATATTCCCTACTTCCCTCAATCCTGGTACGATATCATCCAAATTCAGTCCATTTTCTTGGAGGTAAGGAAAAACAAATATGTGTTCGTGGTTAAGCCTACGCATTTCGCGATTTGGAATTCTAATATCCGTTGTATCCAAGTGAATGTTACCATGTAAGTTGACAGCAAAATCCATTATTACTTCCAACTCACTTTCTTTTAAATAACGTTCTTTATGATATAGGAAAGAGTAATCGATCCCATCACCCAAATCTTCAAGGTTCAATACATAATTCTCTCTATCTACTCCCCTAAGCTTTGGCATCTGCACTTTTAGAATATCATATTGATCTATGAGGGTATAAAATTCGGCTTCTCTCAAAGATCTATCTGCAGGTGCAGATACTTGTGGATACTTCTCCACATATGCCCTACTCTGTTTTATAATAAAGCTACCTTGATTGGTCCGTACCCGCAGCGTAAAGTTCATATTCCCATCTCCTGGGGTCTCTACAGCCAATACTTTTTCTTCTTTTTTCAACCAACCTTGGTCACGCAGATAGTTTTCAAGGATATTTAATTCCGTTGTAATTATTTCCATAGCACTTTAAGGAATCTGCCTTTTTAATTATCCTTAAGAAAACTTTTTATCAATTTTTCATGATAATCAGGTACAACATCGTAACAGTAAAGTATGGGAAATCCTTCACTCTTATCGCACAAAAGGTATTGTTTAAAATTTTGCTGTTCATCTTTTAATTGCATATCGTTCTTATGGATTTCCAATCTCGCTACAAGTGGTTCCATAACAATATCTTCGGGTGCAATTAGATAATGGCTGGCCAATACATCGAATGGGTTAAAACCGATATCTCCGCCATCCTCCCATTGTTGCAACCATGGTCTGGATTTTTCCGACAACCAATCATTTCCGGGAGTTCCGTTTTTCAGCAGATCCAAATCTTTGGACGTTAGCCATACTTTATTCGAAATTTCGAATGGGCAAAGAACCACTTTTACCCCTCGTTGAAAAAGGATACGGAAGCCATCGTTGTCCAAGTCAAAATTCAAATCGGGGGCATGGTATACCGGGTTACCAATTTCAAAATAGGATGTTGGGGTTCTTCGACCTGCGACCAAAACAACCTCTTGGATTCTGGGTGCAAGCTCTGGGTAACGGAGCAAGAGAAGACCTACATTGGTAGCAGGGCCAATGGCCAAAATAGTCAATGGCTCTTTTCTCAAGGCTTTGGCCATGGCCTCAACCGCGTCGTTCGTTTTTACCTGTTCCAAGTCCAACTTTTCACCTGCGCCTTTGTACACAGGAATGGGATAAGTCGAAAATTCACTTACCATTTCTTTGCAAAGTCTATACGCATCATCGATCTTGGTATTGCCAAAAACAGCACTGATTCCGATAATATCGATGTTGTCCGCCTTGAACAGTTGCAGTACGGAATAACCATCATCAACATCGCTATACCCTTCTCTATGGTAACGTTTCATCCCTACCGCAAGATCGGTATCGATCCATACTTTCTTTTTGGGGGCTATTGGGTTCGTAGTTTCTGTTTCGGACTCCAAGAAGTTACTTCCAGCTCCTGATATTGTAGCATGTTCTAAAGTAGTCCCGTATGATTCCCAAGAAATTTTGGCTTCAGTTGGGATTGATGTTAACAAAGTTAGCATCAAGAATAGTACCGATATTTTTTTATAAATTTTCATTTGTGATCTTTTAAACAAGTTTACATTTCCCACCAACTCTTCACATTGATATTATCCCCACCAATGCGTGAAACAGCTTGATCATAATTTTCTTTGTTGGCAGCTTGTTCCGACTCTGGATACAAATAACGTGAGGGATATTGATTATCGTTAAAGTTATCCAATCCCGGTATCAGTGCGGGGATACCGGTACGTCGTATATTGAACCAAGCCTCATGTCCAACCATAAATAGGCTTAGCCATTTTTGGGTAAGGATTTTTTCGAGGTTTTCGTCCATACTTCCGTTGAGCGCTATAACATCCCTTGAAAAATAATCTCCTGGAACTTCTGTGCTATAATATTCAAAATGTGCTTTTATGCCATTTTCATAATAGGTTTGGGCATTTCCAGTAATATATCCTCTTTCCACGGCTTCTGCCAGGGCAAACTGCACTTCTGAATATAACATGAGCTGTGCATCCACTCCATCCGGAACCGCCCGGAACCTATCCGACATATTGGAAACATCATTGAGTACGATACCCATTTCGCTTATGGTCTGGGTACTCAATCCATTGGGCATTCCTTTAAATTCTGGAGTGCCGGCCAGTAAGCTTTCCTGTGTGGGATTGAAAAAGACCGCGATCCTGGGATCGTCCCAATTCTTTAATGTCTGTTCCACTGTCCCACTCATTTTAAGACCTTGGTATATCCCTGTCGAGGCACTGAACAGCGGGAATTGGTTGGGTGCTGAACTTAAATAGGGCACAACTGCATTATCCGCGTTCGATTGCATGAGCATATCCTCATCTGCCAGCTGTTGCAGGTCACTAAAATCGGTAATTTTTTTGCTTATCCGGAGATAGTATCGCACTTGGAGTGAATTCGCAAACCGAATCCATTTGGTCAAATCATTGCCGAACATAATATCCCCACGAATACTTTCGGTGGTATTTTGAAGTTTTGCTACCGCGGCATCCAACCGGGCAATAATTCCATTTTCCGGATCGGTGTATATACTTTCTTGAGTGTCATATATAGGTGTAAAATTGAAATCCGCAAACCCAATGGCTTCAGAATAGGGAACATCGCCCCACATATCGGTTAGTTGTGAAAAAAGATAGCTACGTAGAATTTCTGCCACTCCATCATAGGCTTCATTATATCCGGGCAAAGTTTCCATGGATTCCAAATCGGCCAATAAACTGTAGATCAAGTTCCAATGTCCACTATTGCTCCCCAGTTCATACCTATCTATCCGCTCAAACTCGACATCCGCATTAAACTGTGCCAAATAATTATTGAGCCTCAGACCTTGATTATAAGTGTGTTCATTACTTTCGGCTGCTATAACGTTGGTCAATAAAAATTCCGGACTTACTTCTTGTGGTTCGTTCGGATTGTCGTTTATGGAATCAAAGTCACTTGTACAACTTACCACTAACAAGCCGAAAAAGATTAAAATCAGAGATATATTTTTCATAGGTTATTCTTAAAAATTGGTCTTTAGGCTTACACCAAAACTTCTGGTCGATGGATAGGAAAAGTCCTCAACGCCATATACAATATTGCGTTCTTGTAGGGCATTCAGTTCTGGGTCAAAATGTGGGTTCTCGGTAAACAACAATAAATTGCTACCTATCAGTCCAACCTTCAGATTTTCCATGCCCAAGGATTTGGCCATTCGTTGGGGGAAAGTATAGTAGACACTGAGTTGCCTCAGTTTAACATAGGAAGCATCGTATAGGGCACTGGCTTCATTGCCTCGATCGTAAAATGCGTTGTTGAACCTACTGGCGGCCACTGCCGTTGTATTGGGTACATACTGTGGATTGTCGGGAGTACCCGCATTGACCACACCGTTACCCACAACACCATTACCATCCACAAACTGTGTGTTTTCCGAACCTCCCTCACGTCCCAGCAAGGTTTCCTTTAAAACTCCGGACGTACTTCCCAAGGCTTTGGTACGCGATACGATCGTACCTCCTTGGCGCCAGTCGAACAAAATGGTAAAATCAAAGTTCTTATAGGAAAAACTGTTATTGAAACCCAAGGTGAAATCGGGGTTGTAATTTCCCAATTTGCGTAAATTGGCATCCTGTACGGGCAACCCATTGGCATCATAAAGGTCTTGGCCATCGATCTGTACAAACCCGGTACCGTACATATCCCCTACCCGTCCACCTTCGCGTGCGATGTAAAAAACGGTATTGGAACCACCGCTTCCACTAAAAACATTGGCCGTGGCAGTTACAAATTGGTCCACCCCTTCCGGCAGTTCAGTAACCACACTTCTAAAGGTACTAAAGTTTACAGAGGTGTTCCAAGTAAAATCGGTAGTCTTAATCGGTGAGGCACTCAGCATCAATTCGAGCCCTCGTGTTCTAATTTTGCCCCCATTTTCGTTAAAACTATTAAAACCTGTTGCGTTGGAAATGGGTCTGGAAATAATCTGGTCCTTGCTCACGTTTTGATATGCAGATCCCTCAAACTGTATTCTTCCATTCAAGAACCAAGCTTCAAGTCCCAATTCGTAGGCATCCAAACGTTCCGGTTTCAAATTGGTATTCTTTAGTACCGTTTCATTGGTCACTCTAAAGTTGGGACCGTAATTGCCATTGAGCTGAAATGTTTGGGTGTTTTGAAATGGATCGGTATCATTGCCTACCGAAGCAGCACTCAACCTCAATTTTAAATAAGAAAGTTCTTCCGGAAGCTCAAAGGCATTGGAAGCAATAAAACTGAGACCGGCAGAATAATAGCCAAACGAGTTATTTCCACTTGGCAAGGTACTGCTCCAGTCATTTCGATAGGTAAAATCGACATATAGTTCGTTTTGATACGCAATATTGGCCGTACCATAGATACTGTTGATTCTTTTGTCAAGGTTTTCGCTATTTCCCAATAAAGGGGCCCTAGAATTGGCCAAGGTATAAATTTCCGGAATGGCCAATTGTGATGCTTCCGAATACGAATAATTGATTTTTTGATCGAAACGATTGGCACCTGCAGTAAGGGTATAGTGCCAATCCTCATTGAAGTTGTTCTTATAGGTAAACAAAAAGTCAGTATTCAACTCGGTAAAACGAACATTATCCTTGCGAAAAGACCCGAATGGGTTTGCATTGGTACTTACTGCCCTACGAAACTCCCTGTTTTCATTATAAGTATCCAATCCAGCTCGAACCTTCAGTGAAAGATGGTCGGAAAAATCATAGGTAGCGGATACATTGCCCAAAACCCGATTTTTATTGAAACTATTGGTATTTTCAAATAGAGTAAGATAAGGGTTGGTTAACCATAGGTAATTGATGTCATAATGTTGTCTACCTGTCTGGCCTGCTTGCCAGTAATCCCTAAGGGATTCAATATTGGTTTGTCTTCCTGTCCAATTAAAACCATAGAGTACATTCTCATAACCATAACCCAAGTTAGGTCTATTACCACTTCTTGTATTGATATAATTGACAAAAGTATTGACCTGTAGTTTGTCGGTTAAAATCTGATCTAAACTCAATGCAATGCCATCTCTTTTGAGATCGGTGTTCGGCACAACCCCTTCATTGCGTAAATTACTGTAAGACAAACGGGTACTACCTTTTTCAGTTGAATTGCTAATGGCAATATTATTTTGATAGGTTATCCCTGTTTCAAAAAAATTGCGAACATTATCCGGTCTGGCCACCCAAGGTGTCGGTGTAATGGGAGTAAAAGATCCATCGGATAACCTACGTGAAAGAACATCACCGGCACGAACCGGATTACCGTTGACATCTACAGAGGGACTGTCAAACTGAGGAATCAACAACCCTGCGTCCAATCTCGGACCATAACTACTGATACCTCCATCACCAATTCCTGCCCCTGTACCATCTTGAAAGGCATAGGCCCCATTGGATCCCAATCCATATACATTTTGATAATCCGGTAAGGTAAGCAAGGTCTCAATTGTAAAATTACTATTGATGCTCACGCCAAAGCCTTTGGCCCTATTGCCACGTTTAGTAGTGATCAGGACCACTCCATTTGCAGCCCTTGCTCCATAAAGAGCAGCAGAACCAGCACCTTTTAAAATGGAAATGGATTCAATGTCATCTGAACTGAACTCGGAACTACCATTACCATAATCTACTTCTTGTAAAGCTCCATTATTTACCAAGTCACTCGTAATCTGCTCGTTGCTAATTGGAACTCCGTCCACAACGAAAAGTGGTTGGTTGCTTCCACTCAGGGAGTTTTCACCTCGGATAATAATCCGGGAGGATGATCCCACACCACTGGAACCGTTGGTAATCTGGACCCCAGCGACCTGTCCTGCCAAACTATTTACGATATTGGTCTGTGGAACTGTGACCAATTTGTCCGAACTTACAGTAGACACCGCTGAGACTAAGGCTCTTTTATCTTTTTCTATGCCCAGTGCGGTGACCACTACTTCATCCAATTGTTCTTGGGAGGCCGTCATTATCAATGTCATGGGCAACCGCCCATCTTCAACTTGAACCGTTAGGGTTTTGAATCCTATGGAGGAAATTTGTAGCGTAAAGCTTTTGGAAGGTACCACCAACTCAAAATATCCATTTTCGTCGGTCGTTGTATAATTTTGAGTACCCTCTTGATATACCGCAGCATATGGAATGGGCAATTGAATGTTATCCAATACTCTGGAACTGTACGTGATTTCTTGTGCGAACGAGGTCAACACAAATAATTGCAATACTGCAATCAGTATTGATTTCATATATTTTAGGTTAAATTAATTGATGATGCAGTTTTATAGTAGTTTTCAGCAACTGCTATGTAGGTATACAACTGAAGTAATTATACTACCGGCGGTGCCCTAAGGCCCACATATAACGGTTTAAATAAAGATAGGACAAAATCATGGGCAGTGTCCGAAACACTTTTCATGGTTGCTTTTATGACCATGAAAAGCATGCTCAATATTGTTGTGGGATTTGAAACTGTATAATCTACCAAATCTTCCAATGTGTCTATATCTTTAAGCTCTGGTAAAATTTCAACATCTATATTTTGAGCATTGATATAGTCTTTTAGACCATTGAATAAGAATGAAGTCTGCCAAGGAAGTCCCTGCAACTCCTTTTTATCAAAAAATTCTTCATTAAGGCCAAAAAGGTAAATACCACCATCGTTCGAAGGTCCTATTACCATTTTTCTCGAAGCTATTTTTTGAATGGCCTCTTGTAATAGTTGGATAGTCAAGTCCGGGCTATCATTCCCGATGGAAACCACATTATCATACCCTGCATCGAAAAGCCTTTGGAAAGCATTTGTAAAACGGGTTGAAAAATCATTGCCCGTTTGCTGGTGTTCATCTATCCAAAAAATATCGATCCCACTTTGGGAAGCCATTTTTTTTGTTTGCTCGATCAACACATTGAAAAGGGCAACATGTGCTTTCCTATTAGCAGTATCAAAAATGGATTTCCGGGATATTTCTCTTTCAGCCGAAAGGGAAAATACCAGCAAGGCTGTATTAGGTTGGTCTGATTTCACGACAGTTTTGACTTGGCTTTCTATTAAAGCGAACTATCTTATTGCCAAGATAGGACTGTCAATAGGTCGATAACATTTTTTAATACTTACGGACTGGAATAAATATATTCAAGTATCTAAAACTACAGGTTAGATGAAATTGTAGAAATAATCAATTGCCAAAAAACAATGCTTAACAACAGATTAAATCGAATCCCCATGATAAGGACTTCAACAAGCTTTACCTTTTCCCACCGTAATAGGCTAGGGAAAGGTCAATAAAATAGTTATGCTATCCTATATGAGTTTTGTGCATTGATTTAAAAAATATGGATACTTCATCTAGGTGAACATTAAATAAACTTAACCGAAAGTAAGTTTAATGATAATCTTCCGTCAAAGCTGATGACTTAGGCTCTTTATAGGGCAAGTTCCCTTTAAAATGGCATGATTAAATCTTGGTCATCCATACCAATTAATTTTTTTTAAAATAAACATACCATAATGAAAACAATACATTTTCTACTTTCAATAGTTCTACTGATCCTTATTGGGTGTACCCATAGAAAAACCAACAAAGATGGAAATGAAATGCAAAAAACTGCTATTTCATCCACGAACGATTTAGTCAGGGTACCCGATTCCTGGATTGAAAATCGAGTATCAAAAGCAAAACAAAGACTTTCCAAGACAGAGGCCGGTAAAATTATTTGGCAAAGTATGGAAGCGCATGGAGGCTTGGAAAATTGGTACAAAAATGGTCCTGTATCGTTTCATTTTGACTATCAGCCTTTAGACAATGGGGTAAGGAGAAATACTTATCAGACCATTGACACATGGAGCTTAAAGGTTAAGCATTCAGACGCACGTAATCAATCTGAGCAATTTGGATGGAACGGCAATACTTTTTGGGTAAAGGCAAAAGATAGTACCACATTTGACTATGATACCAGATTCTGGTCCTTGACACCCACTTATTTTGTTGCCCAACCTTTTATTCTTGATGGTAGCGGTGTGAATCTTTCTAAACTTGAAAAAGTGAGGTACAAGGATATCGATTACGACCGTGTAAAAGTTACCTTTGATCCTGGGACAGGAGATGCACCTGATGACTACTATATTCTTTATTTGGAGGCGACTACACATAAGTTAAAGGTGATACGCTATATTGTTTCTTATCCGGGTTATTTTGAAAAAGGAAATCACTTACCTGAAAAGTTCATGGAACTTGAAGGCGAACAAACCATATCTGGAATAAGTTTTCCGAGGTCCTTTAAAACCTATTGGTTGAATGACAAGGAAGAGCCCGGTGAACATATCACAGATATCGACCTCACGGAAATTAAATTTTCACCCGAGCTGAAATCCCATTTTTTTGACATTCCACAAGGTGCAAAAACAATCGATTCCCTATAAAGCCTTTTTACATTAAAACTAATTTGGGTCCTTACTTAAAAATAGGGCAGATTTGGCTAGACTTAAGTGATGGTTTTATTGACTAAAAGATGTAGTACCCTTAAAAAGGAAGTAATGCACTTTAATCAATTAGAATCAAAGAAAAGAAGAGAATGGAATCTTTTGACAAGGACATTACCGCTTTAATAGATTACCTTGAAAACATTATTTCCCTTTCTGATGAGGAAAAGCATTGGCTAACATCCAAAGTTGAGTATAGAAGGTATTTAAAGGGGCAGTACATCTTACAGCAAGGAGATACTTGCAAGTATTTAAATTTTATCGTGAATGGTGCGACAAAAACCTTCCACATAGATCAGGAGGGGAATGAACATATCTTTCGATTTGCAATTAAAAACTGGTGGGCTACTGATTTACCTAGTTTTATTGACCAAATGAATGCGAACACCAATATTCAATGTTTAGGAAATACGGAAGTTATTCGAATTTCGAAGCAAAATCTGGAAGAATTATATTTTCAAATTCCACTCTTGGAGCATTTTTTTCGGCTTCTTTTCCAAAGGGTTTCAATTACTTTGGAAAAACGAATCATTGGTAATTTAAGTTTATCCGCAAAAGAGCGGTATTTATTATTCAAAGATGAGTTTAAGGAATTTGAGCAAATAATCCCTCAATATATGATAGCGTCCTACTTGGGCATCTCGAAGCAGTATTTAAGCGAAATACGAAACCAAAAAGATTCCAATCCATAAAATGTTCAACTAAACGAACCATATTTTTTCAAATAGCTGAATTCACCGATCATTACAAGTTTCCAACTTTGTCTTCGAATTAAAAATACAACGAAAGTGGAAACAAACCCAAAAATTAAATTTGATGTCCCTCAAAGGGAACATATGTCAGAGGACAACTTGCCGATATATGATGGAATCTTGAAATCGGTTGGTTTTATGCCCAATCTGTTCGCGACCTTAGGGTTATCGGAGAACGGTCTTCATCGGTATATTTCTTTTCAAAATGGAAAATCATCATTAAACAATAAAGAAAAGGAAGCAATTAATTTAATAGTGAGCGAAGCAAATGAATGCAATTATTGTAGGGCAGCCCATACCACTATAGGAAAAATGCATGGATTTACTGAAGAACAAACGCTAGAAATTAGAAGAGGTCAAGTTTATTTTGATAAAAAACTTAACGCTCTGGTTAAGTTAAGCCAGAACATTGTACACACACGAGGAAAGATAAACAATCAATATTTAGAATTGTTTTTTAATGCAGGGTATGAAAAGGGTCATTTGGTGGATGTCATTCTACAAATTGGGGAAAAAACCATAACAAACTACCTGCATAATATTACCCAAGTTCCCATTGACTTTGTGGAAGCTTCAGCAATTTAAAAAAACAAATTATGAGAAACAATAAAGCAAATTCTTTAATATCATTTGAATTTATTAAGTCAGCAAGCCCCATGAAAACCATTTTTTGGTCAGGTTTGGTAGCTGGCATACTGGACGCAATAGCGGGAGTTATAGTGTACTATATTTTCTTCGGACTAAACCCTTTGCAAGTGTTACAATTTATTGCTGCAGGTGTATATGGTCCAGGAGCAATAAATGGTGGGGTCGGTATGATACTTGCAGGCACCTTTTATCATTTTTTAATAGCATATGTAGTCGCAATTATTTATTTCATTGCTTACCCCAAAATAAAATTGTTACGCACAAACATTGTATTGATGGGTCTTATTTACGGATTGGGCATATGGTTGATAATGAATCTTTTTGTGCTCCCTAATTCAAATATCCCCAAAGGTCCTTTTGATGCAGGATTGGCTATTGTAGGTATAGTGTGGCACATGGTATTGGTTGGACTTCCCATCGCATGGATAACCTCTAAACATTTCATAACGAAAAGATAAAATTTACCATTATTCGATGTAAAAAGGGTCGATTGGACATGCGAAAGGAACATCCTAAAGATTGTTCCATTAGCATGTCCAATTGTGTTTAATCCTATTTTGATCAGTTAAGTTTACTGGGTTAATTCCAATGAGTCCTTACGTTATGTTCTACAATGAACTCCTACAAAAAACATTTAAGTTAATTCTAATTTTATAGTGTTAGTTAATGTATTTATAAGCGACTGAACGTTCCAACAAAATCACTAATGGAGAATATTGTAATCATTGGAAATGGAATTGCAGGCGTCACTTTAGCAAGACACATCCGTAAACTTTCCGACAAAAAAATCATCATTATTTCCGCTGAATCCGATTATTTTTTCTCTCGTACAGCATTGATGTACGTTTATATGGGTCACATGAAGTTCGAGCACACCCAACCCTACGAAAATCACTTTTGGAAGAAAAACAAGATTGACCTGATCAAAGGTTATGTTACCGCGGTAAATACTGTAGAAAAAACAATTCATATGGATGGTGGTATTAATCTGAGTTATGATAAACTTGTAATCGCAACAGGCTCTAAACCCAGCAAATTTGGATGGCCCGGTCAAGATTTGAATGGAGTTCAAGGACTTTATTCCAAACAAGATTTGGAGTTATTGGAAGAAAATGCACCTAACAATAAAGTATGTAAACGAGCCATAATTGTTGGTGGTGGTTTAATAGGCATAGAACTTGCCGAAATGCTCTGCACCCGAAATATACCCGTTACATTTTTGGTTAGAGAGACCAGCTTTTGGAACGGAATTTTGCCCAAAGGTGAGTCAGAAATGATCAATGAGCACATACGCGAGCACCATATTGACTTACGCTTGGGAGTTTCGCTAAAAGAAATCAAACCGGACGAAAATGGAAAGGTAAAATCCATTGTGGTCGAAGAGACGGGAGAAGAAATTGAATGCAATCTGGTCGGATTGACGGCGGGCGTTACTCCAAATATTGATTTCCTAAAAGATTCGGGCATTGAACTGGGCCGTGGAGTAAAGGTAAACCGATTTTTAGAGACCAACATAAAAGATGTTTATGCCATTGGTGATTGTGCTGAACAACATGTGGCAATTGGTAACCGCCGACCCATTGAAGCTGTGTGGTACACAGGGCGGATGATGGGCGAAACCCTTGCCCAGACCCTATGCGACAACCGAACAGAATACAAACCCGGACATTGGTTCAATTCTGCCAAGTTTTTGGATATTGAGTATCAAACCTATGGTTGGGTGTTCCCGGAAATAAGAAAACAAGAAAACGAAACACATTTTCATTGGAGACACCCGGAAAAAAAACTATGTATCACCTTAGCTTTTGACAAAGTTTCTGAGCAGATGTTGGGCATCAACACTTTTGGTATCCGATTACGCCACGAAATTTTTGACCGTTGGCTCACTGAAAAAAGAACAGTTGACTTTGTTTTAGAACACCTAACGGATGCCAATTTTGATCCAGAATTTTACAAAAGCTTTGAATCTCAAATCGTAGCAAAATACAATACCGATTTTGGAAAATCCATCAAACTGAAAAAGAAAAATATTAAACGCATCTTCCAGATTGCCTAACCTAGAATCATGAGTACTTCTAATAAAAGCATGGCCCTCACAGGCGAACCTCCAAAAAACTTAAGCATTGGTCAAAAAATTGGTATTCTTTTGGGACTATTTGGTTTGGGCATTTTACTGTTGGCCGTTTTCAACCTTAATTTTCCGAACAAAACCTTTTGGCTAACATTGTCATTATCGGCCATTACAGTAGGTGTAATCTGGTTCACATGGGATGCCTACTCCAATAAAACACCAGGCATTAAAAATGATGGTGTTTGGTTCAAGTCCATTTCAAGTCGGGGCTTGTGGGGTTGGGTGGCCGGTCTATCTTTAACTGGGTTTTACATTGTACTTTACTTTTATCCCGAATACCTTGGTTTGGTGAATGACGGGAAGAATAAAGGCATAATTGCTTTTTTTGACCCTCTTAGCATATTCTTGAACGGGAATCCTGCCAGCCAGTGGTTTGTATATGGTACACTATACACAGTTGCTATCCTGGCCTTTGGCACAAAGTTCCTTTGGAAATACCGCCATAACCGATACGAAAAATTGCGGACATTGAGCGTAATGTTTTTTCAAACAGGTTTTGCCTTTATCATCCCTGAGTTAATGGCCCGTTTAAACGGTCACAAAATCTTAAATGGTGGAAGCCTTCCATATTATGACCTGAAAAATATTTGGCCACTCAATTATTACAACTTTGAAAGTTACCGTATCAAAGCATTTTTAAGCTCAGGAGATATTGGTCTGGCCTTATTGATTTTTGGTATCCTATCCATTTTTGTAATTACCCCAATACTTACCTATAAATATGGTAAAAGATGGTACTGCTCTTGGGTATGTGGCTGCGGGGGTCTGGCAGAAACTGCCGGTGATTCCTTTAGGCAATTAAGCGATAAATCCACATTTGCTTGGAAGGTGGAACGCTGGGTAGTGCATAGTGTAGTGGTTTTTGTAACCTTGATGACCACCGCCGTAATCTATTCCTATTTGGGAACGGATTCTAGTAAATATTGGTTGACCAAAAGTACTTTTCTAATTGGTGTGGCAACTTTACTTACCTTGGTATTTGGGTGGGTAATGATTTTTAAACGCAAACAACTCCAAAAAGATGCACAGTACGGAGCCATTGGATACTTTGTAGTCATTATCGCATTGATTGGATTTCATTTTTTCAGTGGGGAAGGGCAAGTTTTCCTTTTTAAATCGGAAACGCTCCGCAAATCCTATTCCTTTTTGATCGGAAGTATTTTCTCTGGTGTAATCGGAACAGGCTTTTACCCTATTTTTGGAAGCAGGGTCTGGTGCCGGTTTGGTTGTCCTATGGCCGCCATGATGGGTTTTCAACAAAAATTGTTCTCCCGATTTAGGATTACTACCAATGGTGGCCAATGTATTTCTTGCGGAAACTGCTCTACTTACTGTGAAATGGGCATTGATGTTCGTGCCTATGCTCAAAAAGGTGAAAACGTAGTTCGATCAAGTTGTGTAGGATGTGGTATTTGTTCCGCAGTCTGTCCGAGGGGTGTGTTGAAGTTGGAAAATGGACCATCGAAGGGACGTATTGACAGTAACCAAATATTATTGGGAAATGATGTGGATTTAATTAAATTAGTGAATGAAAGATGATTCCTTCTGTTTTATGGATCTTAAAATTTCTTAATCTTGTAGATTTAGGACATTATCCTGAAGGCTTGAAAAGAGATATAAGTCTTCATCTTCACTTACAGTTTTTGATATTTTCAAGAATGATTTTTGGCCCCCTCCAAAAGGGTCAAGGTAATTCCACCTTGAAATTACAAATCGCTCAATCCAACAGCTTCCTATAGGAATTATCGAACCTGATGGAATAACTACTGGTTCTTGTTTTTCCGTAATTATTGATTACTTGTCCACTTTGAGTGAAAAATAAAATTGAACAGTTATTACATTCCGAACAGTTTAATTTTATGGAGAGTACTAAAAAGGCGCAGCCTGACCTGAGTACTGCGCCCTCATCAAATTAAACTAACTCAAACAAACTTATGGAATTGACAATTCACTTCTACCTAGGCGAGAGTTGGCTTTCCCATTTATTATCTATATACTTCCAAGAGATACTATCATTTTTTACATGCAATAGCATAAAACCCTCTTCATCATAATGAATACCATCGCCCCTATCAAGCGTTCTTCGCCAACTGGGCCTCCCGGCCACTGAACCTCCAGTAATGAACCGTGTTTTATTTTGAATATTTATTTCCTCAATCCAATGCATGTGCCCTTGTAGTACCAATCTTAGATCAAGATTGTCAAAGAGTTGTAGGATCTCATTTCTGTTATATATCCAAAGTTCGTTGGGCACTTCTTTCACCTTGTTTTTTGGATACCTCTGGTCATAGGTTGAAATAAATGGAATATGGGTAGATATGACTATTGGCGTATTCACATCCACTTGAGAGATATCTTTTTTCAGCCATTCTAATTGTTCTTTATCGATTATACCAATATATTTTTTTTCTTTTTCGTCAATGGAACACAATGAAATAAAATGCCACCCCTTGTGATCAAAAGAATAGTATCTTTTTCCCAAATAACGCTCATACATCCCATATTTATAGTCGGGGTGATTCGCTTGGATGTCACTTTCCTTATAGATTCCGAATAGCTCATGATTACCAATGGTATTATAAACAGGCACATTGAACTTTTTAATGGTATTGCTATAGGTATGGAACAATGAATCCGACCTGTTAAAATTGCCTCTCAGGACATCATATACCAAATCTCCCCCAGTAATCACAAAATCAACATTGAGTTTATTGACTGTATCAATTACTTTTTGAAATGCTTCCTGGGCCCCACGCTCGGGTTGTAGATGAATATCGGTCATAAAGACAAAAGAAAAATCTTGCTGAGCACCTTGTAAAGTTGGTACTGAAGCGTTGTTTTGTCCGTTAATGCCAATTGAAATGATTAAAAATACAAATACAACTATTCTTTTCATTGATCTACTGTTTTTTTCTTTGAAGATATTTGGCCTTATCTGATTCATAGCTTTTGATCAGTTCCTTGTCATAGCGTTTTTCAAAATCCTTGGTAGGAATCAGGGATTCAATTGGCAGGTCTGGAGCTTCTTCAAACTGCAATTCACCATTTGATTTTTTGGTGATGGTAAATGCATCATAAATTTCACCCAAGACCGTTTTAGCCACATATTTTAATTGGTTTTCTGAAACATGTATTTCCTGATAGAGTTGCATTGTGGTTCCCGCACGCTCAATCCAATCACTAAATTGTATTGCATTTTGATATGGACCGGCAACCGATACTGCATAGACTGGGAAATCAGCATCCATCCTACCCCTTGTATAAAGATGCTCGTGTCCCGTTAGAACCATGGGAACCTTATATTTCTCCAACAGTGCCTTAATTTCAGGGAAACGGATATCAGGATTTCGATTTCTTGCCAAACCTGCCATAGCGTGATGGAAGGTGACAAATACCCAATCTCCCTTAAATTCTTTTAGTGCGTTTTCCAACCAAACATAGGTTTCTTGTTTTTGTTCGGTAGTCATTTTTGCCGAAGTGTCCAATGAGATAACCCTAATATTGTTGTAATCTATAAAGTAGGTTTGCTCCTCTTGTCCCTTAGGGCCATTTTTTGGAAAACAGAAGTTAAGGTTCCAAAGGGGTGTGACTTCCCTAGTCTCTTTATCTGCCCATTTATGTTCATGGTTGCCTGGCGTGGCAATTGTTGGTATATTTTGAAAGGCCCAGCCTCCAGCCGGAAAAAACTCATTCCAGTTTTCTTGGTTTAAACCACCCCTGTGAATCAAGTCCCCAGCAAACAACATAAATTTTGCATCTGGATTGGCCAAAACCGCTTGTCGTAAAGCCCTGCTCCCCAATGAATGGATGTATCGTTGTACATCCCCAAAATATAGAAACTTAAAGGGCTCATTTTTCCCGGTAGCCGTTTTAAATTCGGACCACTCAGACCACGTATCCTTATTGCCAACACGGTAAGAATATTGGGTATTTGGTTTTAAATTCTGCAGATTTACCGAATGATAATTCCATAAACCATCTTCTGATTCATAGGATTCTGAAATAGGCTCAATCAATTCTATTTGATCTTCAAAAAAAGGCGATGCAGTGGCTTCGGCGTATTCAAGATAACTTTTTGATTCATCAGCTCGGGTTCTCCATGAAACCGCTTGACTGTTCTCTGGTGAAGTCTCCCATGATAGTTTAATGTGATGGGGCAACTGTTCCAAAAGACTATTGTTATACTCCTTTCCTTTCTGTCCCTGACAATAAAAAGTCAGCATTGAAAGTGAGATAAATAAATAAATTATTCTTTTCATTCTACTTTGGAATTAAAAGCCCCTTCCGCTAAGAACAGTAGGGGCTCTTGTTTTTTAGAAGCCCGGATTTTGGGGCATTTCTTTCTCTAAATTGGAGTCAATTACAGACTGAGGTATAGGAAGCAATATGTCTCGCTGTGGATCAATGGTACTGGAACCTCGGTTGTTGTATTTTATGGTACGCTCTGCCCATTTACCGGTACGCAAAAGGGTATACCTTCTAGGCTCTTCGGCCATGAGCTCCCTAGCACGTTCATCAAGTATAAAATCAATATCGATATCACTTTCCAATACATTGGATGCATGACTTCTTGCCCTAAGGATGTTTATGGTATTGGCTGCAGCCCCTGCATTTCCCAATTTAAACTCAGCCTCAGCTTTTAGCAGGTAAGTATCTGCGGCCCTAAGGTAAATCTGGTCATAAAACGATTCCCTGTTCCCAATGGGGTCCACGGGATCGGCCCAATCATATTTTCTGCTGAAGGGCCATTCTTCAATACCGTTATGGTCATCGGTGATGTCCTCGCTCCAATCCAAATAAATTTTATCTCCATAATTTTTACCCTCCGGGAGGTTATCAGCCGGGTAAGGCGCATTTCCAGCCGCATCACGATAGGTGAATGCTTTTCTTATGGCATATTCTGAAAACCTGTCATCATTGGGGTCATCAAAATTATCCAGTGCCCATTTGGTCAAGGAAGAACGTCCGTTTCCATATCCTCCCCTATCGGCTGTAACGGTCAAGTCCAAATCGCCGCTTCTATATCTAGAGGTATGGTGCATTGCCATAATGGGATATTCACCACCACCAAGAACATTGTTCTTAAACTGGAATACCCACAAAGCTTCAGAATTTCCTTCTTCCCGATTGGTATTTCCGGCCTTGAACATATCCATAAAGGCAACACCATCTTGGTCCACCTGTACCCCATATCGCTCGGTGATAAGTGCATAAGCCGAATTGTTTACCACTTTGTTTGCCCAAAACAATGTACTATCTGGTTTGTCCAATGTCAGATACATTTCTGCCAAATAGTGCTGTACTGCTCCTTTGGTCATTCTTCCTGTAATTGTGCCCTCTTCTGGTATTAATGGTTCGGCAAATAGAAGATCTTTGATAACTTGCTGTCTTACCACAGCCGCTGGAGTACGCTCCCAATCTGTTCTGATGATTCCATCGCTAGATGGTTTTAAATTTAAAGGAACATCGCCCCAAAGATAAGTAAGGTGACGGTACGCAAAAGCTCTAGCTACCCTAGCTTCTGCAAGAATCAGATTTTTGTTTTCTGCTTCGTTTAAATCATTTCCACTCCAATCAATATCATCCCTTTCTTCTACATTTTTAATGATTTCGTTGGAGGAGTTTATAATTTCATATAACCACAGAAAAACCCCTTCAAAAACATTATAATCCGGTTTGTTTCTGGCTTCCCAATCCACGGATACTCGCGAAACCCCATTACCACTATGGTTGGCCGCAAACATATCGGTACCGGACATAGTAACATCGGTTATTAGGGATGAACTGGCATTCAATCCTTCCCTCTCATATCGCATAAGGGAATAAAGTCCGTTTATTCCTGCTTCCAGTCCTGTCAAATCAGAGTATAGTTTCTCTGCATAAATTACATTGGGCGGGTTTTCGTTCAATAAGTCATCACTACAGCTGCTGATTAAAATTACAGCACTGATAAGGCTAATTATTATTTTTTTCATCTTGTCTGTTTTTTTAAAATCCTAGTGTTAAACCAAGAGTCAATTCTCGTTGAAGGGGAAGAATTCCCGCTTGACTGCTTGGCAATACCAATTCGGGGTCACCAGCGGTCCAATCCGTAATGGTGAGCAGGTTTCTTCCGGATGCAAACAATTGAAGTTTGTCCAGTTTTATTTTCTTCAAAATTTTATCAGGAAAATTATAGGAGAAGGTAACATCCTTCAGCCTAACGAAGCTGGCATCTTCATAAATCGATGCTCCCCTGACCTCATCATTGTTCCTAAAATATTCATTGGTTGGATTATCAGGTGTCCACCAGTTCTTTTTTAGTACATTCCGTCTGATTTCAGCGGCTGTATTATCCCTTAACAAGTTGTTGAACCTTGTAGCGCCGTGGGAACCTATAAAAAAGATTTCCAAACCAAAGTTCCTGTACTGAAAAGTATTGCTCATCCCCCAAGTAACTTTTGGATCTTGTTGGCCAATGATTTGACGATCATCGTCATCCAGAACACCATCATTGTTAACATCCTCTACTTTTGCATCACCAGGAACCCTGTCGTAAATGGCAGCTTCCTCCTCTTCTCCCAATTGCCAGACCCCAATCATCTTTTGATCAAAGTTTATGCGAATGGGCTCTCCCACAAACCAAGCATTTGCCAAGTCGTTTGTTTCTTCCCCATTGCCCTGTAGGTCTCCATACAAGGAAACTATTTTGTTCTTATTGGCGGAAAAGTTTCCTGAGATTCTCCAATTAAAGTCTTGGGTAGACCATGGTACAACGGACAATGAAAGCTCCAATCCCCGAGTTTGTGTTTCCCCAATATTCTGGGTTACTTGATTTATTCCGTGAACGGAAGAGATAGTTCGGTTCAACAGTAGATCGGAGGTGTTGGTCTCATATAAATTCACGTCACCTGTGATTCTATTTTTAAAAAATCCAAAATCCAATCCCAAATTATAGGTCTCACTGGATTCCCACCCTAAATCTTTATCGCCAATGACACTGGGGACATACCCGACCAACGATTGGTCACCGGACAGTGTGTTTCTATCACGCAATCTTGTGATTGATGAATAGGGATCAACAGCTTGGTTTCCGTTTAATCCCCATGACAATCTTAACTTCAATTGATTTATCGTGTTCGAATTTTCTAGGAAAGGCTCTTTTGAAATGTTCCATCCCAAGGCCACAGAAGGGAAAATACCCCATTTGTTGTCGGGTCCAAAACCAGAAAATCCATCACGTCTTCCAGTCAAGGTCAACAAATATGTATTGTTGAATGAATAATTAAGTCGCAACATTTGGGAAATAAGCGCCGTACGTTGGTAATCATTCTGGGCTTCCAATGACGACGCCTGAGAAATGCCAAAATAAGAGAACTCATCATTGGGAAAGTTGATCGCTGTGAGTTCTTCAAAATATTGCTCGTTTTCCTCAAAACTATAGACCCCAGTTAGGAAAATATTGTGCTTGCCAAACTCCTTGTTGAAGGTAAAAATGTTCTCCACTACATTGTTTTTAAATTCCGTACTGGAGAGGTATGCATAGCCTGAATTTGCAATTCCTACTACGGTGTTGTTCCCAGCATATGTTTTTCGTTCAGACCATCTTCTTCTTATCCCAGTGTTCAATCTATAATTGAACCCCTTCAAAAATGGAAGAGAAACATTGATATAATTGTTGGACACAATCTGATTGGCATAATCTTCATCTTTATAATTCTGAGCCTCTAAAGGGTTTTCATCGGGAAATTCGGGCCAAGGAAATAGGTTGATCTCACCATTTTCGTCAAAAGGATTTGCCAAAAGGGGGTTGATTTCAAAAACGGCTTCATAGTCAAATTCATAGCCTCCCCTATCATCATATGTAAATTGACTTCGGCTACCAAATTCCAACCAATCCGTGATTTTGGTATCAATGTTGACCCTACCGGAAATTCTTTGGTATTTATCGGTTACGGAAAGACCTTTGACATCCAAAAAATCACCTCCGATGTAGTATTTGGTATTTTTGCTTCCCCCAGTGATGGAGATGTTATGGCTCTGCGTGTAGCCAGTCCTGAGGGATAGATCTATCCAGTCCGTTTCGAGTCCAGCCTCATAATTTGCAATTTCAGTATCCGTCAACAGTTCAGCGTTTCGGGTGGACTTGAAATCATAAAATTCCTTGCCTGTCAAGAACTCCGGTAGATTGATGGGTTCCTGAATACCGAATTTTCCCTGATAGTTGATTTGGGTCCTTCCTTCGGTACCTGCTTTGGTCGTTACCAAAATTACACCGTTGGAACCCCTTGATCCATAAATAGCAGCTGCAGAGGCATCTTTCAGCACTTCCAAAGAGGCAATATCATTAACACTGATGTCATTTAAATCTCCATAATAGGGCACTCCATCCAAAACAATAAGTGGTTCATTGCTGGCCAAAATGGAATTACGCCCTCGTACAATTATAGTTTGCTCGCCCACGGCACCTGCTGTTGTTTGTCGGATAGTTACACCTGGTAGGGCACCTTGCAGCACCTGCGCAATGTTTCTGTTGGGCACCAATTCCAACCGTTCTTGGGCTACAGAAGCAACAGACCCAGTAATATCGCTCTTTTTCTGTTTTCCATATCCGACTACAACCACCTCATCCAATTTAGCATTGTTCGGCAGTAGTTTTACATTGATAGTAGTTTGGTTGCCCACTTCCATCTCTTGGGTTACATATCCTACATATGAAAATTGCAGCACTGCATTGGAATCAGAAATGGTCAAGGAATAGTTGCCGTCAAAATCTGTCGTTGTCCCCTGGGCAGTCCCTTTCACGGCCACCGTGGTACCAAGAAGAGGCGTTCCGAACTCATCAACAACTTTACCTGTGACAGTAAATTGCGGGTTTTTAGGTTTAGCATTGGTTGTGCCGATAACAGGGATGTCCTTTTTCTCGGTCAGGAAGATTTGTCGGTCAATAATGCTATATGAGGTCGACGTATTCCCAAAAACGCTCTCGAGGACCACTTCAATAAGTTCCTCATTTACTTTAACCGTTACTTGGCGTTCTAGGTCTACAGCCCTTATTTTATAGACGAACTTAAATTCAGTACTGGATTCAATGTTGTCTATAAGCTGTCCCACGGGAACATTGTTTAGGTCCAATGTAAGCTTAGTTCGCTGTCCATAGGTTGTATTCGCCTGCATTGTTAACAACGTGACAAACATAAACAGTGCACTAAGTCTCATTTTTAAATCAAATTTCAATAAGGGGTAAGGGCTTCTTGTATGGGTAAGAAGTTTTTTCATACTTTTATAGTGTTAAATTGTGGTTATTCTCCTAATAATCACTGCAACTCAATCGGGAAATGTGCGACCATTTTCCGATTTTTTATTTCTCTATTTCGAAGAGAATCATGCGTGATGTATTGCGTTGGTATAGGTTGATCATTTCATTGACATGGTAGTTTAAGTGGTTAGTAAATTGTTATTTGGTTTTTATCTATTTTAAAATCAATATGGTAGGTGGTTTTTAAATTTTCAAGGACTTTGATGAGCGGGTCGTCTCCAAAACTGGCATTGAATTTTTCAGATGAAAGCCTTTCGTTGTTATTGATAATGACCACATCATAATGCCTTTCCAACTTTTTAAGAATGTTTTGGAAGCTCATGTTCCTAAATACCAGGTTACCCTCCATCCAAGATGTATAAATACCTGTAATCACTTCTTTTGTATCAAAAACCTGCGTCCTTTTGTTATAACTTCCTTTAAAACCTGGTTTTAGCAGTATGGAATCCAACTGATCGGCATCACCACTTAATTGTACGGAGCCTTCCACCAAGACCACATCTGCCGTTTCATCTTCTGGATAGGCATTAACGTTGAACTTTGTTCCAAGCACCTGAATATTTAAGTTATCAGCATTTACAATAAAGGGGTGAGCGGAATCCTTTTGAACCTCCAAAAACACTTCACCAGTTAGGAAGACGCGTCGCTCCATACCCATCAAAAAATTGACCGGGTATTTAAGTGATGACCCCGCATTCAAATACGCTTTTGTACCATCGGACAATCGAAGGTTAAACTTTTTACCATAAGGCACTCTCAGGATGTTGTACACCAATTCTTCAGAACTGGCCGCATTATCATAAACCAATTCATTGCCGTTTTGATTGGCTATGATACTTCCGTTGGAGTTTTTAATATTGATTTGGGCATCTTCGTTAATGACTTTTGTGCTCCCGTTTTCCATTTCAAGGGTAATGGAATTTTCATTTTGTAGAAGAGGAATATTATCACTCGTATTAAGTACTAAGGTTTTGAAGAAATACCCTGTACCTAAAAGTAAGATTCCAATGGCCGCGTATTTAAGAATTTCTTTTGGCCACAGCTTTCTAGTATTCTCTTTGCCAATTTCCTTTTGGATGTTCCCTAAAATGACTTTTCTGCGGTCATCAGATACTAATGAATCCCTTTCATCTTCTCCTTCGTTCTTTTGAAAGCTGTTGTAATACCGTAAAAGAATTTTTTCTTCTTCAGAAGTTGCTTTACCTGATAGGTGCCTTTCTATTAGAAGTAAGAGTTGTTCTTTATCCATTTTTACAATGAACCACACCCTTTTGTGTGCCTCATTAGTATAGTGTCGTAAAACCTGTATATCCCCTAGTCAAATGCTCATTTTTTAAAAAAAATATCGAGATGCCCCGTAAGAAGAGGGCTAAAAGAATAGGATTTCAAACGGAAGCCAACTTAAGAAGCCGCCCATTGATGCCCTTAAAACAAATAGAGCCTTGGTAATATGGTTCTCTACCGTTTTTGGGGAAATGTTCAAACGGCTGGAAATTTCCTTGTGGCTCAGTTGTTCTTCGCGGCTCATTTGATAGACTAAGCGACATTTTTCGGGTAACTCGTTTACAATGGAATCAACTTTTTGAACAAGTTCTTTATAAAGCATTTCACTTTCCGGGTTCTCATAGGTACATCGTTGATCCAGATTTTCGAACAGTTCTTCCCTTAATTTTTTTTGATTTTTCCGAAATTGATTGAAAACCTGATATCGGACACATGAAAAAAGGTACTTTTCCAAGGAAACTTTGATTTCAAGATTTCTTCTATTTTTCCAAATACCAATGAAAATATCTTGGACAATCTCCTCACAGATTTTTTGATCTTTTAAAACATTGAAGGCAGATATAAAAAGAGGTTTCCAGTAAGTGTTAAATAATTTGTCGTATGCATGTCTTTCACCTTGCTTTAATTGCAGGATAAACAATGTATCGTTTTCAAGACTGGAATTGGCCACCTCAGTTTAAATTGGTACCCAAAGCTATCCAAACAACATGTCGTTATCTGGACTTAATTTTTAATTAATTGTTAAGAATAAGATTCCACCCTAAAACCAAAATACAATATTCCACTTTTTATGATGTCAAGAAGATATTGGATAAAATAGGATACCATTTGGGACATCGTCAATTAAAGATTCATGAGTATCGGGTTTGATTCCGTACCCGATTAAAAATCAAAATTCTTATTATCAGTATTTTATTAATGTTAATTTGTTGATGAAATACTAAAATTGGGGTAGCAAAACTTACTTCCCACTTAGATTTAAGACTTGAAATTTTTTCGGGGTCATTCCATAGAATGATTTAAACACTTGGATGAAATGTGAAGTGCTTTCAAACCCAACCTCCATTGCAACTTCATTAATGTTCTTGTTAGAGATTTGAAGCATATATTCAGCTTTTTCCATGCGTTTTTCTTTTAGCCATTTTGCCGGAGATGAACTAAACGTTTGCTCGAATTGTCGTTTAAATGATGAAATGCTCATATGATTTAGATAAGCAAAATCTTCTATTCTCAAATTTCGAGTGAAATTCTTCTCCATGACCTCGGTTAAATTATAACTCCTTTCGTTGTTTATATTGGCCAAAAAGGTTTTGAATGTGTTTTGTCCATCATTTAGCGCCAAATTCATCAGCAATTCCTCGAGCTTAAGTTGGAAAAGAGGTTCGCTTAGCGGGCTCCTATGTTCGAAATAGGGAAGAAGTGAATTTATGTAACCTACCAAAATTGGGGACTCATTAAATTTAAAATATGATTTTCCTATTCCGCTGGAATTGGAGTGTAAAAAGTATTTTGCATTTTTTTTAAAAAAATCCAACAGCATATCATTATTGAAAAAGAACATAATACTTTTAAAGGATTTCTTTTCCATAATCTTCTCGGTAGTCAAGTACTGCCCTTTTTTGAGAAATATTGCTTCATTTTTGTTCAAAACAGTATCATCCTCAAGGGAGTGAAAAAATTTCTTCCCTTCAATACCAAAAACAATTACATGCTGGCTCAAATTGATCCTTGACCTTCCCGTTTCCTGGTGCCTTCCCAACAAAACAACAGAATTACCATTTACTTGGTGAACAATCAAGTCATTTGAGTTTGTTGACTTCTGAAAATATGTAGGTAGATCAATGGTCATCATTAAATGAAATTTTATTAAGGCATCTTCCAATCCAACACTACTTGGTCGTTAATACACCATCAACACTTACTAAGGAACCTGTAATCCATTTGGATTGTTCGGAGGCCAATAAAACAGCCATCCCACTTACATCACTTGGATTTCCTATACGCCCCAATGGATACATCGATTCTACATTATGGTTGAACCTTTTTCTTTCCTTAACCGTCATTTCAGCAATGGCTGCATCGAAAAGGGGAGTTTTCACACTGCCTAGGGCAATTGCATTTACCTGAACACCACTTGGTCCCAACTCAGAGGCTAAGGATTTTGTAAAAGAATCAATGGTCCCTTTTGTTAAGGAATAGGCACTACTATATATTCCAAGAACCATTCATTTGGAGAAATAAGATGAGATATTGATAATACATCCCTTTGTTTTCATTAGGTTGGGCAATAATTGTTGAATTAAAATATAGGATGCTTGAACATTCAATCTTATAATTTGATCCATATCCTTGGGGTCCATATACTCTATCCTTTCGAACAGGGCCATGGCCGCATTGTTCACCAAAACACCTACCTTACCCCAAATCAAGTTTATTTCCTTAACAAGATCAGGAATATTCGAAAGATGGGATAAATCAAAGGGTAGATGTTGAACACTATTTTGATGAACTGATAATTTTTCAACTGCCTTGGACAATTTTTATTTATCCCTGGATATAATCAATACTTCCGCTCCATTTTTTATAAAAGCTTCGGCAATTGCAAAACCTATGCCTTCATTTCCTCCTGCAATATTGCTTTTTTCCTTTCAATAGTGTCATGGCATATAAATGTTAAAATCAATTTCACTCCTTATTTTTAACTTTGAGGCAGACAAACAAGAATCTCACCTTCAAACTGGTTATTGATTGCCGATATAAACTTCCAATTGACCAAAAGCTTTATCCCTAAACGGCAGTAATTTTTTGTATTCTTCAGATTCAAAAACATCCTTAATTGCTTGCGCACTTGGAAATTCCATGATCACCAGTATATGAAGGTTCATGTTTCCCACCAAACTTTGTGTTATTTTAAATTTACCAACTGGTGTACCTCCGGCTTTTTTGAATAGTGGAGCTGAATTTTCCGAATAAAATGCAAATGCTTCTTTCTCCCTTGGGTTCAATATCGCATTAACTATCATAAATTTCTTTTCTGGCATATCATCTTTATTTTTTATTTGCTGAATTGTTTCTGCTTTTTTTTTAATAAAATCAACTTTTGCTATTTCAAATTCCTGTGCTACTGGATCTTTGCCCCCAAAGAGTACATGTAATTTCGTTTTTAGCACAAATACATCCTCCTTTACCTTGACAAGTGTTGTTGGAAAAGTTCTCCCTGTTTTAAACACACTTGTCGTTTTTGCAGAAATCCAGTTATCACTTGTCTTTATTTGATACACTGCACTTGGAAAATCTGCTCCGGTCAAATTATTGCTACTCAAGGCAATGGTTTCATTGTCCAAAAGCAACACACCATCAATGGTTGGATATGATTTTTCCCCAAGTTCTATTTGTTTAAGGTCTGAAGGTTTGTTTATTGGAATTTTGAACAATTTCCCACCGTTATATACGGCAGCTATTAAGAAGCCTTCGGGATGATAAACCAATCCATTTAGCCCAAAAGTACCCGTTGGAGCTGCCAGCCTTTTATCGTTAATAAAAATTGACACTTCCCCTTTTTGACTAACTTTATAGATAATCGGTGCAAAACTATCCGTTATGTACAGATTTCCTTTATCATCCATTGTTAGGTCATTAGCCAAATGGCCTCCAGATGGTGCAATACTCCCTAAATCAATATTCTTTTCCTTCTCACCTGTTTTAAGATCATAAAACGCTAAGGATGCCAACTTACCTTTGGTTAAATTGCTACTTTTAACACCAACCCCAGGGTCACTATTACAAACAATCAACCTGTTTCTTTTCTGATCCAGTTCAATACCTATAGTTGAAATCAGGTCTTTATCATCAACAAAGACCGAAGAGTTCCCATATTTATCCACTTTGGTGATTTTACCCTGAGAGACAGATGTGGTATAAAACACCTCAGATTTACTATCATAAACTAACCCCTCTGGATACAATCCCGGATTTTTTATTACTATTTCATCTAAAAATTGTGCCACTGATTGCGCAATTGAAAAGTTTATTGAAACAAAAACTAACCAATAAGTTTTTTTAAAATTTTTCATAATCCTAATATCATTATTCATTTGTTGCTACAAATTTATTTTGGATTCAAGCGATAGTGATGTTCCATTTGGTTCAAAAAATGTAATGATAAGTTCAGTTGGGTCCTCAATTAAAATCAAAGGAGACATTGTCCACGGCCAGGGCACTTTAGAGAACATCCTGATCTTCGTAATATGATTCACCATCTACATTATAGTAGCAGAAGAAAAAGGAAAAACTTTGACTCTATTTGGTTCGGATCCAATTTTGGCTTTTTATTTTGTTAACCATCAATACTTTACAACTGATATGTTTGACATCTAATAAAAATATAAATCCTAACCCGTTCGAGATTCTTCTTAATAATGACAGCGCTTGGCGTTACAAGATGAATGGTAAAATTGTCTTAAAAAGTTATAGCCGACCAGTCTATTTTATACATTTGTAAAATGAAAACAGAAGTTCAAAATAGAATTTTGGATATAGGGATCAACATTATTGCCCAAAAAGGCTATAACGGAATTGGTATACTGGAAGTATTGAACGAAGCTAAAATACCAAAAGGGTCTTTCTATCACTATTTTAAGAATAAAGAAGATTTTGGTGTACAGGTCATTAAAAGGCATTCTGAAAATTCACTGGTATACCTAAATTCATTTCTTAAAAATACAACCTTAAGTCCTTTGCAACGAATATTCGCACTTTTTGATGATGTTCAAAAAATGTATGTCAAAAACGAATTCAAGGAAGGCTGTCTTCTAGGAAACTGCAGCACAGAACTTGCAGGCCAAAAAGCTCATTTTTCAACTGTATTGGAACATGAATTCTTTAAAATGGAACATGTATTCAATAAATGTTTACAGGAGGCCAAAGATTATGGTGAGTTGAAAACGGAGTTGTCGACTGAGGAGTTGTCCCAGTTTATCGTAAGCAGTTGGGAAGGGGCAATTTTAAGGATGAAGGTCACCAAAAACTTAGACCCTATAAAAACTTTTGTGAAATTTTTGAAAACACAAATTCTTGTGTAGAAAAAAATTTAATCCATTTATAGACGACTGGTCTATTAAAGACATGGTATCAATTAATATAATGAACATGGGTAAAAAATAATCTAAATACATTATGGTTTTCCTACCTATGGTAAAGTCTTTAGACAAAAAAATTAAAACCTTATAATCTTGTAAAAGGTTAAAAAGAAAGTTGCAAATGAATTGTACATTTTTTTGGTAAGGAATTGTCCCTGTTGACCACATCCTTTTGTGCGAAAAAAACATAATTACCACATACATAGTAGAGATATTTTTAAAAATGATTTTGAAAGGATTTTTTCAGTTCTACCAAAAATTAAACCTGGGAAAATAAACCAATAACAAGTCACCTATATAAACAAAGTAAAATTAACAAATGATGAAAAGAACAGTATTAGTTACAGGAGCAAGTAGAGGAATTGGCCTACTCACTACAAAAACATTGGCTAAAGCCGGATTTCAAGTTTTTGCAGGTATTAGGGATATCAAAGAAAGAAACGCAGCCGTAGTGCGGTTGCTCAACGAATATGCGGAACTAAACAGTCTGCAAATTACTGTAGTGGAAATGGACGTCACCAACGAAGTTTCGGTTAACAATGCGATTGAGAAAATAGAAGAAACCAATCCTATCAATGTCGTTATAAATAATGCGGGAATCATGCCCGTTGGTCTGACTGAAGCCTATACTATCGATGAATACCAAAAGTGTATGGATGTAAATGTGTACGGTCCAGCCCGTATAATGAGAGCTTCACTTCCTTACATGAGAAAAAGAAAATCTGGATTAATTATAAACATAAGTTCAAATGCAGGTCGGATTGCAATACCGTACTTCGGGATTTATTGTGCCAGCAAATTTGCGCTAGAGGCATACACCGAAGCACTTCATTATGAAGTCGAACCCTTTGGTGTAGAAGCTATTTTGGTGGAACCTGGTGGACATGGAACTGATTTGGTTTCAAATCCTCCCACCCCTTCTGACAAGAAAGTATTGACACAGTATGGTGATTTAGTAAAGGGTAGAGATAAAATTCTAGATATGTTTCAGGGAATGTTCGCTCGTCAAGACGCGTCAACCGATGCTCAAAATGTGGCCGACAAAATACTTGGATTAATCGAAATGAGAAAATCACGTCCAATGCGTTCTACAGTTGGACATGACATGGGTATTGAAAAAATCAACAAAGAGAGTGATATAGCCCAAATTGCACTTATAGACATGCTCAAACCGGTCTATTCAGTTAACTAGTATCACTCCCGTTGATGTTAAACAAATAGTAAGTTTAAATAACCAATACTGGAGAAAAGTGACCTATTCGGTGAGCATATAATTCTAAAAGGATTGAAGCCCTTTATTTATTGGGGTTTCCAAAGTTAGGTTCTAGTGCCTCCGGCTCCACTTCAAGAGCCACCTTAAGGTGGCTTTTTTTTTTTGTTCTTCCTTCGGGATTCGAAGGCCAACGCGACCAGCACGTCGCTTTACTAAAAAGATTTGCTAGACTTCTCTTAACGCTCGGTCGTCTCCGACTCCACTAAGACCGGAAACGCCGGACATAGTATACCCCCTTCGACGGGATTAAAGTAAACATAGTAGAAATACCAGTAACTATTTGGATACCTATTAAACTGGTTCAAAAAATCCATTTTTGGTGGTTCTCTCTATCTGTCCTTTCCAGGTTCAGCCCTACATCTAAATAAACCAATTCATTTACGACTGAAAATTCTGAATGGTACAATGGTATACTTTATGTGTACACAGCCAACCGAAGGCCTACCTGGTTTTCATTACTCCTTAAATCATGCCTCCTTCATTACCGGGATGGTAACTGCCATGAGTTCTTCCTTAAAAAATAGAAGTTCGTTTTGTATATTGGTGCTTTCAAAATGCATGAAGTCCCGGAACAATTCCTGATAATAGGCAATTCCATTGAACAAATTACTTCTAAAACCCTCCCATTTTTTGGTTTGCTTGGTCGTGACTTCTTCCGAAATGGATTCTATTTCATTTTTCAAATAATCCACATACATTTTCAGCTCTTTGACAAACATATTTGGCCGATATAGGGAAGAAAGTACAGAGTTGGTTCCATAGATATGTTCCATCATTTTGGAAAGTGAAACTTCCTTATCAAAATAAGCCATATTAGGTCCTGGACAAATAACCACCCCTTGCTCTTGGCCTTTTATTTTAATATCGTTTTCCAAAAAGGAAGCATTGGCCAAGCCTACACAAAGGCAGGCCTTTTCATATATTTTGCCTTTGGCATTCTCATACTTGTCTTGAGAGATTTCAGAGCTTTTAGCTTCCAATTCTTGTAGTTTCGCGTCCTGATACTTTTTTGAAGCCGTGCAAATACCCTCTGGACCGAATTCTTTGCTCAGTGCCAAATATTTTTTTGGGCAAGAACTCCCCGCTTTATTGTTAAGGATACGCTTTTGTTTATGATACTCATTTGAAGTTCCTTTTATAGTGTTAAAAGGAACTCCTAAAGGAGAAATACCACTTAAATACAAATCTTCTTCCATGGATTCAGCTAACAATTTTCTGGTATTTTTATCCACGGATGTGGCTTCTGGAACCAACAAAAAAGGCGTTCCCCAACCCACAGAATCCACTTGGTAATTTTCAAGTAAAAATTCGTGTTCGTCGGCCGTGCCGACACCACCTTGAACGGTGATGTTTAAATCTAAGGGGTGTTCGGGAACAGCCAGCCCTTTGTGCTGCAACCCTTTAGTCAGAACATGGTGCGTATCTTGCACCAGCTCTTCTTTTTTATTTTTAAATTCTTCTAAAATAGGCCCCAGTAAGTAGCCATCCGTGGCAAATGCGTGTCCTCCACAGTTTAAACCAGATTCAATTCTATATTCGGAAACCCAAAGTCCCTTTTTTGCCAAAAATTTACCTTGTATGATCGCCGAACGGTAATCACTGACCTTTAGAACAATCTTCTTTTTTAACCGGTTGTTCCTATCGGGAAAGAAATCTTTGAAGTTTTCAAAATAACTATATAATCTTGGGTTCATTCCTGCCGAGAGCACTACTGAAGAATGTAGATTACTATTGGCAAAACCCCGAAGTGAGGCATGAGCATCGTTAAACTCAATAGGCAATTGCTGGCTCTTGGCAAAGTTATCCTTATCAACTTTGGTCATGATATTCACATCAATGTCCCCAGCTTTTAAATGCTCGTCCAAAAAAACTTCAATATCATTTTTAGGTACTGGGCTTTCATTCATCAGATTGGAAAGTCCTTCCCCTATATTGGATTTATTGGGCAAGGTAGCGATGAAGCTTTCCAATGCCAATTTACTTTCGGCCAGTTCCTTTTTAAATTTTGCGAATTTTCCCTTAACAATGGTATCCACCAAGTTTAAATAAGAAGTAACTCGTTTGGCCCGATAATCCTGCACTTTTTTTGAAATTTCTTGATAGGGAAGATTGAATTTCTTGCTGTAAAACGAATTCATTTTCTCCATAAGCTCATCATCAATTATGGATATTACCGAAGAAATTCCATAGTGGGCCACACGAATTGGACTGTCTATGGTGTAGGCTAACCCCATTACCGGAATATGGAAGGTGTGTATTGATTTAGGCACAAACTTTTTTTAAATTAAACAAGACACAAAAGTGACCTTACTTTTTTATCCAAACGCTGACATATATCATATGTCAGCGCTATTTACCGTAGTATCTTCTGAAAATTTACCAAGAAAACG